>Ga0255054_10000498_pt1 | contig 23200 bp, 19 predicted proteins | sample JV7_2_23_MG_FD_188634 | JGI IMG/M metagenome (GOLD analysis project Ga0255054, IMG submission 188634) | Seawater microbial communities from Jervis Inlet, British Columbia, Canada - JV7_2_23 | ecosystem: Environmental > Aquatic > Marine > Inlet | place: Canada: British Columbia | collected...
AATAAGCTTAAGACTGATATCAAGCTTATGACTGACCATCTGTACACCAGGAAGGATGTTTTTTTTATCTCTTTACTTTCTGCTTTTTCTTCGAGCCACTGGTCGATTTCTGATTTATAGGCAAAAACTTTTGAATGTCGAGAGTTCTTGTCAATACGATGAACCGGTAAAGCCAGCTCTATTTCCCATCTTTGACATGTTCTTACATTCCGGTCCATGTAACCGGAGATTTCCTTCCAGGAATTTAATATGTCTTTTTGTTCCACTTCGTCCCCACTCGGAACTTATTTATTATTAATATAATAAAAGATTTTGTCAACTAATAATTTTAAAATAAATCAGCGGTTCCTCTACAAAAAAAAACAGGGAGTTTTAACTCATCTCAAAATTCATACTTTCTCTTGAGTAAGATAGTCTAATTCTTTAAGGCATAAATCTATTATTTAACTTTAAAATATGATTTTTCTTGGGATGAAAGATACCTATGGAATGGCTGGCAAATCCTGGCTAACAGAATATTCTACGTCTTTTCTTGCTTCTTTCTCTCTTTTTCGAGCCATTTTGGGAAAACCCAGTTGAGGATCTCGCTCTTCAATCTCTTATCCATCTCATTTATCCTCAGTCCTACTTCCATCTTATTCTGGACGCCCTTGCTCCAGGTCACTTCTCCTGACAATTTGGATGATATTTTTTTTTCTGGAAGAAAAAGCTTTAACTCCATCTTAGAGCCTGGATCAAGATTGAAACTAATAGTTAACTTCAATCCTTCACGAGAGAAGTCATGAGCTGTTACCCTCTCAACTAAATTAGCCTTACCTTCTATTTTCACGACTTCTGCAGGCAGCAAACATTCAAACCGTAAAAATTCTCTTTTTTCTTTATTCATCTTGTATCCAAGTTTTACACGATAGAAAAAACTTTTTCAACAAAAACTTGAAATAAATGGTCCTCTTTTCTAATCGTGATAAAAATTTTTATTTAAATTTTGTCCGATAAAGATAAAGAAATATCTTCTTTTCAAATTTTTGCTATTTGTCGAGCATTAAACATTTTAATTCTATATTCGGCATGGATAATAAATGTTTTTAAGTTCTGGTGTAAGCATTTTCAATTCCGTGGTTAGAAAAGGTTTTGGCAAATAGCTTCGCTCCCCTTCAGATTTTTAACGCCATTCTCCATTCGCTCTTCTCGGCGTCTGCGTAACTCGCTCCGCTCAGACATACTTGACGCCCTACTCCGTCGGGTTCCCTCGAAGAGCGAATTCCGAAGGCTAAATCTTCAATGGTCGCTGCAACTATTCCACAAAACCTTTGTCCTGAACCCAGCAACCAGTTATCACGGAAATAAGGATGCTTACGATGGCAATTGAAACATCGTAATATTTTAGTTATTATGATCAAAAGGAGACCAGGCAGATTCCATGACAGTGGGAGGTAAAAACATGGACATTAAAATTAAAAGCCCTGCTTTTGTGCCAGGAGGTAAGATACCATGGAAATACACGTGTGATGGAATGGATATTTCTCCCCCCCTCATCTGGACTTCAGGTCCTGAAGGAACAAAGACTTTTGCTCTTATCTGCGATGATCCTGATGCCCCAATGGGCACATGGGTACACTGGATTCTTTTTAATCTTTCTGCAGACATCATAGAACTCCGTGAAAACGTCCTGCCTGAAAAGGAACTGGAAAGCGGTGCCAAACAGGGGATGAATGATTTTCGTAAGATTGGGTACGGCGGTCCGTGTCCTCCTGGTGGTACACACAGATACTTTTTTAAACTCTACGCCTTGGATACAGAAATCAATCTTGAAGCAGGGGCTACGAAATCGGAATTGTTAAAGGCAATGGAGGATCATATCCTGGCAGAAGGTCAACTGATTGGGAGATACGAGAGGGGATAGATTTAAAGACTGGAGAAAGAGAAAATGGCAGTTAGATTCCATTCTGAAGTTTGATTATAATTATGAACTACGCTTAAATCCTGATCATAATAAGAGCGTTTGGAAATAATATATGTACACTTTTTTGGATAAATTCTTTTTTGTATTTCATTCTGCCTTGATCGTTTTCAACCTTTTTGGTTGGATTTGGAGAAAAACCAGAGTAGCAAACCTGGTTGTTGTGTTATTAACAGTCCTTTCCTGGACTATTTTAGGCATATGGTATGGTTTTGGTTTCTGTCCCAGCACAGATTGGCATTGGCAGGTAAGGGCGAAACTGGGCCATTATGATATGCCTTCTTCTTACACAAAATTCCTCGTTGATTCTCTGACCGGTTTGGACGTGAATGAGAAACTGGTGGATATTTTTGCTGTTATGTTTCTAACGCTGGCTTTGTTCGCATCTCTTTTGACAAATATGAGAGATTGGAGAAAAAAACACTAAGTAAATAGCCTCATAATTAGTATTATTATATAGAAAGCGATAAATTATAATTTGGGAGAGGCAAAAATGAAGAGACTTGTTTTGGCTGTGATTCTAATATTGGGTAGTTTTATATTTGTCTTTGGTGACAAAGAAATAATCATCGGAAGAGACGAGGGAGATAGCATGCTGATTTATCCCCAACAGGTAGAAGAAGGGCCTGATGGCAATATTTATGTGTATGATTTGGCGGATACTTTTATAAAAGTGTATTCTCCTGAGGGAAAATTTTTAAGAAAAATCGGAGGAAAAGGGCAGGGGCCAGGTGAAATCCAGCGACCTGATGGTGTTTCGTTCGGATTCACGCTTGATGAAAAGTTATTTTTCACCGAATTTTTTGGCGGACACCCGTGGATAACCTTTATGGAATTATCTGGCGAGCTTAATAAAGTTTTAAAAATAGAGCTAAAAGAATTTTTCGGAGTCAATAGAGCCGTTTCATTACCAGATGGTGGTTTTCTTACTCAGCTTTCGTTTATTGGGATGCCAGAAAAGCGGAAGGATTATTTTTTACATACCACTCCGACGGAAAATGTCCTTCTGGACTCTAAAGGCCGAATAATTTCCAGGATTAAAAAAGCGAGTTATTTAACGAGGATATCATTCCTTGATGGTGGAGCTGATTCACCGATTCCGTTTACTCCCGTATTTTTATGGTGCCCCTTTAAAAACAACACAGTCATTTTTACCGATGGCTTGAGTACAAAATTAAAAGTTTATGATTACAAAGGGAAATTAATAAAGGAAATAGATACGCCCCTTTCCGAACCTGAAAAGGTCACGAAAAATGACCTTGATGAATGGAGAGAGGAAAGAAAGAGAGGCTTTAGAGACAAGGCATGGTATAACCGGTTTGGAAGAGTTATAGAAAAATATAAAAAATCCATTTATGAAAAAAGGCCAAACTTAAATAGAATTTATCTAACACCAGAGGAAAATATTTTAATTTCCGGGCTCTGGGATGATGAAGATCAGAAAATAAATTACTGGCTGCTTGATGAAAACGGAAAGATAGTAGCAAAAATAAGGACTGAATTTCCTGCCCTTGAGATTTCAAAACATTTTATCTTTTACAGATCAACTGATGAAGAGGATAATATTCTGATTAACTGTTTAAAAAGGATGGGAACAGAGAAAGAAGATTTATTACGACTCGAAAAAAAATAAATATTTATCTGGAATAATCAATCTTTGCTTAATAGAATTATAGGTAATAGATCATCGGCCGTTTTGTAACTTTAAGAGCAGACATTTGATGACACTAAAATAGACATACCAATTAGAGAATTAGAATTCAGCTACATCATATAGCTGATATCAAGAGGAAAATTTTGAAAAGCAGGCGTCTCTCGTCTTTAGATGCTTTCCGCGGATTTACAATTGCGGGAATGATCCTGGTGAACAATCCAGGAAGCTGGAAACATGTCTATGCTCCTCTGAGGCATGCTGAGTGGCACGGTTGGACACCTACAGATCTTGTCTTTCCCTTTTTCTTGTTTATTGTCGGTGTCTCCATATCTCTTTCCTTATCTAAAAGAATGGAGCAAGGCATCAAGAAGAATGAATTGTATTTGAAAACCATGAAGAGAACCGTAATCCTTTTTGGTCTTGGAGTTTTTCTTGCTCTCTTTCCTCACTTAAATTTTGTAAATATTAGAATTCCAGGTGTTCTGCAGCGCATTGCTCTCTGTTATCTTTTTTCTTCTCTCCTCTTCCTCAAGACAGGCGCCAAAGGCCGGTGCATGGCTTCTTTCTCTTTTTTAGCTATTTACTGGTTAATGATGAAATTGGTTCCGGTTCCAGGCTATGGACCCGGAATTCTGTCTTACGAGGGAAATCTCTGTGCCTATATCGATAGCCACCTTCTTGCTGGCCATCTCTACAAACCTGGTTTTGATCCTGAAGGGATTCTGAGCACTTTACCTGCGATTGCCACGACTTTGCTGGGAACTCTGACTGGTGATTGGCTTCGGTCCTCCAAAATGATTCTTCATAAAACCATCGGCATTTTAATAGGAGGTGTTTTTTTCAGCCTGAGCGGGCTTCTGCTTCATCCGCTTTTTCCCATCAACAAGCAGCTCTGGACGAGCACTTATGTGCTTTTTACAGCCGGAGTTGCATTGCTTTTCTTGGGGTTCTGCTATGGAATGATCGAAGGAATGAAGGTTAAAAAGTGGGCTACTCCCTTTATTGTTCTGGGCACAAATGCGATCGCAGTCTATGTGGGTTCCTCTTTGATGGTCAAGCTGATCGGTGTGATTAAAGTATCAGCATCGGGCGAAGTTTTGCCTTTAAAAACATACATCTACAACCACCTTCTGGCTCCCTGGGCAGGACATTTAAACGGTTCTTTGCTCTTTCCTCTGTTTCTCATTATTCTCTGGGTAGGAATAATGCTTCCCTTGTACAGGAAAAAAATAATAATTAAGATATAATAATTATTCTGATATAACTTTAGCATAAGATTTTAAAGAGGGGATGAAGAGGAACCTGATTGATGGAGACCATTCTTTATTATAAGTCATGTGTCATAAATACATGACATTATTGACTCCTTCATCTTTTTCCTTTCCCCTAATTCAATTTAATCCAATTTGGCATGAATCTTGCTCAATAAAATAATAGATTGCTTGAGGTATTCGAGTGGAGGAGATTTAAGTGAAAGAGACCGAGCTCATTCGGGTAATTTTTAAAAAAATGCATCGTTCCCCCAGAATATAATTGAGGATGTATCTGATTCGCCGAATTTATTCTTTTTTACGATGCGGGCTAATGAAGAGGCAAAGGGTTTATAGCAAAAATGATACTAATAAAAATATAATAATAAGAAAAAATTACTTGATTTTTTTTAAGTTCGTATTAAAATATAGTTATCTGATAGGATTAGTAGGATAAATTGAAAAATAAGTGAGGTTAGTTATGAGATTTCGATATAAATTTAGACCGTTTATGCTTCTTGTACTCCTGCTTTTGGGAGTAGGAATAACAGTTTCTTCAATAGATGCTCAGTACTTTGGACGGAACAAAGTGCAGTATGAAACTTTCGATTTTAAGATCATGAGCACAAAGCACTTTGACATTTACTTCTACCCAGAAAAATTGGAGGCGGCCACGCAAGCTGCTCGAATAGCAGAGCGGTGGTATGCTCGGCTATCCCGGATTTTCAACCACGATTTAAGAGGTCGTCAGCCTCTGATTCTCTATGCCAGCTCTCCTGATTTCCAGCAGACAACGGCTATTCCAGGTATCATCGGTGAAGGGACGGGAGGAGTCACCGAGATGTACAAAAGGCGGATTATCCTTCCTCTCGGGGTTTCATTGGCCGAATCCGATCATGTGATAGGTCACGAGCTTGTTCATGCTTTCCAGTTTGATATAACATCCCAAGAACGCCCGAGGTATGCCAATTCCACGCCAACAGCTCTCCGTCTTCCGCTTTGGCTCATTGAAGGACTAGCTGAGTATCTCTCGATTGGATCTGTAGATCCTCACACAGCTATGTGGATGCGCGATGTAACACGCAGGGAGAAACTTCCTTCAGTTAAAAAGCTGATTAACCCTCGATACTTCCCTTATCGATATGGCCAATCTCTCTGGGCTTATATCACAGGAAGATGGGGAGATACAGCGGTTACAAGAATCATGAAGGCAGTCAGCAAAACCGGCGATTATAAGCCAGTTATTGAGAAAGTTCTTGGTGTTTCTCTGGAGCAGCTCTCCAAAGACTGGCACAATTCCATGAAGAATGCTTACGGCCCTCTAACCGAGGTGACGGACGTGTCCGATAGATCGAGCCGTTTGCTGTTTAAAGCCACAAAAGAGAATAGATTGAATGTTTCGCCAGCCCTCAGTCCTGACGGAAAGCAGATTGTTTTCCTTTCAAGCCGGGATCTGTTCTCGATCGACATGTATCTTGCCGATGCAAAAACAGGTCAAATCAAGACAAAACTCATCAAGACAGCGGTTGATCCCCATTTTGAAAGTTTGCAGTTTATAAAATCCTCAGGAAGCTGGGATGCAGAGGGAAAACGTTTTGTCTTAGCCGCAATAACCCGAGGAAAGCCTGTCCTCTCCATAGTCAATGTGGAGAAGGGAAAGAGAGATAAAGAGGTTGTCTTTCCCCAATTAGGAGAGATTCTGAATCCGACTTGGTCTCCTGATGGGCGTTTCATCGCCTTTTCTGCACTGGTGGGAGGATTGACAGATATATTCATGTATGATCTTGAAGAAGACAAACTCGAGAAAATGACAGACGATGCTTATGCCGATCTTTATCCCGCATGGTCGCCTGATGGGAACACCATTGCGTTTGTCACTGATCGATTTTCTACCGATCTTTCTATCCTGAGTATAGGCAACTACGAGCTTGCTTTGTGGGACAAGGAAACCGGAGATATTAAAAAGGTTCCCGGTTTCAGGAATGCTAAAAATATCAATCCCCAGTGGTCGCCTGATTCAAAAAGCCTATATTTCCTTTCCGACCAGAACGGAATAACAAATGTTTATAGAATTGACCTTGGAAGCCAGAAAATATTACAAGTGACAAATCTTTACACCGGTGTCAGCGGAATCATGGCTTTAAGTCCTGCTCTTTCTGTTTCCCAAAAAAGTGAGCGCCTTGTCTATTGTCTCTATGAGGATGATAAATACAATATCTACTCTATAGATTCTGTGGATGATTTGAAGGGCAGAGAACCGAAAGCTCAGCTAGCCCAGGTAAATCCTTCAGTACTTCCACCCCGTAAAAAGCCAGAAGGAGAAGTTCTTGGTCTTTTGAAAAACCCTATATTCGGCCTTCCACAGGAAAGTGAATTTGAAATCAGCGACTATAAGCCAAAATTGAAACTGGATTATGTCACTCAACCTCAGTTAGCGATCGGAGTCGATAGGTATGGCACCTTTGCCGGAGGAGGTATTGCTTTTAACTTTAGCGATATGCTCGGTTATCATAATCTTGTGGGAATGCTCCAGTTGAGCAGTCGTCTTCAGGATTCAGCCGCATTGGTCGGTTATCAAAACAGTAGGCGTCGTTTGAATTGGGGAGCTGTTGCCCAGCGCATTCCGTATGTTACCGGAGGATTTTCTGCTGGAATCGACAGTTTTGGAGGTCAGCCAGCCATCGTCGAAAAGGAATTTATCTTTCGGCAGATTAATTATCAATTATCGGGATTTGCGGCTTATCCTTTCAACCAGGTGCGCCGCTTTGAACTTTCTGCCGGCTATAATTTAATCGATTTTGATCAAGAGGTCCGCACCCGCGCTATTGGTTTTGATGGATTTGAGCTTTTCAGGGCAAAAGAAAAACTTCCTTCACCCGGAAGTCTTCAATTTGGTTTCGGGACTGCTGCCCTTGTTTATGACAGCTCCTTTTTCGGGGCAACGGGTCCTATCCTTGGACAGAGCTACCGGCTCGAGGTCTCGCCCTATATAGGAACTATTGATTTCCATACTATACTTGCCGATTACCGCCGTTATTTTATGCCTGTCAAACCATTCACGCTAGCTTTTCGTTTCCTCCACTTCGGCCGCTATGGAAGAGGTGGAGAAGACACTCGTCTTTTTCCTTTTTTTATCGGCTATGAAAGTCTTGTGCGCGGATATGACACACGTTCTTTTACTGTAGGTGAAGTCGAGTCAGCCACCGATCCTTTTGATTTCAACAGCTTATTTGGAAGCAAAATGCTAATTGCTAATGTGGAGCTCCGTTTTCCGTTGTTTCAAGTTCTAGGAATCGGAAAAGGTTATTATGGAATCTTCCCTATTGACTTTATTGCCTTCTACGATACTGGTGTAGCCTGGTGGGATGAGGATGTGCTCCGTGATGATTTTGGAGCCCTGATAGAAGCCGATCGTAAAGCCTGGTTTTTGGATGGCGGCCGCAACATGATTTCAAGTGCAGGAATTGGCCTTCGGGCGAATGTTCTTGGTTACCTGATTTTAGGAGTTGATTATGTTTATCCGTTTGATAGGCCTAGAAAAGGCTGGCACTTCCAGTTCACGTTCTCACCTGGATTCTAATCCTCGTTCATTATTTTTAGATTTAGACATTGAAAGAACTTGGGAAGAAAAGGGGAAAGGCCCCTTTTCTTCCTCGGGTCCTATGAGATTAAGCCTTATCATAGAGGAGCCTGGATAACAAGAGTGTGGATAATTTCTCTTCCCGAGGGTAAGGTCTGATCCCAACAAAGTCTGCGCCCCTAATACCAAGCCCTGATCCCATGACCGCACTTTTCCCTCACCGGATACTATTGGGTTCAGGCGCCTTTACCTTAGCAGTTTGACTTATATTTTTTCCTTTGCTATAGGTAGAAGAGCATTAGCTGTCGAGGAACAAAAAATAAAAATCAGAACTTATCAGGATAAGGAAGTATTCCTGATTATTCGAGGATTGCAAGTTAGGCGAGGATTTTTACTGAACTAAGAAAACCTGAAAAAGTGAAGATTGCTGCCCTAGTAAAAATGACTACGAAAGTAAAGATTGCGGACCTAATAAGGAAGCCTGCTAACGTAAAAATTATTACTAAGGTATGGAGGATATGAATGATTGATCTGGCCATCATATCAGGGACTGGATTTTATGATTTCCCTGGTTTGGAGGAGGAAGAAGGTTTAAGAATAGAAACAAGATATGGAGACGCATCAATCAGGAAAGGAGCCGTAGAGGGAAAAAAAGTGGTCTTTATTGCCAGGCACGGTAAAGGTCACAGTATCTTGCCTAACATGATCAATTATCGGGCAAACCTGACAGCTTTAAAAGAATTGAGAACGAAAGCAATAGTCGCCACAAGCGTATGCGGAGTATTAGATCCTAGCATTCCTCTTGCCAAGCTGGCTGTTTTCGACGATCTGTATTTTCCGGATAATCGGTTTCCCGATGGAGAGGCTTGTACGGTATACGAAAAGAGAGGAGATCAATCAAGAGGCCATTACATTTTTGATATACCTTTTTCCGAAGAATTGCGACAACAGATAATCGCTGCGGCCGGAGATCCTCTTACCAACGTTGTTTATGCTCATGCTAACGGACCAAGATTCAATACAAAATCCGAGATTAAAATGTTTCGAAATTATGCCTCTTTTGTCAGCCAGACAGCAGGACCCGAGATCGTTCTGGCCGGAGAGCTCGAAATTCCCTATGCGCTGCTCGGATTTGGAGTGGATTATGCAAATGGAGTAAAAAAAGAAGCGACTCCAGTTGAAGAGCTTAGAAAAAATTTGAAAAAAAGCAAGATGGTTTTTACAAATGTTTTAAGAGATCTTATAAAAAAATACAGGGTGCCCAAATTTGAGGGCTTTATATACAGATTTGAATAGACAAGGATTTTATTTTAGTTTATATATAGGTATTATATATTTTTCGGGGAATCTCGCAGAAGTTTTTAACTAAAGTGAAGGCTATAATATTTTATTTGCTTGAAGGAACAAAAGATGAAAACTGAGGAATTTAAACTTTTATTCGAAGCCAAGAGTATTTTAGAAAAAAATTGGAGAGAGGAATATACTATTCCATCCCCTAAACTTTATCCTCACCAGTGGAGCTGGGATTCTGGTTTTATTTCTATCGGTTACTCTCATTATGATCAGGATAGAGCGCAAAAAGAGATACTTTCTATGTTTGAAGGCCAGTGGGCAAATGGCATGCTTCCTCATATCATATTCAGGGGAGGAAAAGGATATTTCCCGTCTGCTGAATACTGGCAGACCGGGCTTTCAGAGCATTCTCCTGAAATAAAAACATCAGGCATTACTCAGCCTCCCGTCCATGCCCTGGCAGCTTTGCATGTCTATAAAAATTCCAGTGACAATGAAGAGGCAATTAGCTTCTTAAAGAAAGTATTTCCCAAGATTTTGCTTTTCCACCGATATTTATTGACGAAAAGAGATCCGGAAAATTCCGGAATGGCCACAATTTTTCACCCTTGGGAATCAGGACTGGATAATTCACTAAGATGGGATGAGTCTTTAGCCCGAATTAAAGTCGAAGATCTGCCCCAATATAAAAGAGTAGATACAGAGAACGTAAGTTCTGACCAGAGGCCTACTGATGAAGATTATGACAGGTATCTCTATCTTATTGAGGTTATGAAAAAAAATAATTATGATGAAGAAAAAATATACAAAGTAATCCCTTTTAAAATAAAAGACATCACTTTCAACTCCATCTTGTACGCAGCCAATCAAGCCATGATTAAGATTGCAGGTATCCTTGGACAGGACAGCGACGAAATAGATTCCTGGATAAGAAGAACTAAAATAAACTATTTTGAGTATTTTTGTTCTGATGCATCGGAAAATCCTCTCCTGTACGATTATGACCTCATTGGAAGAAAAAGAATCGAGAAGAGAACCGCAGCTTCATTGACATCACTCTGTACAGACCTTTTAAGCTCAAAACAGGCAAAAGCGCTGGCTTCCTGGATGAAACACTCTCATATGTGTAAGGAAGAATGTGCTCATGAGCACCCTGTTATCACTTCCATTTCAGTCGATGAGATACAGTTTAATCCTCTCAATTACTGGAGGGGTCCTGTCTGGATTAATATTAACTGGATGCTATACGAAGGAATGAAGAATTATGGTCTTTTTGAAGACGCCAAGAATTTGAAAAAATCCATAATAGATCTAATCACAGAGCACGGATTTTACGAGTATTATAATCCTTTAACAGGAGAAGGACTCGGAGCGGATAATTTTTCTTGGACTGCGGCTTTACTCGTTGACCTGATATCACATAGAGAAGATTGATAAAAAGGAAAAGAAACGTTTTCATTTTTTTATATTAGGAATAAAGGAAATGTCAAACGCTGGTATCTAATCCCAGAGGATTAATTTCATGAAAAGAAAAAGAGGATGATTGAATGAGAGTCATACTTGCTTCAGATCATGCAGGGTTGAGGTTGAAAGAAAAAGTAAAAAAATACTTAGCAAAAAAGAAGATAGAATACGAAGATCTGGGGACCAACTCTTTCACATCAGTTGATTATCCCGATTATGCTCTAAAAGTCGCTGAAAAAGTTGTGAAAAATAAAAAAACAAGGGGAATCCTGGTTTGTGGAACAGGAACCGGAATGACGATTGCTGCCAATAAGGTAAAAGGAATAAGGGCTGTCGCTGCTTATGATGCCTATTCGGCGAAAATGTCAAGGATAGATAATGATACAAATGTCCTTGGGTTAAGAGGCCGATTCTTCCCGTGGGAAAAGGTAAGAAAAATTATAACTGTCTGGCTGGATACACCGTTTAGTGGAGAGAAAAGACATAAAAGGCGAATAAAAAAAATCAGAGATTATGAGATGAAAAGATGAAAAAAATCATTATTCCTGCTGTTATAGCCAAGACACAAAAAGAGTTGGACGATATTTTTTTCAGAATCAAGGATTCTGCCCGGCTGCTTCAGCTTGACATAATGGACGGTAAATTTGTCCCTAATAATTCCCTTGATTTTAATTTTAGGTTGCCCGAAAAAAAATATCTGTATGAAGCTCATCTGATGATTGATGATCCAGAGAGTTGGGTTGAGGAAAATGGGGAAAAAGTTGATATCGTAATAGCTCATTTCGAATCAGTAAAAAATCCAGAGAGGATAATAGAATCTGTGAAGGTAAAGGGGAAGAAAATCGCCTTTGCCTTGAATCCCGAAACAGATACTGACCTTATCCTGAATTATTTAGATAGCATTGATCAGGTTCTTGTTATGACCGTCAATCCAGGTTTTTACGGCAGTAAATTTTTACCTGAGATGTCGGATAAGATAAGAAGGCTGAGAAAATTACGGCCTGATCTGGATATAGAAGTTGATGGTGGAATTAAACCAGATACAATAGAGGAGGTCTGCGAGGCTGGAGCCAATATGTTTGTTTCTGGATCCTATCTCATCAATTCAGATGATGTAAAAGAAAGAATTAGAATTTTAGAACAGAAGATGAAAACTTATTGAGTTTTTAATAAAGAGATTTCGCGTCAACTTTTAAGGAAAATAAAAGGATTTTTATCTTATTTATGGCTTTTAGTGGAAGATGCAGCAAAAAACGGAAAAACTTCTCGCATTAGGAGTGGACCTTGGAGGGACCAAGGTGGAAACAGCTCTTGTAGATAAGAACGGAAAGATTATATCCTCCCACCGTTACCCCACCAATCGTGAGAAAGGAGCATTGAGAATAATAGATGATGTAGTAACCTGTGTGGAAGAGTGTTTGGACAAAGGAAAAGAGGATGCCCAGGCCCTTGGAATTGGAGTTGCTGCTCAGGTAGATCATTCAGGTGTTGTTCTCTCTTCTCCCAACCTTGGCTGGCAGAATGTTCCACTGCGGGCAATGCTTGAGGAAAAGTTAAAGCTTCCTGTGGTTGTCACCAACGATGTCCGCGCTGCTTCCTGGGGAGAATGGCACTTTGGTGCGGGAAAAGAGGTTGATGATTTCGTAGTTATTTTTGTAGGCACAGGAATTGGCGGTGGTGTTGTTAGTGGCGGACGTATGCTCGAAGGATGTAGCAACACCGCCGGAGAAATTGGACATACAACCCTTATCGTTGACGGACGAAATTGCAGCTGTCCAAACAAGGGCTGTTTAGAAGCTTATGCCGGTGGTTGGGCGATAGCCGAGCGTGCCCAAGAAGCCGTTCAGGCTAACCCTGAAGCAGGGAAGGCTTTAATTTCCCTGGCCGGAGGAGTAGAAAAAATAACTGCAGCCCTGGTCAGCCAGGCCTATCATGATGGAGACATTTTATCTTTTCAATTGGTCAAAGAAACAGCTCAGTATCTCTCAGCAGGTCTAGTAAGCATAGTGAATGCTTTTAATCCCTGTTTGCTTGTTGTTGGAGGAGGGGTGATTGATGGCCTTCCAGAGCTGATAAAGACTGCAGAACCTTTTATTAAAAAAAAAGCACTGAAAGTAGCGGCGCAGAACTTGAAGGTTGTTAGAGCTGCGCTGGGAAATGAAGCTGGGATTGTGGGGGCAGCAGCTTTAGCTCAGGATCACCTGAAAAGGACCGTATGAATAAATCAGGTTAGTTATTGTTCAGGATATTTTCTTTAAAAGAGTTCTTCCGAAAGAGGAATGGCGGAATAATAGCAATAATAAACATTTGAAATAATTAAGGAAGGAAAATATGAATCCATTAACGGATTTACAACAATACGGCCAGTCTGTTTGGCTTGACTATATCCGCCGGAGTTTAATCACTGGTGGGGAGCTTGAGCATTTAATAAAAGAGGATGGATTACGGGGTGTTACCAGCAATCCCACTATATTCCAAAAAGCCATCGTCGGGAGCTCTGATTATGATGAAACCTTGAATAAGCTTCTTAAAGATAATCCTCACTTAGATGCCCGAAATCTCTATGAAAAGCTGGCAATAGAAGATATCCAGAAGGCAGCCGATATTTTTGGAGGTGTTTATGAAGAAACTGGTGGGGCGGACGGATTTATATCTTTAGAGTTGTCTCCCGGTCTTGCCCACGACACAGAAGGAAGCGTTGCCGAAGCTCGCCGCTTCTGGAAGGAAGTGAATCGACCTAATCTAATGATTAAAGTTCCTGCTACACCGGAAGGAATCCCTGCCGTAGAAGTACTTATTGCAGATGGAATTAATGTAAACATAACCCTTATGTTTTCTTTAGCCCATTATGAGGCTGTTGCCCAGGCTTATTTAAGAGGCGTGAAGAAGTGTTTGCACCCAAGCAAAGTGGCTTCTGTCGCATCATTCTTCGTCAGCCGCGTGGATGTCACTGTGGATAAAGCTCTGGAAGCCACAGGCTCTCCCCAGGCTTTGGAACTCAGAGGAAAGATTGCGATAGCCACTGCCAAAATGGTTTACAAACGTTTCAAAGAACTATTCAGCGGTCAGGCCTGGGAACGTTTGATGCGCAACGGAACTAGAGTTCAACGCCCGCTCTGGGCAAGCACGGGAACAAAGAATCCCGTCTATTCAGATGTGCTTTATGTTGAAGGGCTTATAGGGCCAAATACAGTCAACACCATGCCTCCTTCTACTCTAAACGCCTTCCGTGACCATGGGAAGGTGAATCCCACGCTTGAGGCAAGATTAAAGGAAGCTGAAGCATCCATCACCCGTTTAGCGGAGCTTGGAGTGGACCTCAAGTCTATTACTGAAAAACTGCAGGAGGATGGCGCGGCTGCTTTCGCAAAGTCTTTTGACTCATTATTGGATGCGCTGGAAGAGAAACGCCATGAAATTATTCATGGTAAGAGGGCTCGACAAGTTCTAGAACTAGGAGGAGATCAATCTCGCCTTGGAGAACGGCTAAAGTCCTGGAAGAAGATGAATTTTACTCGAAGGCTCTGGGCTAAGGATCCTACTCTCTGGTTTTCCGAGCCTGTTTCTGAAATCAAGGACCGGTTAGGCTGGCTTATCCTCCCTGAAATCATGCATGAGAAGCTTGAAGATATTGATAAATTCGTCCAGGAAGTGAGGGAAGAAGGAATAATCCATTTAGTCTTGCTTGGTATGGGAGGCTCGAGCCTTGCTCCTGAGGTTTTCCAGAAGACATTTGGTTACAAAAAAGATTATCCTGGACTCATCGTTCTCGACAGCACTCACCCCGAGGCTGTCCGTTCTATGCGGGATAAGATAGATCTCCAGAAAACTCTTTTTCTCGTCTCCAGTAAATCCGGAACTACCCTTGAAACTCTCTCCCTCTTTCGTCATTTCTGGAATGAGGCGAGTCAAGTGTATGACCATCCAGGCCGCTATTTTGTGGCTATCACTGATCCTGGCACACCTCTTATGAATCTGGCTCAGAAGAGGAGTTTTCGTCAGGTATTTGAAGCTCCACCTGATGTTGGGGGACGCTATTCTGCACTCTCGGTCTTTGGGCTAGTTCCAGCAGCCCTTATCGGTCTGGATACTCATAAGTTGCTCGACAGAGCCTGGGTTGCTTTAGAGAATAATGCCTTTTGTTTGCCAGAAGATGAAGCCTCAGGCTTAATCCTGGGTGCAGCCCTCGGTGAGCTATCAGAAACCCGTAATAAACTGACCTTTCTGACTTCATCCTCGCTCAGCAGTTTCCCTGACTGGATAGAGCAGCTTATTGCAGAAAGCACAGGAAAAGACGGGAAGGGCTTAGTTCCTGTCGTGAATGAGCCTAAAGCAACCATTCATGCTTACGATAAAGACCGGATTTTTGTCGGGCTGAACCTTGAAGGAGATCAAGATAGAGAACTGGAAGAACGGCTAAAGGATCTTGAGGCAGCTGGCCACCCCACTATAAGAATAACTCTGGAAGAGAAAACAGATTTGGGGCAGGAGATCTTCCGCTGGGAAATTGCAGTCGCAGCTACAGGAGCAGTTATCGGGATACATCCTTTTAATCAGCCTGATGTTCAGCTTGCTAAAGAGTTTACTCAAAAAATGATGGAGGAAAATAAGGATGAAAAACAGAACAATAAAGAGGTCGAAACATTCTCCTTTAAAGAGCCTGAGGGATTGGCTGATGCGCTTAAGAAGTGGCTCCTTAAAGCAAAGCCAGGAGACTACATCGCCCTTCAAGCCTACCTTAATCCCCGGAAGGAGGTAACATCAGCCCTGCAGAAAGTCAGAAATGTGCTTTTAAACCGTACACGACTGGCAACGACTTTAGGCTATGGACCGCGGTTTTTACATTCCACCGGGCAGCTTCATAAGGGAGGACCGAACAGCGGCCTTTTTCTCCAGCTAGTAGATGAGCCGGAGTTAGATCTCCCTGTTCCTGAGACAGGCTTTTCTTTTGGCAAATTGATAAGCGCTCAATCTATGGGGGATTATCAGGCCCTTAAACAAAGGGGCCGGAGAGTCCTGCGCATCAACCTGAGAAGGGATGTTGTTGGAGGTTTTGAACAATTGATGGATTTATTGTGGAGAACATGAGATTTCAGGGATCAAGGATGCTTCTCGCAGAAAATCAGGAAAGGAGGAATAAAAGATGGAATTAGGGATGATAGGACTTGGACGCATGGGTGCCAATATGACCGAGCGACTTTTAAACGGTGGACATCGTGTGGTGGCCTACGCCAGGACTCCTGAAAAAGTCCAAAGCGTTGTCAAAAAGGGAGCTGATGGTGCACATTCTCTAGAAGAACTTGTCTCAAAATTAGCTCCTCAGCGAATTATCTGGCTGATGATTCCAGCCGGGAAGCCAGTGGATTTAACCATCCAGGAATTGATCAATCTCCTGGACACTGATGATGTGATAATTGACGGGGGAAATTCCTTCTACAAAGATACGTTAAAAAGAGCTGAAAAGCTCAAACAAAAGAATATCCATTTTGTTGATGTTGGGACCAGCGGAGGAATCTGGGGGCTAAAAGAAGGCTACAGCCTGATGGTTGGCGGCGAAAAAGATATAGTCGAATTTCTCAGCCCTCTCTTCAAGACACTGGCTCCTGCTTCTGATAAAGGATGGAGTTATGTCGGGCCAAACGGAGCCGGTCATTTTGTAAAAATGGTCCACAATGGAATTGAATACGGCATGATGCAGGCTTATGCAGAGGGTTTTGCTCTCATGAAACGAAAAGAGGAGTTTAGCCTTGATCTTCATCGGATAGCTGAAGTTTGGCGTTATGGAAGCGTTGTCCGTTCATGGCTCCTTGATCTTACAGCCGAGGCTCTTAAGGATAATCCTGATCTAGAGGGAGTTGCACCTTATGTTGCCGAATCTGGAGAGGGGCGCTGGACGGTGAAAGAAGCCATCGATCAGAATTTGGCTGCGCCGGTTATCTCCTTATCTCTTCTGCAGCGTTTTCGCTCACTTGAAAAGGAAGATTTCTCAGATAAGCTGTTGGCCATTATGAGAAGCAAATTTGGCGGCCATGAAATCACCAAGAAGGAAAAATCGTGAGCAAACCTCCCGTTGACAAACATCTTTTTGTGATCTTTGGGGGAACAGGAAACCTTTCCCTCTCCAAGCTTCTTCCAGCTCTTTATAATTTACTCGTGAAGAAAAATTTAAAAGACGTTTGTCAGGTTCTTGGAGTAGCAACAAGGGATATAGACGATGAAGAATTCAGGGAGAAAGCTCGAGATGCGTTAATAACAGCAGGATTTTCTAAGGAAGAAGTTGGCCTGTGGTGTGATACCTGTATTCACTATCAATCCTTAGGAAAATCATCCGAAGATTATCCTGCTCTCGGGGCCCGAATTAAATCTCTCGAGGAAGCTTATGATATTAAGGGGAACAGGGTCTTCTATCTTGCTCTTCCACCCCCTGCTTTTCCAAAGGCAATTAAGGGGATTGGCGAGTCCGGCCTTAACAAGAGTCCTGGTTGGGTCCGGATAGTCATAGAAAAGCCATTCGGAGTAGACCTCTCCTCTGCCAGAGAGCTTAATAGTTTGTTACACAGCTATTTTGATGAATCTCAGATCTACAGAATAGACCACTATCTAGGAAAGGAAACGGTGCAGAACCTGCTGATCTTTCGGTTTGCCAACACAATTTTTGAATCTTTGTGGAGTAGAGACAGGATTGAGAGCGTGCAGATTACAGTAGCTGAGAGCATTGGAATCGAAGGACGGGCAAGCTACTATGATCGGGCCGGAGCCTTGCGGGATATTGTTCAGAATCATCTCGCCCAGCTAGTCACGCTTATCGCTATGGAACCACCAGCAGTTTTTGAGGCGGATAATATCCGGAGTGAAAAGGTCAAGGTGCTTCATTCAATGCCTTGGATTCGTCCTGAAGATGTTGTTTTCGGGCAGTATGAAAAAGGAACTATTAATAACAAAAAAGTTCTTGGCTACAAGGAAGAGCCAGGAGCAGTTCCTGATTCCTCCACCGAGACTTATGTCGCTTTGCGGCTTGAAATTGATAACTGGCGGTGGCAAGGAGTTCCGTTTTATATTAGAACCGGAAAAAGGCTCCCCCTTCGCATGACTCAGATTGCTATAGATTTCCAGCATCCTCCTGTTTGTATATTTAGTCCTTATAGCTCCTGTCAGATCCAATCAAACAGACTTTTGATCACTCTCCAGCCTGATGAGGGATTTCACTTGTTCTTTGATGTGAAAGAACCAGAAGAATCTTTAAGGTTGAAAACAGAAAGCCTGCATTTCCATTACAAGGAGGCCTTTGGTCCTCTTCCGGGAGCATACCAGACTCTGATACTCGATATCCTCGAAGGCGACCAAACTCTTTTTGTGCGAGCTGATGAGGTTGAGGCTTCCTGGCAGCTCTTCACTCCGCTTTTGGAAAAGAATATTCCAGTTTTCTTCTATGAAGCGGGCACCTGGGGACCAAAAGAGGCAGATGAATTTATCGCCCACAAAGGAGGAAAATGGCTGAATCAGGAAGCCCCGATGTGAGAGTTTTCTCTGACCTGCATAAGGCGAGCCAGGCCCTGGCTGAAAGACTGGTTGAAGTAGCCAGGGATGTGCTGACCGCAAAAGGCCGTTTTGCGCTGGCGCTTTCCGGAGGCAAGACTCCGCGCTATCTTTATACGTTTCTTGCCAGGGAATGCTTGAACGAGATTTCCTGGGAAAGAGTCCATCTTTTCTGGAGTGATGAGCGCTGTGTTCCTCAGGAGAGCGAGGACTGCAATTTTGCTATGGCTTATAAGGCTCTGATATCTGAAGTTCCGCTACCTTCCCAAAACATTCACCGTATTCCTGCAGAAATAAACCCTCCTGAAAAAGCTGCAGGAAATTATGAGCGAATGATACGGGAATTCTTTAAACCTGAAGAAGAGGATTCCTTTCTTTTTGATGCGATGATTCTTGGGGTAGGGGAGGACGGCCATACGGCTTCACTTTTCCCGGGAAGCTCGGCACTTGCGGAAAAGAGCCGCTGGGTTCTCGCCGTTAACGCTCCTCCTTCTTTTTCTCCTCAGAAAAGGATTACCCTGACTTTTCCCCTAATTAATCGATCGAGAAGCATTTTATTCCTGGTTTCAGGAGATAAGAAGAGAAAAGTGGTTAGAGAAATCTTGAAAAATCCTGAAACAGCAAGAAGGCTCTATCCAGCGGCAATGATTCATCCTTTGGGATCCGTAGCTTGGTATATTGATAGAGAGATACTAGATGATAAATCTTAATAAAATAAAGGAATATTAAGGAGATGATTGTTGATTTCCCGATTGTTTTTATAGGAATTCTATTATATAATCAATTTCATGCTCTCTGCCGTCCATTATTAAAGGATTATTGGAGAGGAGGCTTAAATGAACGAGTTTGAAATACGTATTCAGAAGGATTGTGGATTAAACCTGTATGCTTCTGAGATTCAAAAAATCCAAGTAAATTTAGGGCTTAAGTGCAACCAGAGCTGCAGACACTGCCATTTAGCCTGCGGCCCGCAGCGGGAAGAGATGATGGATGGGGAAACAATGGCCGCTGTGCTCAAGATCGTTCATAATGTTCAACCAGAGATGGTTGATATTACAGGAGGAGCGCCAGAGATTCATCCTCTTATCAGAAAGTTTGTTGAAGAGCTATCAGATGATGGGTATAACGTCCAAGTCCGAACCAATCTCACTGCACTTCTAGAGCCAGGCATGGAAGATATGCCGGATTTTTTTAAAGACCATAAAGTTCACATCGTGGCTTCTATGCCCTGCTATCTTGAAGAAAACGTCAATTCGCAGAGGGGAAATGGGGTATACGGAAAAAGTATTCAAATACTACAAAAGCTCAACAGTTTGGGGTATGGAATGAATCCTGAGCTTTCCCTATATTTGGTTTATAATCCTGGTGGTCCATCTCTCCCTCCCGATCAATCCCAACTGGAGGGAGATTATAAACGGGAGCTTTTCAACAGGTTTGGCATCCATTTTACAGGTCTTCATACGATGACCAACATGCCCATCGGGCGTTTCTGGGAAGGATTGAAACAAGAGAAAAAAAATGATGAATATATGAAGCTTCTTTTAAGCGGCTTTAATTGTCAAACTGTGGGAGAACTTATGTGTCGACATCAGATTTGTGTAGCCTGGGACGGAGCCCTTTACGATTGTGACTTTAACATAGCCTTGGGACTTCCAATAAGAAAGGAACTTCCAAAGAATATAAAAGATTTTACTCTTGAGCCACTCTCAAATCGAAAAATCGTAACCGGCAGACACTGTTTTGGCTGTACAGCAGGTTTTGGTTCTTCTTGTGGCGGAGCGCTGGCTTCTGATAATCTTTAAGAAAAAGGGGTCGGAGTATATTGAAGCAGATTCTTCTAATTTTTCCTATATTTCTCTTATTTTTCCATATGGAATTGGGGGCCAGAGAATCAGATGAAAAATTCTCCTACGAGAAATATTCTAAGGTGCTGAAGATCTGCGTTGACTGGAAGGGTAAAGTAAACTACAGAAAGTTAAAAGAAAACAATAGAGAAATGAATGTTTTCCTTGATAAGTTGAAAAAATTGGAACCAGAGGATTATCAAACTTGGAGTGATGAAGAAAAAATTGTCTTGTGGATAAACGCCTACAATGCTTTGACCCTGGAGGCGATCTTGGACCATTATCCGCTTAAGGAATCTTCTTTTCGAACCCGAAAATATCCGAGAAACAGTATTCGCCAGATTTCCGGAGTTTGGAATAAGATAAAATTCCCTGTAATGGGGAAGGAAGTTACTCTTGACCACATCGAGCACAAGATCCTGCGCAAAGAATTTCAAGAGCCCAGGATTCATATGGCATTGGTCTGTGCTGCAAGAGGATGCCCGCCTCTTCGTCAGGAACCTTATAAGGCAGATATGCTCAACGACCAGTTGGATGACCAAACGCGGAGATTTCTTTCTAGCGATAAAAAATTTTCAATAGATAAAAAACAACGTCTAATCTATCTTTCTTCGATTTTTAAGTGGTATGGGAAGGATTTTATCGGATCCTACGAGCCAGCGACCGGTTTTAAAGGACACAGGCGCCAAGAAAGAGCTGTTCTAAATTTTATTTCTCTTTACCTTCAAGAAGAAGATCGAAAATTTTTGGAGCAAGGCTCTTACAAAATTAAATACTTGAATTATGATTGGACTTTAAACGAACAAGATAACTAATGGCATATTCTGATAAAACAGAACACATTTCTTCTTCACCTCCCCCGCGAAAAAAGAGTATCTGGAGGCCTATCGCCCTGGGACTTATTATTATTACCTTTATGGTGCTGGCAAAAGTCTTTAACTTAGCCGGGAGCCTGGGAGAGCTTAGGGAGTGGATTCTTTCCCTTGGTGCTTTGGGACCTCTTGTCTATATATTGATATATATCGGGGCTGTAGTACTGGCTATCCCTGGTTCTATTATCACCATAATGGCCGGAGTAATGTTTGGCTCTGTCCTGGGCGTAGCCACGGTGAGTGTGGGTTCCACAATTGGAGCAAGCCTGGCTTTTTTGGTCTCCAGGCATATAGCAAGAGAAGCAATTGCTCAAAAGTTAGCAATCAATAAAAAATTTCATCATCTTGATCAACTGACAAAGGAACATGGTGCTATTATCGTGGCTATTACGCGTTTGGTGCCCCTATTTCCTTTCAATCTACTTAATTACGGATTTGGTCTCACTCTAGTTCCTTTTTGGACTTATGTCTTCTGGTCATGGATATGTATGCTTCCCGGAACAGTGCTTTATGTGGTTGGTGCAGATGCGGTCGCGAGCGCCGTCTCTGAGGGAAGAGTTCCCTGGATTTTGATCGGGATTCTTGTCATCACTGCAGGCTTCATCACTTTCCTGGTAAGGCAGGCAAGAAAAAAATTAAAAGCGAAGGAGGGACACAAAAAAAATGAATAGACAAGCTTTAATGTTACCTGATGATGAGCACAATCAGCTTCTTGTATCAAACGTGCACCCTCATAATTGGGTGAATCCTGAGCCAGCCTCCAGGTACAATCTGGTAGTGATCGGGGCCGGAACTGCTGGCCTTATAACTGCCATGGGTGCAGCTAGCCTTGGGGCTCGAGTTGCTCTGGTTGAAAGAATGTTTATGGGAGGAGATTGTTTAAACACTGGTTGTGTTCCTTCTAAAGCCATTATTCGCTCTTCACGCGTTGTTGGTGAGATATGGGATTCCCCAGATTATGGGATTGAGCCGCCTGGATCTTTCACCGTCAATTTTTCCAAGGTCATGGAGCGTATGCGGCGTCTGAGAGCTCAAATTAGCGATCATGATTCTATCACCCGCTTCAAATCTCTTGGTGTCGATGTTTTTCTGGGAGAAGGACAGTTTAAAAATAGCCGCACCTTAGAAGTAGATGGAAAAACCTTAAGGTTCAAGAAAGCTGTTATCGCGGCTGGCTCAAGTTCTGCTCATCCCTCCATCGAAGGGATAGACGAAGCAGGATTTTTGGCTAGCGAGACCGTATTTTCCCTGACCAAAAGACCGGAGAAGCTTGTTGTTATCGGAGGAGGCCCGATCGGGTGTGAGCTTGCCCAGGCTTTTAACCGACTCGGTTCTAAAGTGACGATTGTGCAGAGAAATGCCCAGTTTTTGCCCCGGGAAGACCCAGAAGCTGCTGCCCTTTTAGGCAAAGTTTTTGAGGAGGAAGGCATTCGTTGCGTATTAAGTGCTTCTGTGAAGAAGGTTACTGTTGATAAAGGCAAAAAAATGGTTCATGTATCCAGTAAGGAAGGAAATGAAACGATTGAGGCTGATGAGATACTTGTTGGTATTGGACGGAGTCCAAACGTGGAAGGCCTGAACCTTGAAGCTGTGGGTGTGGAATATGATGCGCGCAAAGGGGTGGTTGTGAATGACTACTTGCAGACAACCAACTCAAATATATACGCAGCAGGTGATATTTGTTTCCCCTATAAGTTTACTCACGTTGCCGAAGCAACGGCTCGGATTGTCATTCAGAACGCCCTGT
>Ga0255054_10000501_pt1 | contig 23033 bp, 20 predicted proteins | sample JV7_2_23_MG_FD_188634 | JGI IMG/M metagenome (GOLD analysis project Ga0255054, IMG submission 188634) | Seawater microbial communities from Jervis Inlet, British Columbia, Canada - JV7_2_23 | ecosystem: Environmental > Aquatic > Marine > Inlet | place: Canada: British Columbia | collected...
CATGAAACGGCGACCATCAAGAAGGCGATCACGCTCAGGCATCAGGCAAACCTCGGCGAGGATCCCGAGGACGTGGCGCTCTCGGAGGGTGATGAGGTCACCGTCCTACGCGAGTGGGAAGACCGCTCGCTCTGCAAGAACGAGGACGGCTGGCTCTTCAACATCCCCAAGGCCCACCTGGACGGCTGACGCCGATCCGGGACTCCCCGTCGAGCGTCGGGGTCCGTCCACCCACGGATTGGAGAGGCCTGGATCAGGCGTCGCTCCGCTACTCTTTGACGGCCTCGACGAGCGCCCGGCGCAGCCGGTCCGGGTCGACGGGCTTCTTGAAGATCACCGTCTCCAGGCCCGCCATCCGGCTGCGCTTGATGATGTGGTCCTTGTCGTAGTGAAAGGCGGTCATCATCAAGACCGGGAGGTCAGGGCGCCGCTCCTGAATGGCGGTGTAGAGCTGGTAGCCGTCCATGTTGGGCATGACCACGTCGGTGAGCACCACGTCGAACGACAAGCGGCTGAGCGCGGCGAGGGCCGCGATGCCGTCTCCCGCGACCTCGACCTGACAGCCGTCACTCTCGAGGATCTCGCGGAGACTGCGGCAGATCCCCAGGTCGTCGTCGACGACGAGCACCCGCACCCCCCGGAGCTCCTGCTCGGGCACCCGCTTCCGCCTGCGATCGGTGCGAAGGTCGATCATCCGGGTGGGTCCGATGTAGTCGATGGTCTCGTAGCTCTCCTCGCGAACCATCTCGCCGAGGCGTGTCAGGATCTCGGAGATCCGCGAGATCTCCCGCCGCACCGCGTCGAGCCGCTCCTCCTCTACTGACGCGTCGCTGTCTCCCGCAAGGCGTTCGATGTCCCGCTCCAGAAGCTCCACCTGATTGAGGATCACGGCGAGAGGGTTGTTGATCTCGTGGCTGAGACCGACCGCGACCTCGCCCAGGGTGGCCAGCTGGTCCTTGAGGAGGATCTCGCGAAGATCCTTCGCGAAGCCGATGGTGCCGTCTTCATGACCGCGCTCGTCGTGGATGATCGTCCCCGAGATGGCGACCGGGATTCGCTCGCCGTTCTTGGAGAGAAAGGTCGTGCGGAAGTTCTCGACGATCCCCTTTCCCCCGTGGTCGGGGCTCTGCATCGCCTTCATCACCCGCTTGGCCTCGTCGAGGCTGGGGTAGACGTGAGCGACGTAGGTACCGAGCACCTCCTCCGCGGTGTATCCGAGGCTCTTCTTCGCGCCGTCGTTGTAGTACACCACCGTACCGCCGCCATCGGTCCCGACGACGATGTCGGTCGAACGCGCGACCAGCTGCTCGAGTCGCTCCCTGTTGAGCGCCATCGCCCTACTCTGCCGCCTGCTCCGCCAGCCATCGCTCCGCATCGATGGCTGCCATACAACCCGTCCCCGCGGCGGTGATCGCCTGGCGATAGGTCGGATCCATCACGTCGCCGCAGGCGAAGACCCCCGCGACGTTGGTCCGCGACGAGCCGGGCTCGACCTTGACGTAGCCCACGTCGTCCAGCTCCAGCTGCCTCCGTACCACGTCGGTGTTGGGCTGGTGACCGATCGCCATGAACAGGGCCTCGACGGGAAGCTCACGGATGGCTCCGGTCTTCCTGTTCTTGACCCGGACGCCGGTCACGTAGTCCTCTCCGAGCACCTCGTCCACCACGCAGTCCCAGAGAAACTCGATCTTCTCGCTGCGGAAGGCGCGCTCCTGCATGATCTTGGAGGCTCGCAGCTGGTCGCGACGGTGGATGATCGTGACCTTCGGGGCGAAGCGAGTGAGGAAGAGCGCCTCCTCCATCGCCGTATCGCCGCCACCCACTACCGCCATCTCCTTGCCCCGGTAGAGAGCGCCGTCACAGGTGGCACAGGCCGAGACGCCGCGGTTCATGAGTCGCTGCTCGGACGGGATCCCGAGCCAGCGGGCGGTGGCACCGGTGGCGATGATGAGCGCATCGACGCTGAAGCGGTGACCCTCGCTCTCGACGGCGAAGGGACGCCGGCTCAGATCGATCTTCGTGGCGTCCTCGGTGAGAATCCGGGCCCCGAACCGCTCGGCCTGCTTCTGGAACATCTCCATCATTGCGGGCCCCGCCACGCCCTCGGGGAAGCCGGGAAAATTCTCCACCTCGGTGGTGAGCATCAGCTGGCCGCCGAACTGGAGACCGGCGAGCACGACCGGCTCGAGCTCCGCCCGACCGGTGTAGATCGCCGCGGTGTATCCGGCGGGGCCGCTCCCCGCGATCAGGACCCGAGCCTGCTGGGCGCCTGCCTCCCCGCGCGGGGCGCCCAGCAGTCCATCCAGTTCGCCCCGGCGTTCGAGATCCGCCAGGTCATCGAAGCCGCCCACGTGCCGATCACCGATCCAGATCTGGGGCACCGACGTCCGACCCGAACGCTCGATCATCTCGGCCTGACGACCCGGCTCGGCCTCGATGTCGGTCTCGGCCCAGGTCTGCCCTTTCTCCGCGAGCAGGCGCTTCGCCCGCTCGCAGTAGGGACATTCGGGCCTCGTGTACAACACGATCGGGGGCATGAACCCACACCTCCCAGGGCGGTGACTTTACCGGTTTCGACGCCGGAGCCGCTACATCAGAGTGGCTCGGTGATGGGGAGCTCCTCCCAGAGGAGCTGCAGGAAGGTCCCGATGAAGAAGGAGAGAAAGCTCATCAGCAGCACCGCGGTGGGGAAGGCCAAGAAGGGCTCGATTCCGATGATCCGGGGCAGCTCTCCGAGGAAGGGCGGCGCGGCGGTCCGGAGCAGTTCCATCGAGCCGGCGCCCATCTGAGGACCCCAGTTGCGCACCGCCATCAGGGGGCCGAGCAGGCTCGTCACCACCATTCCGAAGCCGGCCGCCTCGACCACGCCGAGCAGGAAGATCCGCCGGGCCCGCGCGAAGGATTCCTGCGGATCGCCGATCCGGCGCTGGACCTCGACATAGAGGTAGAGGAGGGTCGTCGATCCGAGCAGGCCCGCCACGGTCGCCAGGTAGAAGGGTGACTGCTCGGCCAGATCCCAGACCTCGTCGATCAGAAAGACCGGCAGGTAGCCGACGATGATCCCCGCCCCGATGCGCGGCACCGCCGCGTGGAAGAAGGTGAGCTCCTTCTTCCACATGAAGCGGTAGGCCAGGAACCAGAATGCGACGGCGGACACCACGATCACCTCCGCCGAGGCGACGGCGTCGAAGAAGCTCGGGGCGCGTTCGTAGGCAAAGATCGCACCCAGGAAGGGAAACGCGAGCAGCAGCAGCGCGATGGCGTAGGTGCGGGTCGTGTGCAGGGAGAGGATCTTCTCTGCGTCGTCTCGACCGGCGGCGAGATGATCGTGGTGATGCAGCACCGCGGCCGCGTGGCGAACGTCATACTGACGCAGGAACCAGGTCTCGAGCTTCTTCAGCAGCCGCCGGCAGTCGCGGTTCCCGGGACGTCGCAGGAAGGGAGAGAGGTCGGCACCCCGGGTCACCGGGCCCCGACCGTTCGCGGCGACTGCGCGCATCACCTCGATCTCGCGGTCGTCGAAGGGAGACAAGTCCGTTTCGAAGGCCCGGTTCGTCTCGTCGAGGCAGATATCCTCGAGCCAGCGGTAGTAGGCCCGCTCCGCGGCCCCCACCAGGCGGCGGTCGATCAGATCGGGATCGCCCGCGGCCAGGGCGTAGAAGAAGCCGATGTCGTTGGGATCGTCCGACGAAAGCTCAGGAGCGGCGTCGCCGGCGATGTAGCGTTCCATGAAGTGGGGCTGAACGCGCTCCTGGAGGATTACCAGGAGGGCCCGGAGCACCAGCTTGCGCAGGTGGAAGCGGGGAATGCTCAGCCGCGGGTGGTCGTCGAGACCCTTGTCCGCGATGAAGCGGCAGGTGAGCTGTCCGAAGACCGCCACATCCTCGCAGACCCGCTGGAGCGGAGCGGAGGACCCGCTGCCCTCGACGCGGTCGATGATCCCGCAGAGGTAACCCGGAAGCGCCGCCAGCAGGCGCATCATGGCCTCCTCGGAGTCGCGCCGATTCGCTTCGGGCGCGATCCGGGCCGGGTTCGACCAGAGATCCTCGAGGCGGAGATAGAGCTCTGCGGGATCGTGGCGGTCGGGATGAAAGGAGAAGGTCTCCGGAAAGGCGGGGACGAAATCTCCGCCGGATTCCCGTTCGAAGCGCACTTCCCTGGCGTGAAACGCGTAGGTGACGCGCAGCGTGGCCCGGAGCCGCTCGATTCGGAACTCGAGTCGGGGAAGACCGCCGGCGCCGCGCGCGGACGCCTCAGAGCGTTCGCTGCTTCGAATTCTCTCCGGACTCGTAGTAGGACTCCACCCGGCGCGCGAGATCGCGCACGCGCGCGGGCAACTGATCCGGCAGCGGCCAACGGGACATCGCGATCCGCGTCCGATCGAGCAGCAGCTGCGCCTCGGGATACTCTTCTCGCGCCAATGAGTCGTCGACCTCGAGCCAGTACTCGATGGCCGTCATGCTGCGCGAGATGCGATCGGTGAGCTCGACCATCCCTGGGGACTCGATAGTCGAGCCGCTCACCTCGTCCCGCAGGGCGCGCAGCTCCACCAGCGATCCCTCGAGCACCCCGCGAACCTCCCCCACGCTCCCCACGATGGCGGCCACCAGCTCGTCGAACCGGCGCCTGAGCGGTTCGTGGGAGATCTCCCGGGCGAGGATGACACGGCCGAGGTCGCGATTCCGGGGGTCTTTCAGGGCCTGGACTGCGACGCGCAGCCGCACCCTGCGGGCGTCTCTGCCGAGGTCGACCTCCTGGTAGTTGACCTCCTCGTCGGACGAGATGCGAAGCGCCGCATCTCGCAGTGGCTCGAGGTTCGCCGCGTCGAGCACCTCCTTGAGCCCTCGTCCCCGCGGATCCCGCTGGAGGCCCAGCCAGTCCCGGGCCGGCTTGTTGGCGGCGCGCACAAGCCCGGCGGCGTCGATGGCGATCGCTCCGGTGTCGAGCTGATCCATGACCGCCTGGAGCATCACGTTGGCGTCGCGCAGATCGGTCATCAGGCGCTCGTTCTCGACGGCCAGGGCGTGGTGATCGACGGCGCGCCTCACCACCTGCTTGAGATCGGCGGGCTCCCACGGCTTGGTGATGTAGGCGTATACGTGGCCGTCGTTGATCGCCCGGATGATGGCGTCCATGTCGGCGAAGCCGGTCAGGATGATGCGGGTGGTGGTCGGGTTCATCTCGAAGACCTTGGAGAGGAACTCGACACCGGTCATCTCCGGCATGCGCTGGTCCGAGATCACCACGGACACGGGTCCGTCGCGCTCGAGGAGGTCCAGGGCTTCGCTGGCGGAGCTGGCGGTAAGGACCTGGTAATCGTCCTCGAAGGTGTAGGTCATCGTCTCGAGGATGGCCTCCTCGTCATCGACGACCAGGATCCGGCTGCGTTCGGGGCCCTTCATGGTTGGGGCAGAGGATGACTCGTTGTCGCGCGAGCCGCACCCCGCCGGCAAGTCGGCGGCGGGCTACCAGCCGGGGGAGCGGCCGGCCGCCCGAGAGGGCTTCGCCTTGTCCTGGGCGCTCTTCGCCTTCACCTTGGCGCGAAGCTCCTTGCGGTACTTCTCGAGCCGCTTCGGGAGCCGCTCTCGGGCGACGCTCGTCCAGGGACGCTGCTCCGCGCCCTCACGGAATTTCCGGAACTTGCGGTAGGCCCAGAGCTCGTGCCTGAAGTCGTCCTCGACGATCTTCATCATGATCGCGTCGTCGAGGAATCCGAGGCCCGGGATGTGGTCGGGAATCATGTCCTCGGGATTGGCGAAGTAGGCGAGGGCGGCCAAGGCCCGGTCCGCGGCGCCCTGGGGAACGGCGTAATCCTTGTCCTCGAGCATCTGGATCAGATCCTCCAGGATCGCGATCGCCTCGAGGACGAAGCTCGAGGCCTTCTTGGCGCTGCGAACCCGGGCGACCAGGGCGCCCACTTCCTCGAGGATCTTGGGCCGATCCTCCGGAGACGACTGCTGCTTCGCCGTACGGTAGAGCTTGCGGAAGTAGGCGACATCCGATTCATCCAGTGTGAACGACACCTTGAACGACTTGGAAACCATTGCCTCTCCTCCAGTCGGCCGACTCTATCAGTATCGCGCGTAATCGATCAAGCGGTCGAACGAGCCCCCCCAGTCGCTCTCCCAGTGATCCAGGACCACCTGGCCGGGGCTCTTCCCGGTCTCCAACTGCTCGAACAACGGCTCGAGGAAGCCGCGTTCGTCGTCCCTCGATTCACCCGGGTGCGCGATGCGCCGGAGGCCCCCGAAAGCGAGGGAAACGACCTCCCGGGCCAGTGGCAGCACGGGCCCTCCGGGAACCTCAGCGGCCAGGCCGTCCCGGGCGACCGCATCCAGGGCGGCCTCCCGCTCCTCGAAGCTCCAATCCTCCACCAGCGCCCAGGCCGCGGAGAGGGCCTCCGCATCGTAGAGGATCCCCTTCCAGAGAGCGGGCAGGGCGCAGGTCAGATTGGACGGAACCGCATCGGCGCCGCGCACCTCGATCACCTGCTTGAGGCGCACCTCGGGAAAGAGGGTCGTCAGGTGCCGGTCGAAGTCGGTGAGGGTGGCCCTGTGGCCTTCGAGGCCCGCCTTCATGAACTGCCGAAAGGTCATTCCCGTGGCCGGAAGATACTTGCCGTCGCGCACCAGGAAGAACATCGGAACGTCGAGCGCCCATTCGACGTAGCGGGCGTACCCGAAATCCGGGTCGAAGACGAATGGAAGCAGTCCGCAGCGGTCGGGATCCGTGTGGCGCCAGAAACGGACGCGGTGGGAGATGAAGCCGCCCGGCTTCCCCCCCGAGAGACTGGAGTTGGCGAACATGGCGGAGACGACGGGCGTGAGCCCCATGGCCGTGCGCATCTTCGCCACCATGTCGGCCTCCCCGGAGTAGTCGAGATTGGCCTGGACCGTGGCGGTCAGGTGCATCATGTGGAGCGAGAAATCGCCGCGAGTGGGAAGATAGCGGCGCATGATGTGGTAGCGGGCCTTCGGCATGCGGGGAACGTCCGCCACCTCGTAGAGGGGATTGCAGCCCACGCTCAGCCAGATCAGGCCCATGGGCTCCGAGACCCGGCGGACCAGGTCCAGATGGCGATTGAACTCGTCGCAGGTCTCGAAGATGCTTCGCACCGGTGCACCCGAGAGCTCCAGCTGCCCGCCGGGCTCGAGGGTGATGCTGGCCCCGTCCTTCTCCAGCGCGATCACGTTCTCGGCCTCGAAGACGGGGGTCCAGCCGTCCTCCCGAGCGATCTTCTCCAGCAGGGCGCCGATGCCCCGCTCGCCCTGGTAGGGAACCGGCCCGAAATCCTCCGCGCGCAGACCGATCTTCTCGTGCTCGGTTCCAATCCGGAAGCCGTCGGCGGGCGTCTCACCGGCGCGCAGGTAGTCGAGAAGCTCGGAGGTCGATGTGACCGGGGTCTCGGCGGTCAACCCATCCCTCCCTCGCCAGCGTAGATCTCCGGGTGAACGAAGGGAGTGAGCGCGCAGAGCACCGCGTGACGCGTGTACTCGGCGCGCGTCAGCGCACCGCCGGTGAGCTTCCCGACGTTCCCGATGGAGAGCGGCGCGGGGGCGGTGGATGATCCCCCGTGCCGCCGCCAGAGGCGATCGAAGAGCGCCCCGATGGGCCGGCGCTCCGCGACGGCCTGCTTCGAACAGGCCGGCGGATAGCTGAATCCCGAGGAGAGGCCGAGAGAGATCTGGACGCCGTCGCTCACCGCGGCGCAGCCGATGTTGAACCAGCTCCCAGCGGGTCCGGGAATCGCCACGAGCCCGTCCTCGTAGCCCACTCCCAGATCGCACTCGCCCCAGCGCCGCGCCCCCTCGGCCCGGTTGCGGGCTCCCTCCACGATCTCCTCGAATCCAAGCGGCTGGTCGGCTACGCCGCTTTCCACGTCGATCCCCTCGATCGTGACGTCGCTGGAAAAGGCGACCAAGGCCGCGCGCACCCCTTCCAGTTTGGGAGGATTGGTGGATCCGACGCGCACCAGCCGAAGCTCGGACAGTGCCTTCACGGAATGGCCGCCTCCCGCTCACCCAGGGCGCGACCGAGCACTTCGAGCCGCCGGCGGAGGCAATCGGGGATGGGAGCACTCACGGCGCTATCGTGGCACAGATCGGGAGGTCGAGCAGCAGGCCGGGAGCGGCGGCCGTGGCGGGCACTGCGGAAAGAGGGCTAGCGCGCAGTCGGGACCTGGTGAGGGTGCGGGCTAGAGCGCCTCGTTGGTGACCACCACGAGCTGCGTGGGATCGAGGTCGCGGAGCAGCTCTTCGCGAAGCTGCGCGAATGCCTGCTGGGCCTGGGCGAGAATCGGATCGCCCGCGGGAGTGCGCACCGCCGCCGGATCCACCCACTTGCCGTGCTTCATCAGCTGGTAGTGCAGGTGGGGACCCGTCGAGACGCCAGTGGATCCGACGTAGCCGACCACTTGTTTCTGCTGCACTCGCTGTCCGACCTTCATGCCCCGGGGGAAGCGAGAAAGGTGTCCGTAGTAGGACACGTAGCCGTTTGCGTGCCTCACCTTCACCAGCTTGCCGACTCCGCCCGAGACACCGCGAAAGATCACCGTGCCGTCGGCGACGGACCACACCGGTGTGCCGTAAGGGGCGGCGTAGTCGATGCCCAGGTGCGGGCGACGGACCCGGAGGATCGGGTGGAGGCGAGAGTGGGAGAAGCGGGAGCTGATGCGCCGGAAGTTGAGCGGCGCGCGCAGGAGCTGGCGCCTCACCGAGGAGCCGTCCGGTCGGTAATAGCCGCCCCTACCCTCCGCGCGCTCGAAGTACAGGGCCTTGTACTCATCGAGGCCGTTGGTGTAGCGGCAAGCCAGGATCCGACCGGGCCGGACGTAGTCCTCGTTCCCGTCCTCGCCGACCAGGAAGAGGCGCTCGTAGAGGATCGAAAACTCGTCCCCGGGCTGAACGCTGCGGGAGAAATCCACGTCCCAGGCGAAGATCTCGGCGAAGTCGTTGGCCAGCTCGACCTCCTCGCCCAGCGCCTCGATGGCCTCGTAGAGCGTCGTCGATACCACCCCGGCGATCCGTGCCCGGCGGCGGACCAGCTCCGGCTCGTGCCGGGTAGCGAGGTAGCCGTCCCCGTCTCGCTCGATCGTGTAGTACCGGAGGAGCGAGCGGGCGTAACGGAAACGAAGGACCTCTCCCTGCTCGTCCAGGGTGAGCCGGTAGCTGTCTCCGGCGCGCGCGTAGCGGAAGTCGAACACCGGCGCCATCTCCGTGGCGATCAGGTGGACGATCGCGGCGGAGACGCGGTGATTCCCCAGAGAGCTGGCCAGGGTCCGTCCCTGCCCGATCTCGCCCTCGGTAATGATCCGAACCAGGGGCCTCTTCCCGGCGTCGGTCGCAGCGGCCTTCTCCGGCTCTGGAACGGAATGGCCCGCGGACGCGGGAGCCGCCTCAGCGGAAGCGGGCGCTGCCGCCGAGAGTTCCGGCGGCGGTGCGAGTCGACGCTGGGCAGTCAGCAAGCCGACGCCGCTGGCAACGGAGAAGAGGCAGGCCAACACCAAGACGATCCAGATCCGACCGCCTCGGGACAGTCGCTGCCGCCAGCGCGCCCACCTTCCAGCCTCTACCATTGCCTCTCCTGCCAACCGGACGGTGTAGTGGGGGACGGTGTACTGAGGCGGACCCGGGCACCGACCGGTACGCTCACTTCTACTTCGGCACACTAAAGCTTACGCTAGATAGTTCATTCTTTGGGTTCTTTGTGTGCGCAGGATCACATTCTTCCGAGAGACTGACCACCCCAGGGGAATCACGGACAATACCTTGAGCTGCATGGCATCTCTCCTCTGTCGCAACGCCGCGCGCTGTCTTTTCCTGCTCGCGGTTCTCGCATGCGCATTCCCCCCGGGGAGTGAATCTCTCCTGTGGCGGCTTCACTGGCCGGATCATCCCGACCCCGAGACGAATCTGCGAGGAGCAGCCAGCGCCATCCTCTCCCGGGCCATCCAGGTCGACACCAGCAACCCGCCCGGCAACGAGCGGCCCCTGGCCGAGTACCTGGTCGGAATCCTCGCCAGAGAGGGACTCGAAGCGCGGGTGATCGACACACCCTCCAGCAACTCGGGCGCGAACCGGGCGGCGGCCTGGGCGCGCTACCCGGGCAGCGGGCACCGCCGCCCGATCGTGCTGCTCTCGCACCTGGACGTGGTTCCCGCGGACGAGAGCCAGTGGGTGGTGGGGCCCTTCCAGGGAGCCATCGTCGGCGACACCGTGGTCGGGCGGGGCGCCCTGGACGCCAAGGGGATTGCGGTCGTCCATCTCCTCACCCTGGTCAAGCTGGCGCGGCGGGGCGTCGTCCTCGACCGGGACGTGATCTTCTTGTCGACACCGGATGAGGAGAACGGCGGTCGCGAGGGGGCGCGCTACCTGGCACAGGAGCGAAGCGATCTGCTCCGGGGGGCGGAGTTCCTGCTGACCGAGGGCGGAGGGATCATCCCCGGCGAGGGAGAGACCCCGGATCTATGGGGTGTAGCCTTTGCTGAGAAGAGCCCTTGCTGGATCGAGGTGGTCTCGAGCGGCGCTCCCGGCCACAGCGCCACCGCGACGAGCGACGCGGCGGTCCCGCGATTGATCGCCGCCCTGGACCGGGTGCGCCGGATGGAGACCGAGATCCGCGTGACTCCCGAGGCGGAGCGGATGTTCGCGGCACTGGCTCCCTTCGCCGCGCCCGAGGACCGCGCGAGCTTCGCGGACCTGGGCGCCGCCCTGCAGTTCGACGCCGGCTTCCGCGAGCGCTTCCTCTCCAGGGCCGGCTTGGCGGCCCGGGTGCGCAACACGGTCGCCATCACGGTGCTGGAGGGAAGTACGCGCACCAACGTGATGCCGGCCGAGGCCCGCGCCCAGCTCGATGCGCGGCTGCTTCCCGGCGAGCGCTGCGAGGACTTCATCGCCAAGATCAGCCACGTGATCGGAGACCCGCAGGTCGTCCTGACGCCCATCCTGAGCCCCGAGGCGCAGCGTTCACCGGTCGAGACCGATCTCTTCCGGGCCATCGAGGCGACAGCGGCTCTCTCCAACTCGCCGAGTGCCGTGGTGCCCCGGATGACCGCCGGCTTCACGGACGCCCACTACTTCCGGGATCTCGGCATCGTCGGCTACGGCTTCGTTCCGCGCCGCCTTCGCCCCTACGAAACCCGTGGGGTCCACGGCCCAAACGAACGCATCTCCATCGAAAACCTGGAGCTGGGCGTCAACACGCTGGTCGAGATCCTCGAGCAACTCAGCGGGGACTGAGCGGGGACGTTGTTGAACGTTCAACTTCCCGGAGGGTTTGCCGGCCCGAAGTTGAACGTTCAACAACGTCCCCGGCTCAAAGGCGCTTTTCGAGAACGTCCATCGCCGCTTCGAATCCAAGGGCGCGCCAGAAGGCGCGCGCACCGACATTCTCCGCGGCCACTTGGATCTCCGCCCGCCGGATCCCCCGCTCGCCCATCCAGGCCAAGCCGGCCTCGGCCAGCGCTCGGCCGATGCCGCGGCGGCGCGACGGCTCTCGGACCAGCAGTTGCTCGATCTCTCCGCGCTCGGTCTCGGCGAAGATCGCGGGGCGGTGCAGCACCCGCGCGATGCAGAGTCCGCAAAGATCGCCATCCTGGTCCCAGACCAGGACGCGGCTCTCGCCGTCCCGCAGGCGCCCGGCCAGGAGGCGGCGAACCTGGTCCTCCGCCTCGGGGCCGGCTCTCAGCGCGAAGCGGCGGGAGCGCTTCGCGTGATACTCGAGAATCATGGAGAAGAGCGCGACGAGACGCTCCAGATCCCGCTCCCGAGCGCGGCGAAGCGGGGGAGCGCTCACGGCCTCAGGCGGCCGTCTATCAGCATCTGCTGGATCTCCTCGATGGTCTTTCCCTCGTCGACGAAGAGGGTGACCATCTTCCGCGCCAGGCTTTGGATCTGAGGCCGGAACTGCCGCGGGTCGTTGCCCTGGTTCCGATAGCCCTCCGTGATGGTGCGCTCGAACTCGAGGCGCAGGGAGCGGCGATCTTCGTCACCGAACTCTCCCGCCTCGATCGCCTTGCGCAGCTCCTGCTCGGAGCCGCCGCCGGGCATCTCTCCGCTGAAGAGCTGGGCCCCCATCTCCCCGAAGAGGAGATCGTAGACGCGTTCGCCTTGCGACTTCCCGCTCCCCTTCACGGTGCTCACTTCGCCAGAGCGCATCATGCGGAAGGTCCCGATGCGGGTGCCGTCCCGGTCGTAGCGTCCGCGAATCACATCCCCACCGGACTCGACGGATTCGCCCGCCCAGGTCGTCCGGCCCTCCATGCTCTCCATCGCCGCCGAGCCCATCACGTCGTCCCGGATGAACGTCGGCTCGTCGGGCATCCCGGTAATCTGCCAGACCTCCTGGAAGGTGATGAAGCGCGCGGATCGGTAGCCGCTCTTCTTGCCGGAGTTCCAGCCCTCGGCGTCGGAGCCTCGGAGGATCTTGGAGCGGGAGCCCCGCGGGTTGATCTCCAGACCCGCCTGGATCTGGGAGAGCTGCGCGGCGTTGGGCTCCCAGAAATGGAGCACGCGGCTGGCGCGGTTGCCCCCGAGCCGCTCGAAGCGCCCCGTGTGGTCCGAGAAGACCACGATCGGATAGTCGGTCCACCTGAGGCGGCTCCCCTCTTTCTCGAAGACCCAGATGCGGTCCTCCCAGCGCTCCCGCTCCGGATGCTCCGTGACCGAGTCGTTGTAGTGGATCAGGACATGCCAGGTGCCGATCAGGTCCACCGCCTCGGCGGGCGTCACCGGGGTGGCCGCGACCGCGAGAGTCAGGACTCCGAGAAGCAGCCGTCCCATCAGATCCTCCGCTGGATTTCGGGGAAGCTCCGCCAGACGGGCACCCCACAGAAGTGGCTGCCCTCGGTGCACCGAGGGCGCGCGAGACCGGAGCGCACCAGGCAGGGGGGACCCACGTGCCTCATCAGCTGGGGGTGCACCGCCCGTACCTGTTCGATCTCGTCGAGGGAGGCCTCGAAGATCTCACGCTGTGCGTTGAAACACGTCCGCATGCTCCACTTGTGTAGTAGATGCATCAGGCTCCCGGTTTCTTCAAACCGCACTGCGAGGGCGTTCGGCAGCACGTACAGGGCGAGCTCGGCAGGAGCACCCAGCTCCAGGAGCCGGCCGCGGGCCTCCCAGGCGGCCTCGACGCTCTCCTGGAAGAGGTCGTGACACGCGGGATCCGAGGCGATCAGCTCGGGCTCCACCGCGTCCACGAAGGCCGGGACCGTCCGCGTCAGGAGCGGCCGGGAGGCGGGAACCATGCGATGGCGCTGGTCCTGGGAGTCGGCGCTGTGAGAGAGCTTCTTCCTGAAGGTGTAGTTGGCGTGGCCCAGCGTGCGCATCAGCGGCAGGTGCGCCGAGACGTTGAGCGCGTCGAGACGACGGCGATTCCTCGCCGGATCCAGGACCCAGTCGAGAGCGGTTTCATCGTCGAGATCGGGCCGGCTGACGACCTGGCGCACGGCGCCGGCGACCACCTCGGGCCCCCGCATCCCGTAGTCGACCAGCCTTGCGCGGCGGCCGTCGAGGGACTTGTCGAAGGCCTCGAGGGCGGCGGGATCGCCTGGCCCGCCCTGCCGGAGGGAGAACTCCATCACCTCTCCCGACTCGAGGGGGGCGTCACCGATCTCCCGGAAGAAGGCAGGATCGATTCGCTCCACCTCCGCCACCATGCGGTCCACCACGGTCCGAGCCTCGCGCGAGGCGTCACAGGCCGCGGCGGTCCGTCGCAGGCGGTGCAGCGTAATGCCCGAGACCGTGTAGACCATGGCGGTGTGGCAGGCGACGGGGATCACGTAGCGCGCGGTCTCGATCGCCCTCTTCTCGGCCTCCCTCGCCACGCTGCGGCCAAAGGCTCTCGATTGCCGCTTCGCAAGCCGCCAGAGCTCCGAGAGCAGGCCCAGGGCAACGGGCTCGAGCCGTTCGCTGAGCTCCGCGTAGGCGCGCCAGGCCCCCTCGACGGCGACCGCGAACACTTCCCGAGCTTCACCTTGGAGGGCCGGCGGGAGATGAGCGCGCACTTCGTCGAGCTTCACGTAGCGCTGACTCTGCTGCTCACTGTTGTAGAACGGGAAGCTGTGCAGGAAGGACCAGACGAGCTGGCGGGAGATCCCCGACAGCCCGAATTCGAAGGTGGCGTGCTGATACACCGTATGGTGTCCAGCCCGGTAGGTCAGCGGTCCGATGCTCCGCCGCTGGCGATCCGTGACCTCGTCGGCGGCGATGACGCGCGGCGAGTAGCAGGTGCGAGCCGCCGCCACCGCGTCGTCGTAGGGCCTATCGAACCAGTTGCGAAGACGGACCTCGGGTCCGTGATCGATCAGGGCCACCCACCCACTCCGTCGATAATCCGGAATTCCCGGAGCTGGGACTAATCTGGCAGGTTGGACCCGGGGGATCAATGAGTGGCGAAAGTTTTCCCAGTATGGGCGAACCAATCCCCCCGCGAAGCTTTCCGTCAGTTGCATCGCCCGCCGAGATCCCCTTCGGTTTATCCTTTTGGCGGTGGGAGATCCGCGCCGGAGCTGCCTGCCGCCTGCCGGAGTCACACAGTTGGCACGAGGATTGCGCCGGATGGAGAACGGGTGGGTGCGAGCGGGACCGGGCCGGTCCGGCTGGCTCGCTCTCGACCCGCGACACATGGGAACCATGCCGACGCTCTGGATCGTCCATCGCGACGCGAGTGTGCGGGGAGCGCTCGCCCGCCTCTCGGCCGCCGGCAGCGACGCGCTGCTGGGGGAGCCGTCGGACCGCGCTTTCGAGACGAGCGATCCGCCGCGAATCGTGCTTCTCGGCGTGGAGCGGGACCTGGAGGCGGAGCTGGAGTTCGCCCATCGCCACGCCGCGCGGACTGCCGACGCCCACTGGATCCTGCTTCCCAGGCCGGGAGACCAGCACGAGGTGGCGAGGCTTTTCGACACCCTGGCGGCGGAGATCCTGGTCTTCCCACCGGCCCCCGAGCGCCTGCGGCAGCGGATCCGCATTGCGCTCGCGGCGAGGCCGGCGGAGGCACTCTCGGCGCGGCGGGTGCGCGATGCCCTCTCCGCCCGCTTCTCGCGCTTCTTCGCCGATCTCGAGCTCCCAGAGCTGCTTCGGGCCATGGATCCGCGACTCGCGGCCGCGCCGCTCCTGGTGCGAGGCGAGCCCGGCACCGGGCGCAGCCTACTGACCCATTACGTCCACATCTTCGGGGGCGGCTCCCGTGGCGGGTTCGCCAGGGTGCCCTGCGAGGGCGTGGGCACGGCGAAGTCCGTCCGAGAAATGATCCGCGACGCCTCGGAGAGCCCGGCGGGCCGCCGGCCGTCGACGGTGTGCCTGGAGGACCTGGACAGACTGCCGTTGCCGCTTCAGCGGGAGATCCGGGGCTGGATCGAGACCGCGATCCCGCCCGGGCTGACCGGCGCCCAACCCAACCGGTGGGTCGCCACGCTGGGAGACGACCCGGACGCGGGCCGTGAGGGCGCCCTGGATCCGAGCCTGGCCCAGAGCCTGGCGGGGATCGCGATCCGGATTCCACCGCTGCGCGAACGTCCGCTGGCGATCGGCACCTTCGTCGCCGACACAGCGCTCGAGTGGTGCACGACCCACGGCGAACGCCCCCGCCAATTCAGCCCCGCCGCCATCGACGCGCTGCGCGATTACCCCTGGCCCGGCAATCTGCGCGAGCTCGAAGCCGTGGTCGCCCGCACCCTCGCCGCCGGGCTGTCCGATCCGATCGAAGCGGAGCAGCTGCGCTTCGACGAGAGGGAGCAGCCGTTGGAGAGCGTCAGCCCGGCGGGGCAGGGGGACCGGGACGAGGCAGCGGAGGAAGGTCCTGCTCCGGCCGCGCCGCCGGTGGAGGCCGAGACAGTAGAACCCCCCGTCGAGGAGCGCGAGGCGGCGCCGGCGGCCACTCCTCCAGCGGCACCCGGGAACGATCTCCTGCAGCGCCTGGTGAAGTCCGTGGCCCACCAGGTGCGCAACCCCCTGGTGGCCATCCGAACCTTCGCGTCTCTCCTCCCGGAGCGCTTCGAGGATCCGGAGTTCCGGGGCCGCTTCCACGAGGTCGTCGGAGGCGATCTGGGTCGGATCGAGCGGGTTCTCGACCAGCTCTCCGGCTTCGCTGCCCTCGAACCCGCTCAGACCGCCCCGGTGAATGTGGCGGCTCTGATCGAGCAGCTCCTCGAAGAGCGGCGCTCCCGGATCCAGGCGCGGCGGCTGCTGGTGTTGAAGGAGATCGACAGCGCCTCGCCCTTCGCCCTCGGCGACGAGGCCCAGCTCCGCTTCGCGCTCGAGTCCCTGATCGACAGGACCCTCGACTGGGTGCCGGAGCGGGCAAACCTCTACCTGGCATCGAAGCACCATCCCTCGGGGCTGCGCGGGGGTCCTGCCGTACGTGTCCTGATCCGCTTCCACACCCCCTCCCCGGCCAGCAGAGCGCCGAGCGTCGATGCCACCGTCCCCGACGATCTCTCGCTGCGCTACACCTCGATCGAGATCGTGCTGGCGGAGCTCGTGATCGGATCCCAGGGTGGGACGCTGACCGTCGACACCACTGACGCCGAGGAGACGGTCATCCTTCTGGACCTCCCCGCTCCGGCCTGAGGCGGCCACCGGCCCGAGTCGCTCGGCGGAACCCCTGCTCCTGGAAAGGTCCGCGACCGCGAGTCGGCCGCGCATGATAGATTTCCCGCATGCCGCGCGTGCTGGTGGTGGACGACGAAGCGGGGGTGCGCGAGTCCTTGCGCATGCTCCTCAAGGAGGACTGCGAGGTCGTCACTGCAGACGGTGTCGAGGCCGGCCTGCGCGCCCTCGCCGAGACACCGCCGGATCTGGTGATTCTCGATCTGGTGATGCCGGGACGCAATGGTCTCGAGTTCCTCGCGGAGCTGGAGGAGCGAGTCGACGCACCGCCCGTGGTCGTCCTCACTGCGACCCGTACCGTCGCCACAGCCGTCGAAGCCATGAAGCGGGGCGCGGCGGACTACGTGACCAAGCCCTTCGAGGCCGACGCGCTGCGCATCAAGATCCAACACCACCTGGAGCACCGAGCCCTTGCGCGGGAGGTGGTCCGCCTTACCGACGAGCTCGATCAGCGCACCCGGGTCGGCGATCTGGTGGGTCGCAGCGACGTCATGCGCGAGGTGTTCCGGACCATCGAGCGGGTGGCGCGCTCGACCGCGACAGTGCTGATCCGGGGCGAGAGCGGCACTGGAAAGGAGCTGGCCGCCCGCGCCATCCACGACCTGGGCCCGCGGGCCCGCCGACCCTTCATCGCCGTCAACTGCGCGGCGATCCCCGACAACCTGATGGAGAGCGAACTCTTCGGCCACGAGCGCGGCGCGTTCACGGATGCCCGAGAGCGCCGGATCGGGAAGTTCGAGGCGGCCGGGGGGGGCACACTGTTCCTGGACGAGATCGCCGAGCTGGCCCCGGCTCTCCAGGCGAAGCTGCTGCGGTCGCTTCAGGGAAGCGTCATCGAGCGCGTCGGGGGAGTCCAGCCCATCGAGGTGGACGCGCGGATCGTCGCCGCGACCAACCGCAACCTGGAGAGGGAGGTGGAAGAGGGGCGCTTCCGCGACGACCTCTACTACCGCATCCACGTGGTCCCGCTCGAGCTTCCGCCCCTGCGCGAGCGCCGCGACGACATTCGGCTGCTGGCCGAGCGGTTCCTCGCCCGCGCGCGAGAGCGGGCCGGCCTCGGGGCGGCGCGCTTCACCCGGGAGGCCCTGGCAGCCCTCGAGCCCTATCCCTGGCCCGGCAATGTGCGTGAGCTGGAGAATGCCATCGAGCGGGCCGTCGCCCTGAGCGACCGGGATCTCATCGACGTCGGTGACCTGCCCGAGAACATCGGCCAGGCGAGCCGCACGGAATCCCTCCGCGAAGCGCTTCGAAGCGGCCGCATCGCCTTCGAACAGGCCGTGGCCGCCTTCGAACAGGACATCATCCGCGAGGCGCTGGACCGCTGCGGTTGGAACCAGACCCGCGCCGCGGAGCAGCTCGGAATCACCCGGCGCCTGCTCAAGCTAAAGATCGACAAGCACGCGCTGACCCGCGAGTAGCCACGGGGACGTTCTTTGCGTCGCGCTTGGGGACGTTGTTGAATGTTCAACTTCTGGGCGAGACCCAGAAGTTGAACATTCAACAACGTCCCCGCTAGCGGATCCAGCCGGGGAGACAGCCTGCCCGGCGGCACTCCTCCTCGAGGCCCTCGTCGAGGTAGAGGCGCAACCCCGCCAGACGCGCCTTGGTCTGCTCGAACTCGTTATCGATGTCCCGGCAGTCGTAGCTGCGGCGAATGCCCGTCTCGTCCTCGGTGTAGAGCGCGTGACCGCGGTTGCACCACACGACGGCCCGGCGCACGTACTCGAGACGCCCTTCGAGGTCGCGCAGCTCCGCCTCGGCCCGGAGCTTCTTGCCACGCCACAGTGCTTCATTGCCCGCCGGACTCGCGATGCCGTGGCCGCGGAGTCGCGCCGGCAGGCGTCGGCCGGAGGACCGCGACTGTGTGGGCACTTTCTCGACCCGACCGGTGGACTCGTGGCGCTCGGCCCCGGGGCACTGGGCGGGATCGCTGGTAAAGAGCGGCCTCCCGTCCGCTCCGACGCACTTGTAGATCTCCGTCCGAGCCGGCTCCCAGGCACCAAGCGCCAGCGCCGCAGCCAGCAGGAGCGAGCCATGCTTGACTCCCCGCATCCCGTCATTCCCTCCAGGCCTGGGGAACTTCAGCACGATCGGCCTCTTCCTCGAGAGCCTGGAGCTCGTCCTCGAGCTCGGCCCGCTTCTCCTCCAACCCGGCGACGCGGCTGGCTCGGCTGAAGTGGTTCTCGTCGATGTACCGCTCGAGCCGCGCCAGGTCAGCGCGGGCGCGCTGGAATTTCTGGCGCCACTGCGCCTCGCTACGCCCGGCGCGAACGCGATCGTTGAGCACCACGGCGATCACGTTCGCGGCGGGGTCGACCTGGAAGGTGAAGTTGTTGAAGAACGCACCCCCCAGCAGACCCACGTCCATGGTCGAGCTGATCGACGCCCGAACCCGCTCCAGCCGCGCTTCTCCGGCCTGAACCGAATCCAGCGTGATGACGGGCTTGGCGATGACGCCGTTGGCGGTCGTGTAGCGACGGTAGGGAGTCTCCGGTCCGATCCGGATACCCAGCCGGCTCGCCATCTCCTCGGGAATCGAGACGTCGCTGGCACCGGTGTCGACGACAAACGGGGCGCTCACCCGGTCGTTCAGGGTGACGTCGACGACCATCATGTCGCCCCTCTTCGAGAAGGGGATCCGCAGCACCTCTCCAGGCCGGGGTCTTCGGGTGCGCGGACGCACGCTCCCGCGTCCGGCGGCGGGCGGGGTCGCGTAGGTCTGGAGGCGGTCGGATCTGGGAGCCGCCGCGCTGCGCTCGGCTTGCGGGCGATGGGCCGGCGGAACCTGACTCAGATCCTGGGTGAAGTGCACCCTTCCCTCGGCGTCGGTCCAGCGATAGATCTCGGCGGAGGACAAGGAGGGAAGGGCCAGCAGGAGAACGAATCCGAGTCCGAGGGCTGTTCGCATGGGGGCTCCTGCCCGTCTGCATCGGACGCCGCGTCCGGACTCTTGATTCCTCCAACTGGGCGTTCCATACGGAACACTCTGAGATTGCCGTGGAAATTCAGATAGTTCCGGTGAAACCGCGGGAGGAGGTGCACCCATCGGAACGATCTTCGAGGCCCATTATCCCCGAGGGAACACGTGCTCCAAGTGGAAACCCTCGATAAAACGGGGAGTTACGACCGCGCGAGTCGTCCAGCAGGATCCGGCATGGGACTTGCGATGCCGAAGCCCCATGAGCGATCTCAAACGCCAGGAAGCCGGCGCCGGGCAAGCGACCATCCTCGTAGTGGATGACGAGAGGGGACCGCGCGAGTCGCTGCGCATGATTCTCCGACCCACCCATGAGGTCCTCTGTGCCCGGGACGGCCTCGAGGCCCTCGGGATCCTGCGCGCCAGGGCCATCGATCTCGTCACCCTCGACCTGAACATGCCGGGGATCCAGGGCGAGGAGTTGATGAGAACGATTCGACGCGAGTTTCCGAACGTCGAGCTCATCGTGATCACCGGTTACGGCACCCTGGAGAACGCCGCGGAAGCCGTGCGCTACGGCGTGAGCGACTACCTGCAAAAGCCCTTTGACGTGGTGCGGGTGAGCGCGGCCGTCTTCCGCGCCCTTTCCCGGCGCCGCGCGCGCAGCCGACTAGTGGATTTCCTCGAGACTCTGGGTGCGGTGGTTGACCTCGACAACCGGGTAGCCGAGATCCTCGATCATGTGGAACGCGACCCGCGGGTGAACCGGCGAGTGGCGCAGCTCGTCGAGGAGACGGGCCAGGGCGCGGAGCGCCAGCAGCAGAAGAGCGAACGCATTCGCACGATGGGTTTCCTCGAGGTCCTGGCGGACACCGTGGAGAGCCATTGCGAATTCATGCATGGCCACGCCCGGCGAACCGCCTTCTGCGCAGGCCTTCTCGCCGATCGCCTGTGTCTGTCGGCGAGGGATCGAGAACACATTCGCATATCGGGATTCCTGCATGATATCGGCAAGATCGGTGTTCCCACCGACCTGCTGACGAGCCCCGTCGCACTGACCCCGAAGGAGCGACGTCTGATCGAGCGGCATCCGGAGATCGGGGCGCGCCTGGTCGAGCCGCTGGGCATTGCCACGGAGATCTCCGCTGTGATCCGCCACCACCACGAGTGGTGGGACGGTCGGGGCTACCCGGATGGGCTCTACGGAGAGCAGATCCCCCTGGTCGCTCGCATCGTGGCGATGGCGGACGCCTACGACGGCATGAGTAGCAGCCGGCCCTACCGCCCGGCCCTGTCCCCGGAGGAGGTGCGAGGGGAGTTCAGGCGAAGCGCGGGCGCCCAGTTCGACCCCACCCTTGCAAAGGAGTTCCTCCTCATCCTCGATTCCGGCGACCCGGAGCTTCACATCCTCGCCGATGCGGTCTCCACCCCCCGGGTTCATGGAAACCCCTCGTTTCCTCAGCTCGGCGTAGTCAACGCCAGCCCAGGGGCGAGTCAATGAGCGCAGCCGGGATCCAGCGTCCCCCGTTCGGTTCCGAAGCGGCCCAGTCCAGTGCCGGCAGCGGAACGCGTCGAGAGCCCCGCGAAACGCTGGTGCGGCACGTCGAGTACTGCCCCTTCCCGCGCGCCAAATCGGACCAGTATCTGAGGGTAGGCTTCACCCGGGATCTCTCCCCTTCGGGCATGTGCGCACACGTAGACACACCAGAGCGGGTCGGATCGCTGCTGCGGGTGACACTCCGCCACGTGGACGGGCGGCCCAAGCTCGAGAGCATCGCGCGGATCGCCTGGTCGAGCCCTGCCGCCGACGGCGGCCTCTGGATCGGCCTCTCCCTGCTGGAACCCGCGCGGCCCCGCGCGATTCCCGTTCGCCGCAAGCCCCGAGCGGTCAGCTCCGTCGAGGTCGCGTAGCCGCAGCGACGCCCTCGGTGCCGCGGTAGACTTTCCGGCTGCGCCTCCAGATCCGAGGGTTCCATGTTCGGCATCGGACTCCCCGAGCTGATGGTCATCCTGGTCGTCGCGCTGCTCGTCTTCGGCCCGAAGAAGCTCCCCGAGCTCGCCCGCTCCCTGGGGCGCGGGCTGGCCGAGTTCCGCCGCGCCTCCTCCGACCTGCGGCAGAGCTTCGCCGACGCCACCGAGGATGCTCGAATCGACAAGCCATCGTCCAAGATCCCCACCCAGGGCGCGTCCGGCGAGCCGAAGGCGGACAGCGTCGAGGGGGGTGGGGACGCGCGCAGCGAGGCGGAGCCGAGCGGAGTCGAGAACTCCGATCCCGGAGAGAAGCTCCCCGGTGGGTAACGCCCAGATGCCGCTCACGGCCCACCTGGCCGAACTCCGAAGCCGCATCTTCAAGATCCTGATCAGCTGGGCGGTCGGCTTCGCCATCTGTTGGAACTTCAGCGAGTTGATCTTCCAGTGGCTGCTTCAACCCGCCACCGAGGCCCTCAGGCCGGACGGGGGCACCCTCCAGGCCATCGCTCCGACCGAGATCTTCTTCACCTACCTGAAGTGCTCCCTGCTCGCCGGCTTCGTGTTGGCCCTCCCGGTGGTGTTCTGGCAGATCTGGGCCTTCGTATCGCCGGGCCTCTACTCGAAAGAAAAGAAGGTGACGATTCCCTTCGTGACGACCTCCACCGCGCTCTTCGCCGCCGGCGCCAGCTTCGGATACTTCATGGTGTTTCCGCTGGTTTTCAGGTTCTTCGCCAGCTTCAGCAGCGACTTCGTGGAGTCGGCGTGGACCATGCGCGAGGTCTTCTCCCTGACCACGAGGCTGTTCATCGCCTTCGGCGTCGGGTTCGAACTTCCCGTGGTGGTGTTCTTCCTCTCGATGAGCGGCATCGTCGAGCCGCGGCAGTTCATCTCCGGGCTCAAGTACGCCGTGCTTCTCGCCTTCGTGTTCTCCGCCATCCTGACGCCGCCCGACGTCGTGAGCCAGGTCCTCCTCGCCGGACCCCTGGTGGTGCTCTACCTGCTCGGCGTCGCCGTCGCCTTCATCTTCACTCGCGGCCGCAAGAAAAAGTAAGCGGGGACGTTGTTGAACGTTCAACTTCTCGGGCCTGCCCGAGAAGTTGAACGTTCAACAACGTCCCCGCGGTTAGAGCGGAATGTTTCCGTGCTTCTTGGGCGGATTGGTGTCGCGCTTGGTAGCGAGCATTTCCAGCGCCTCGATGATCTTGGGCCGGGTCTCCTCCGGCTTGATCACCTCGTCGATGTAGCCGAGCTCGGCCGCCTTGAAGGGGTTCGCGAACTTCTCCCGGTAGTCCTCGACGAGCTCGGCCTTGCGGGCGACCGGATCCTCGGCCTCGGCCAGCTCCTTGCGGAACACGATGCTCACCGCCCCGTCGGGACCCATCACGGCGAACTCGGCGGTGGGGAAGGCGAAATTCACGTCGGCGCGGATGTGCTTGCTGCTCATGACCACATAGGCCCCGCCGTATGCCTTGCGCGTCACGATCGTGACCTTGGGCACGGTCGCCTCGCAGTAGGCGAAGAGGAGCTTGGACCCATGG
>Ga0255054_10000504_pt1 | contig 22978 bp, 15 predicted proteins | sample JV7_2_23_MG_FD_188634 | JGI IMG/M metagenome (GOLD analysis project Ga0255054, IMG submission 188634) | Seawater microbial communities from Jervis Inlet, British Columbia, Canada - JV7_2_23 | ecosystem: Environmental > Aquatic > Marine > Inlet | place: Canada: British Columbia | collected...
TCGGTACCGCGTGTCATCGTCACATGCGACGGCGAGACCGTGGCGGAATATGAGCTGAGCCGACGACAGCATGTCATCGGGCGTACCGACCTGGCCGATATCATCATCGAGGATAGCTACGTCAGCAAGATGCACGCCATCCTGCAGGTCTATTCAAACGCCATCGTGCTGTTCGATCTGAACAGTACCAACGGCACAACGGTCAACTCCACCATCGTGCAAAAGACCATCCTCAGAAACAACGACATCATTGCGCTCGGCCGGTATCGGCTCAAGATCGAAAACGTGCCCGTGCTCAGCGCCGAAATGGACGCGCAAATCAGAGCAGCAGACACGTTGACGATGAAAAACCTTGATGACCTGCGCCGTGCCCGCGCGCGGCGGGTGATCACAGCGCTAAAGCACAATGAGCCGGGCTAGCATTCTTCGCACCAGTCCGCTTCTTCGAACAAGCCGTCCTCATCAGGATCTTCAATTCTGGTGATGCCCTCATAGTCATCGTATTCCGGTTCTTCCCACTCGTCGGCGTCGTAGTCGTCGTAATTGTCGTAGTCGTGGTCATCGCCCTCCTCGCCATCGCCACCGGGATCGCTTTGTTCGCTGTCACTGGACGAGGGCACTGGAAGCGAGGTTTGGAATACGCTGCGGCGTGCGGTGTACAAGGTACCGTTAGGTAGAGCCAGGGTGAAGTGCAAGAGATTCCTCGGCCAGAACGGCAGCCGGAGTCCTCTGAATCCAATGCCGAGGAAAAGGAAATCGGCATCGACATAAACCGTCTGGTTGTCAAGATTCGTAATAAAGAAGTCATCGGCCTGCCCGTAGGACAGCCAGGCATCGGGACCATACAGCTGATTAAAGGCGAAATTAACAAAATCGTCGGGATATCGATGCGGATCGCGGCAGTCTTCACACACAATATTCAGAGGGCTCGTCTGTGCCACACAAATGTCTGCGGCCAGCGGTAGTAGCAGCAATAGAATTGGGAGCAGTTTACGCATCGTCTTGCTCCCCGATAGTGACCTCACCGAGGACCGTCCGTTGAATATCACGCATCGAATGAAGTAATGCATCCACGCGCATGTCCAGTACGGCCAATTGATCGTCGTCGACCCCGATTCTGATGAGTTCGTTCTTCAGGTAGTTGGCTTTGCCGGGAGCATCGCCAAGTCGAGTTGCGAGCGCCGCGAGTTCATACTGGCGTTGCAGATTGGCGACTTGCGGCTCGCCGTTGATTGCAATCGCCCCAAACGCCTGATCAGACAGCCACGCGATGTGCTCGATCTTGCCGCCGTCGAGCGCAGCGGCCCGAATGAGTAACTGGTACGACTTGCGGGCGTCTTTGCCGATTAGCCTGTGACCAAGCAATGCGGCGGCGTCTGCGTCGGCGTAGGCCATGCCGGCAAGTGTCTCGTTGTCGTAGTCGGCATAAATGTGCGGCGGTGCAGGAGTGTTCGGTGTACACGAGTACGCGGAGAACATCTCGCCACCGGTTGTCACATAGTCTTTGAGTTCGACACGACAGTTCCTGTCTTTGCGCACTCGAAGACCGAGTACGACCTCAGTGCCGTCGTCGGCGAGAACCGTTTGCACTGGCTCGTGGCGGCCCGTCGCCGCTGGCTGTTGTGGCCTTGGCTTGTCGCTCGAATGGGCTTGCCCGGCTGATGCCTCGCCGGGTGCGTCAATGAACTCGGGGTAAATGAAATAAGCGGCGGCTGCGCCAAGCACCGTCGCAATGGCAATTTCTCTGATCATCGTTCCTTCCCTGGTTGGATGAGGTCTGTGGAAAGGGCAGACTAAAAGCGCAAGCTTGAAAGTGCATGCGAAGAAACTGCGGCAGTTGCACAATAATAAGAAAGAGGAGTACCTTGCAGCGCAAAGCGCTGCTACAGTCGGATGGCACAAGCTGTCTTACAAACCAAGCAACATAGCGCCCGTAGCTCAGCTGGGTGAGCGACGGTTGCCGCAAGGCGGCAAGGTGAAGCATGCTTCGCCAGGAGCGAACGCCACGAGCCTATCGGCGAGTGGCCGGGCTCGAGGAGCGGAGCGACGAGAGGAGTACCTTGCAGCGCAAAGCGCTGCTACAGTCGGATGGCACAAACTATCATACAAACTAAGCAACATAGCGCCCGTAGCTCAGCTGGATAGAGTACCTGGCTTCGAACCAGGTGGTCGGCGGTTCGAGTCCGTCCGGGCGTGCCAATAAAAACAAAGGGTTACATCATTCGTGGTGTGGCCCTTTGTTCTTTGGGTAGCAGTATGGGTAGCAATTCGCGCTCTCGGCAGGGCGAAAGCCAGGTATCAGGGGTCTCCGCAGGTTGGTGGCGGGAACAGGTTTGCCGGCTCCGTAGCTGAGCTTTCTCTACGCCTTTTTACTCTGTCCCTTTACTCTGACCCCATTACTTTAGCCGTAGCCGTAATAACCCCCGCACCCCACAGTTCCCACACCTGATCGGTTAGTTCCTCATCAACCAGTAGAGCCATGATGTAGAGTTTGGTGAGCATGCTGCAAGCATGACCGGGCTGTCGATCGCGAGCCTGTCTAGAAATTAGGTTATTCCTGCTGAATTGAATCTTCTTTTTCGAGGCTCCGTGGGGCAAACTTTCGTTTTCGGATTACTGTAATGACCCCGCTTGTGACTCCCGAGCAATTTCAAAGAGCCTTTTTCTGAAATTATTTGAAAAATAAAAAGTGTCTATTTCACTTATAACCTTCTTTATGCTCATTCCACCAATTATTCCAAGCCCTGTATTTTTTGCCTAGATCTTCTCCGGTCAACTGAATTAACGCTTTCTGTGCTTCTTCCCTAAATGCCCTCTCTTTCATTAACGGAATGATATTTTCAATGGTCACTGGGTCTCTAAAACCCCCAAGAACCTTAATCGTTGCATTAATGACGTTTCTACGCTGCCATATTTTCCAATCCTTATTATTTTCTGCTCTGTTAATATTGATAATAAGTGGTTCTATAACGTTCTTATCACGTGACTTCCCTAGTGCATTTACTACATCTATAACTACTGTATGCTTCTTGTCTTCGAGAGCATTTATCAAGGCCCCAATTGTTCTAGAATCATCTAAATCGCCCAACGCATTTGCAGCCAATCCCCTTATTACATCGGAATAGGTCGCACTTAAGGCCTCTAACATAATGTCAAATGCTCTAGGGTCTTGCATTTCAAGCAAGGTATTAAATAAGGTTTCCCCTGCATTACTCCGTATCTCAAGATCCTTTTCATTTAAGGCTTCAATCAAGATGTCAAACGCACGTGGGTCTTGCATTTCGCCCAACGCATAAATTGCGCCCCTTCTCTTCCAGATGGATTTATCATTTGAATATATTTCCACCAAAGGATCGAACGCAGTTTTGTCATGGAGTCCACCAAGTACTTTTAGAGCGTTATAACTAATCGCTTCAATTTCATCAGTTGCCGCATATAGGTAAAAATCAACGGGGTTTAGTTCGAATGCACCAATAAGCATTTCCCCAAAATATTTGAGAAATGATTCATTGTAAAACATAGACCGGTATCCACTGCGAACTTGACCAGTACTTTGAGACCATCTTCCACGCTTCGAAACAAATTCGAGAGGATATACGCGCTTTTTCCAGTTAAAATTATTGGCGTAATAATCTTTGAGCGCCGATTTAAAAATGATAGTCCCATTAAGTCCAACACTCACACGAGTATCGACTGTTGTGTATTGATTATCACCGGTTCGAACCGATGAAGTACCTGGTTCAGAAGTTCCGCTCACATTTACAATAATTTGAAGATCATTTGTAGTGTTTTGATCATCATTTATATTAATTCCAGTGAATTTCAATAATCTTTTTGCTGTTTCATAGAAAGGAAGCTCATAAGCATTGAGCCAGTCATAATTCTGAATAACTTTCAATCCTACTGATTTTGCACTTCTAAACGCACTAACTTTCTCTTCACTTAATTTGGACAATGCTAGAATCTGTTCATTGTTTAGATAATAATTTAAATGCTGGTCCTCCTCTGTATTTTTTGTTATGAACTCATAAGTCAATGAAGGTTTTTTCGCAAAATTTGAGTATGTGCAAGTAAGTGTGATGTTGCCTGCAATTGGCAATAATTGGAAAAAGCTGATCTTCCTACTATCAACGATTGATTCATAAACTTTCCATTCCTTTCCTGAGTCATTATCTTTTGCGTAAATCTCAAAATGTTGTCTTTTTGACTTTTCTTCTTCGGGGACAAAGAACTTATTCGATATTGGCTGAAAGACAATAAAAGAAAAATTGCCCAGGTCATTTAAAACAAATTGATTAATGTTTGATAATTCGTATTCAGCGAGACTGTTATCATTGTTTTTGTCTACCCATTTTGTGTAATTAATAAATCCGTTCCACAGTGGTTCTTCCGCATACGCGGGTTCTAAATAAGGGCCAATCGAAGTAATTGCTGCTAAGAACAGCAGCGTGAAAGTTCGTTTGTTCGCCATAACGTTCTCCCAATAGCCGTCCATGGCGGATAATTCCATTTTTTTGCGCTTGTGCGTACAAGAGTTATACGGCTTGATGCTGGCCGCTAATATCAGTAGTCGCCGCAGTGTTTACGATAAGACGTGGATTCAATCTGGGCGCACTTGCCCGATAGCAGCCGCTCGACTAAAGGGACAAGCCCGACCGATTTACACGCTTTAGCTGTCGGTGAGTTGATAAGATAGTGACAGGCTGGAAACAACCCGAAATGAGCGACCACGCTAAAGCCGCAAGGCCATGTGGAATGAGTCCAGCATTCCACAGTTCCCATACCTGATCGGCTGAGGTTTCTCTACGCCTTTTTACTCTGTCCCTTTACTCTGACCCCATTACTTCAGTACTTCCAACCTAATTGCGTGCCTCCCAATACGGGAGAATTATTCTTGCTCCCATGGTGGGAGCATGCTAGTGTATGTCAATGAGGGTTATCGCCAAGTCAAGATTACGTAGATTTTGGGAAAGTAATCCGAAATACAGAGATGCAAAGAAGCAAATGACGGAGTGGTACAATTTTTGTGCATCGGCCAAATGGAGTTCGCCTCATAAGCTGAAGGCCGACTTGCGTAATGCGAGCGTCTTAAAGAATAACCGCGTTGTTTTTAATGTCTGCGGTAACAAGTACAGAATCGTAGTGTTGATGGACTATGCCCGACGCGGGATGCTGATTCGGTTTGTAGGAACACATGAGCAATACGACAAGATCGGGGATATTGAACATATTTGAGATTGATGATGAAACTGAAGCCTATAAAGAGTGATCGTGAGCTGAATCGTGCGCTCAAGCGTGTGGATGAATTATGGGGTGCAAAATCGGGTACGCTGAAAGGCGACGAGCTGGATGTATTGATGCTTCTCGTTGAGAAGTATGAAGATGAACATTTTGCGATTCCCACATCAGATCCTGTTGAAGCGATAAAGTTCCTGATGGAGCAAAACAGCCTGTCGCGCAAAGATCTGGAACCCTATATTGGCGCGAGCGGACGTGTGTCTGAGGTGTTGAGTAGAAAGCGAACTTTAACACTGGCAATGATTAAGAAGTTGCATGCAGGATTGAAGATTCCGTATGAAAGTCTTATTCACTAGATTTCATTAATGACTTACTGGCACAGATATAAGAATCCGCCGCGGAATTTCCGACCAATTTCCGACATCAGCTGTGCATTGTTATGCATTGTGGGGCGAAATCGCAACAAACGTCGTCTTTAAGCCGTTATATATCAATTACTTATAGCTGCATTCGGAGCTTCGAACCGTATCGCTTTTGAGGAAGTCTTATCGGTTGGCGCTTAGGTTTCAACAGCCCGGTCGGCGGTTCGCACCGAGGAGCGCGGAGCGCGACGACAGACGCACGCAGTGCGCCCCGAAGGGGTGAAGGCCGTAGGCCTGAATCAATCCGTCCGGGCGTGCCACTCATGCAAAAAGAGCCGGCGGCGTGACGCGATGGTCACGCCGCTGGGTTCCTTGTTTGTTCCTCGTATGAACTGTGAGCCTACGGATTCGGCTACGGATCCTCTGAGTCGAGCAGCGGCAGATCGAAATCGGCGGGAAGTTCGTATTTCATATAGGTATCCGGATGCTCGAATCGGTCGTGCACGGTAAATGCCGCCGTCAACGCGCGGGACATGAAGGCACCGCGATAATTCGCTTTATCCAGACAATTCGCGAAGTCCGTATCCCTAGCGATACGCGCCACCTCCTCGAGAGCTTCTTCTGCGGCGGCATAGCCCGCCAGGGTCCCAAGGGCAAAGGCCGCTTCCGCGTCATCTAATGAGTCTCCCATGTCCCCGATCGGCGTGGTGTCAAGAACACAGGCAGTTGCTTCACCAAGGGTGTCACGGATGCCGGTGAATTGCTGTTCGATATGGATCTCCTCCTGACCTGTTTTCCCTTTTCCTTTCCCTTTTCCTTTCCCTTTTCCTTTCCCTTTTCCTTTACCTTTTCCTTTACCTTTTTTCGCTTTGCTCTCCAAGCGCAGTGGATAAGCGTGAGTCGTACGTCGCGTCAAGCTACGGTTGCGATTGCATTGAGCCGTGCTGACAATCATGCGATCGCCTTCGACATTCGCGAAGTCACCGAAAGCTTCGACTGTTCCGGCAAAATCCAGAGTCCGCCAGGGCAAAGCCCGGTCGCAGCCCGGCTGTTCTGCCAGCGGGTTCATAGTGTAGTCGATCAGGGCCTCGGGGAAACTCACGACGGTCACCACGCCGTCGTATTCGGCCGTCGTCCTTACGACCCCCACAACCAGCCAGTAGCCTTCGATAGGCTCCGTTTCACCGGGGAGCGTAAACTCCCCAAAATAACTGTTGTACGGACTCGGGATTTTGAGATCGATTTGTGAAAGCAGGTCTTCCCATGTCTCGTCTTCGCCGGGTACGAGGGGCCCGGTGCAGCTACCTAAGCCACTGAGCTCGAACAGGTGGAGGTCACGGGACTTGAATTTGTCTCGGCCTTTTTTATCCGTGCTGTGGCGAACATCGGGCCCCACGCAGAAATTGGCACTGGTTGTACCCTCTTCGATGACCAATGCAGCGACCTGTTCGAAGGCCTCGACTGAGACCACGACGATATCCTCGCCCTCTGGGGTCGGCGAGTCGATGACGCTGGTCCCGCAGGTGGTGTGCATCAGAGCTAGCCCGCCCAGGCTGGAGCCGTCCGTGGCGCTGTCTCCGACTTGGTTGAATTCTCCGGTGCTCGTATCAATGGTGAAGAGTTCCCCGCCATCCTCATACCCACCCTCACCGTAGTAAATCCCTCCAGTGCCGGCGAACAGAGTTTTGTCACAGCTGAATTCCAGGCTATGGAAACCGTCTCCGGGTGGCGGACTACTTTCTCCGTCTTCGAGATCCCTTTCGGAATCGGGTACGATTTCCCCTGCGCTTTCCCCTGTTAGGCTGATTCGAAAGAGCTCGTCGGTGTCACTGGAGACACCCCACAAGACGCCTGCCCTGTCGAACGCGATACCGTCGACGCCATCGACTCCAAATCCAGACCCTACGAGCGTGGCGCTTCCGTCTGTCTTGTCGATTTGCGCCAGGGCTTCGAAGTCGCCCCCCTCGCCCTCGACCTCGACCGTAACGGCAGCCCACAGCTGACCATCAGCATCGAAGTCCGCAGCGTTGATGGCCTCGATACCGCCGGTGCTGCCTACTACCTGCGGCGCACCGGTGACCTCGTCAATGATATACAGCGAACTTGAACTGTACGAGCCCACCTCACCGCCATAGAGAATCCCTGTAGTCGGGTCCTTGGCGAGTGCAGTTAGCGGAATGATCCCCGTGGGGCCGATGACTTCGCCCGTGCCTTCCCATGGGTCCACTGCCAACAGATTGCCGGTCTCCGATTCAGCGCCAAGCAGGAAGGTGTCACTGGACGGTGTCCCGGAAATTCGGAACGCGCTTTGCGTCGCGAAGCCAGCATTCACCCAACCCCCATTGTCGGTTTCGCTCGCCCGGTTCCCGGAGATCGATTGATCGTTCGAATGCCAACCAACCTGCGAGTAAAGGCTGTTGCCTGGTAACCCGGCTGATACGGAAATCCAGTACGTTGTCCCGGCCGTGACCAACGGGTTAAGACTCGAAGCCGCCGATTCGACAGCGCCTCCAGATGTTTCACTGGTCAGACCCGTGAACACGTAGGTATCGATGATCGCGCCCGGCATTCCGCTCGCATCTGAGTGGAGAAACACTTCTGCCACGTTTTCGTCGACCGTGTGATATTCGTCGCCCAGACTCAGAGCAATGTCGATGTCGGTTACTTCAGCAGTAACCGACGGCGTCCATGCCATCGCCCAGTTCAGGTCCGTGTAGGGCGGTGGCGTAACTTGGCCGTCAATGTCATCGTGGGAAACGTTGTGAGAGGCCTGAAAGGTATTACCTGCGCCCAACGTAGTGTATAGCTCAACCGCACTGGCCGGCGCACTGACTATCGCTGCGAAAGCCACCGCAATTGCCGCGAATATTCGCTTTCTTTTCATGATTGTCTCCAATTCTCGTGGTCGCCAGCAATAGCCACGAAGATTTTCTTTTTATCCACCGATGCAGAATGATTATCCTGCGGAACTCGGGTTGCCGACGGCGCGGACAATTCAGGACTTGAAAGTCTCGCGGCGCACAGGGCCCGGTTTTCTTTTCTTCAGTCTACGCTCAGATTACCACCTTAGATACTCCAAGACTCGGTGTCCGCCCGTGTTTCACTGATCGATGTCGGTAAATGCACCATCTGGTTTAACATAAAGATGTTAAGGTGATTGCGCACCCATCTCAGGACGGACGCTCGAGGGTGAATGCAACTGGCGTCGTCATGCAACGCTGCCGATTGACACACGACATTGGTGAGCGCAGATTCGGATTCTGCTGATATCGAAGGCTTGGTCAAATGAATATGAACGATGCCAGATATAGAGCATTCATCAGCTACAGTCACGAAGACGATAAGTGGGCCGACTGGCTGCACCGATCTCTTGAGTCCTATCGTCCGCCCAAGCGTCTTGTGGGCGAGGTCACCGATCATGGTCCGATTCCAAAACGACTGACACCTGTCTTTCGCGATCGGGCGGAGTTATCAACTGCAACCGATCTCGGTGCAGTGATCAACGAGGCCCTGGAGCAATCCTCCTGCCAACTCGTGATCTGCTCCCCAGCCGCTGCGCGCTCCAAGTGGGTCAACGAGGAGATCCTCGCTTACAAGAGACTGGGTCGCGCAGATCGAATCTTCTGCCTGATCATCGGCGGCGAGCCGAACGCCGCCGAACGGCCCGACCTCGAACTCGAGGAATGCTTTCCGGAAGCGTTGCGTTACAAGTTAGGTGACGATGGAACACTCAGCGACGTTCGTGCGGAGCCTATCGCTGCCGATGTGCGTGAAGGCAAAGATAGTAAAACCGACGCGAAGCTAAAGGTCATCGCCGGAATGCTTGGCGTCGGTTTGGACGCGTTGAAGCAGCGTGAGCACCAACGTCGCCAACGTCGACTTGCCATCATCGCGTCCGCGGCGACTGTCGGTATGCTCATCGCAACGACGCTTGCCACCGTTGCTATTTTTGCGCGGGCAGAAGCGGAACGGCAGCGCGTGCGTGCCGAAGCCGAAGCCGAAACGTCGAAGCAGACCACCACCTTTCTTGTTGAACTGTTCGCCGTCTCGGATCCGAGCGAAGCACTCGGCAACACGATCACAGCCCGGGAGATACTTGACCAGGGCGCGCGACGGATTGAATTCGAGCTACAGGACCAACCGGCAATTCAGTCGACACTCATCGACACGATGGGCACGGTCTACATGCATTTGGGCCTATATAAAGAAGCGCGGACGTTGCTGGATCGTGGCCTTGCGACACGGCAAACGTTCTATGGGACGGAGCACCCGAAAGTTGCACTCAGCCAGGCAAATCTGGGCGCGTTGCTCGGCTTGCAAGCAGAGCTTGAGGATGCCGCAGAGCTATACCAGCAGGCAATCGCGATACAGCGTGGGTCGTTGGACGTGCCTGGCCCCGATCTTTCATTGAGCCTGGTCGGGCTGGCGGATATTCGCTCGCTGCAGGGTGACTTCGAAGGCGCTGAGGAACTGCTGCGCGAGGCAGTCGAGATTCAGCGTAATGCGCTTGGCAAGGAAAACCTGACCGTGGCCCAGAGTCTGGATGATCTCGGCATGAGTCTCTGGGACCAGGGTGAATACGAAGCGGCAGAGCCCCTGCTGCGCGAATCGTTGGCCATTCGTCGCAGAGCAGCACTTGGCGGCGTGCACCCGGATCTCGATGACGGCCTGAACAACCTTGCGGTGTTCTTGCTGGAAACCGGTGAGTACGACGAAACCGAGGCACTGTTTCGAGAGTCCCTGGACATGAAGCGACGCTTGTATGGAGATTCGCATCCCGAGGTCGCGGTCGGACTCAATAACCTGGCGTTTCTGCTGCACGATATCGGCGAATACAGCGCCGCTGAAGCGAATTACCAGGAAGCGCTGACAATGCGCCGCGAACTTTTCAATGAACAGCACCCGTTGCTGGGCAATTCACTGAACAATCTCGCATTCCTTTACTATGACATGGGCGACAATGAGCGTGCGCTCGAGTTGTCGCGAAACGCGCTGGCTGTTTATCGCAACGCATATCCAGGCAATCACCCCGACGTCGCCTATGGAATGCAGAATCTCGCTGGCTGGTTGGTCGAAGCCGGCGATTACGAAGCCGCAGAGCCCCTGCTTCGTGAGGCACTGCAGATGAACCAGGCGCTGTTCGATGCCAATCATCCGGAGATCGCGATCACGCAAACGGGCATGGCAATTCTGTTGCTTCGGACGGGGCGGGCGACAGCTGCTTTGGAAATAGCGCAAACGGCGCACGAGTCACTTGCCGAAGCGTATGCGCCGGATCACTGGCGTACAGCCTGGGCGCTCTCAACACAAGGTGCATCATTGACGCAATTGTCGCGTTACGCCGAGGCCGAGCCACTGCTGCTGGAGAGTTACGAGCAGTTGCGCGGCAACACTGGCGCCAGAGCTGTGCATATCGATACGGCCCGTCAATACCTCATGGATCTCTACACGGCTTGGGATCGCCCGCAGGACGCTACTCGTTATTCGGCGGATGCGGAGTCCAGCCTCTAGCCGGGCTCCTTCTTTCAAGTAAATTGCACCTCAATGGATTTCACGCAGACACAATCGCACACCGTGGTCGGCGGCCAGGCCGGATTTGCCGTTCCGCTGATCGTTGCGGTGACGGGTCATCGCGATCTGGTTGCTGAAGAGATTCCTGGAATTCGGGAACGGGTTGGCACGTTTTTGACCAATCTTCGCGATGAATATCCTGATCGTGGTGTGACCGTCATGTCGTCGCTTGCGGAAGGGGCTGATCAACTCGTTGCCGAAGAAGCGCTGCGGCTTGACATTCCATTGATCGTGCCCTTACCAATGACCAGAAACCTGTACATCAAGGACTTTGACACAGTCGACGTACGAGAAAAATTTGAGTTCATTAGTAGCCGCGCCGCCGAAATTTATGAGCTGCCACTAACTCCCGGCAATACGCTCGAGTCGATCAGCGAGCATGGCAATGCACGGAACCAACAGTACGCCCAGGTAGGCGTTTTCCTCTGTGCGCACTGCCACATCCTCCTGGCACTCTGGGACGGAAAAGAAGGCGACAGGCTCGGTGGCACCGGGCAGGTCGTGCGTTTTCATCACGATGATGTGATGCCCGGCTACACATCGGAGACAAGCGGCAGCGGGCTTATTATTGCCGATGATGAGAGTGATCTTGTCTACCACATCGTATGCTCACGAGATCGAGAGGATGGACAGCCTGCCGAAGAATTAGAGGTGGGTGATCACTGGTGGTTCTCGCTCGACGAACATGAGCCACGCTCCAAGAAACTGCCGGAAAGTCACCGCCGGGTATTTCGATATACCAGTGAGTTCAGCCGCGACGCGCTCAATCACGCGGAAGCAATTCGCGCTGAGGCGCGGCCGTTACTGGAGGAGAAAGATCGCGCCACCTTGCCACCGGGACTTGGCGATATCGATCATATCTTTCGCGCTGCAGACTGGCTGGCGATTCACTTCCAGAAGCGTACGCATTTCGCATTGCTGGCAATACATTTGCTGGCGCTGTTGATGGGCGTGATGTACATCGCTTACTCCGACATGCTGCCGGCGCGGATATTCCTGTATGCGTTTCTCGCCTTCTTTGCATTGGCGATGGTTATCCATATGTTAGGCAAACGGCACGCCTGGCACAGAAAGTACCTGGATTACAGGACGCTAGCCGAGGGCCTTCGGGTCCAGCTTTACTGGTCAGCAGCCGGCGTAAATTCCGACAACCGGTCAAAGTACACACACGATACCTTCCTGCAGACACAGGACCCGGATCTCGGCTGGATTCGTAATGTTATGCGAGTGGCGGGAACCGAATGCGACGCAGCGGATTATCAGGAAAAAGCCGGGCTTGATTTCACACTGCGCGAATGGCTCGGCGATAAAGACTCAGGCCAGCTTGGCTATTTTCTGCACAAAGGTGCAGAAAAAGTGAAGCGATTTCAGCGTACTGAGCGAATGGCGAAGCTGGCATTCTGGATCGGATTTATTGTCATCACCCTGTTTATCCTGATGACTGCTGAACTGGAAGACGTGCTGCGGGACCCAGTGGTTGTCCTGATGGGCATCATGTTGCTGCTAGTCGGTGTTCGCCAGTCGTATGGCGACAGCGTTGCCGATGCCGAGCTCATCAAGCAGTACGATTTTATGTTCCGCATATTCAACAATGCGAGGCGTCGCATCGATGCCACCGATAACGACGATGAAAAACGGCGGATACTCCACGTGCTAGGGGACGCAGCCCTGGGTGAACACACGCAGTGGATCCTGATGAACCGAGAAAGATCACTGGAGCAAGGCGAAATCTTCAGGATGAGCGGCTAGTCGCTCTCTTTTTCGACATCAGCTGTGCATTGTTGGGCGAAATCGCAACAAACGCCGTCTTTCAAAAACGAGTTGCCGGGTGACCGTTTTGCCCCTATGAAAATTGCAGGGGCGCCCGGCGGAGCGCCCCTGCCTTAAGGAAGTTGTCAGTTCGCGTCACTCGCAGCCGGCGGCAGGAAGTTTTCCATCACCCAGATAGCGGGGGATTTGATAGTGGAACCGGGTGACTGAAAAACAATATGTTGCCCGTCGGGATGAGCATCCAGCTCATTGATGGATAATGAAGCAAGGTTGAGTTCTTGAGGTTCTCCGCCTTCTGCGGGAATCCGCCACAAGGAATATCCCCATTTATCTTTCGTGGTTTGCAGCCTCGTAAAAAGTATGTACTTCCCGTCCACCGTCCATTCGACCATGGGCCAGAAACTCCTGCTCTCCTCGAATCGCATTAATTCGCTTGGCTTGCCGCCACTCACCGGCATGACTCGCAGGACTTTCTTTTCGCCCCGGTTAATGAAAGCCAGGCGGCGGCCGTCAGGAGAAACTGAGAAGCTGACGGGGTCTTGGGAATCGCCCTCATAGAGCAGCCTTTCTACTCCAGTCGTGAGGTCGCGGCTGAGGAGGCGGAATGGCTCCTGCCGATTATCCCGTCGCTCATAAATAAGATCCTTCCCGTCTGCAGAGACTTCGGGACCTACTATAAGGGCTGGGTTCTCGGCGCGGACAATCGGGGTAAGCTCCCCATTTTCAACATTGACACTGACGATTCCCATCCCGAAATCGTCCCAGGTGGCGGCGACATAGACATGCCGGCCATCCGGCGACCAGCGGGGTGCGGCAAGCCGTTTGAATGTGGTCGGAAACTCCTGCTCCTCGCCGCTCTCGAGCGAGCGAATACGGAGGATGTTGGGATGGTCGGCGGATTGAAACCTCTGGCTTCGCGTCGTCAGGTACGCCAGATATTTCCCGTCCGCAGAATATTCGGGCCAGGAATTCCTGCCCTGATGACGTTTGATTATTAGCTCGGGAGGCTCCAGGATCCTTCCGCTCTGGATATCTACTCTGGCATCATATATGTCATACATCCACGTCCTCTGCGTGTAATAGAAGGAACCGTCCTGCGTGAATCCGAGGGGAGCCGATCGTTCCATTCCTGTCTTGACGAGCACCGGAGTCCCCGGGGCCTTCCCTCCGGAGACCGGGAGGAACCACATATCAAGAGAGCCTGTGCGATCGCTTGCGAAGAGAATCCCCTTGCCGTCAGGCGGCCAGCCAAAGAGGAGGTCATCTGCGGGGTGCGCGACCAGCCTGACTTCGCGGCTCCCATCAATGGCGATCAGGAATATGTCATGCTCCAAGCTGTTCTCTTTCTGCGGCCGGTCATAGGCAATGTGCTGCCCGTCGCGGGAAAAGCGCGCGACTCCTGGATATCCTGAAGAGAGCTCGTGCTTTTGGAATGTCTTAACTACCTTGGTTGCGCCATCCCCGGCGGATACCAGCACGATTTGACTTGTGCCATCCTCCTTAGCGAGACCCATCAAAATTTGCTTTCCATCCGGCGACCAATCGTACGTTTGCGACCACTCGTCGTATTTATGGTCGACCAGGACACGCGGATCTCCGCCCTCACGTGCGATGACGCGGACGTCCTGGGATTCGCCGTTGTACCAGTCGTAAGCGATCAGCTTGCCGTCGGGAGACCATCTGGAAGATAGGGCGAATTCCACGGTTTCCTCCCATGACCCCTCGTTTGTTAGACGGCGAGTCGTGCCGGCATGCAGATCGCAAATAACCAGGTCTCCCCCCGTGCCCCAGTCCACATAGGAAAGAAACCTGCCGTCAGGGGACGGGGCTGCTGCGATACTGCCCATGTAAGACGAGCTCCACACTTGCCTGGCCACAAGCCTGTCTTCCTGGCCGGCTCCGCCAAGCTTGTCTAATGCGAACAGCCGGCTCTGGGCAAGCGTGGCCTGCTCGAACTGATCAGCGTAGTCGCTAAGCAATCGCTCGTAGGCCTTGCGCGCTTCGTCTTTTCCCAGCTTTTCATAGCACCCGCCGATCTGGAGCAGAGCTCTGGCTGCCAAAGGTCTGTTGTCCGGATGTTCTGCCAGGATCTTCTGGTATGTCTTGATTGCCGCTTCAAGATTCCCCTCAACTTCCTCTTGATGAAGAGCGGCGCCCAGTAGAACTTCCGGTGATTCGCTCTGTTGCGCTGGTAATTTCGCGGGCAGCAAAGCGCCAGCCATTGCCAATGCAATGATCAAAATCAATGTCTTGCTTTTCATTTCTAGCTCCTTAGCTTGAAGCCACCGTAGCTGGAGTGGCTGGGCGCTTGCTCCAAGCTCAGGTCAGGTTTCTTTCAAGCTTCGGTCATGCAATCCGCCATACTTCCGTGACTTCACCCGTCAAAGCGGTAGCCAACGCCGCGTACACTGATGAGTAGTTTGGGATTGTGGGGATTCTCCTCAATCTTGCTGCGCAAGTTGTTGACATGCGTGTAAATCACGCGATCGGTCAGGAAGACATCTTCACCCCGGATCTTCCGAAGTAGTTCATCAATCGTGAGAACCTGGCCGCGACTCTCCAGGAAAGCGCGCAGCAGCTTGAACTCCATCGCGGTCAGGTCTATTTTTTCGCCTTTCCGCAATACCTCAAACCGGTCAAAATCGACAGTGATATCCGCGAACTGGTAATTGCTGGCATGTTCTGGTTCGTCGTGGGCGCGTCGCAAAACAGCCTTGATGCGGGCAAGGAGTTCGCGCGGGCTGAATGGCTTTGTAACGTAATCGTCGGCGCCGAGTTCCAATCCCACGATCCTGTCCACCTCCTGTCCTTTGGCCGTCAGCATGATGATCGGAGTGCGGATACCCTTCATGCGCACGTCGCGACAGACGGTGAAGCCATCCGCGCCGGGCAGCATCACGTCGAGCAGGATGAGATCGAACTCTCCTTCGAGTATGCGTTTGATTGCCACGGCACCGTCGTTGACGACCTCCACGGTATAGCTTTCCTGTTCCAGGTCATCCTGAAGACCTGTCGCAATCGTCGGTTCGTCTTCGACCACCAAGATGCGTTGCATAGTTCCTTTAACCTCCTTGCAGATTCGGTGTTACCGGAAGCCTGATTGAAAACCGGCTTCCCTCACCTACTCGACTTTCGCAATCGACTGTGCCGTCATGCGCTGCCACGATATGTCTCACAATGCTGAGTCCCAGGCCTGCCCCTTTGACCTGCAGAGAGATCTCGCCATCCGCACGATAGAACTTGTCGAAGATGTGCTTGCGGTCCGGCTCGGCAATACCCACACCGCGATCACGGACCGAGATTGTGACGTCGCTGTTCCCGGCACCGACATCAAGCCAGACCGTCTGCGCGCCGGGGGAGTATTTCATGGCGTTATCGAGCAGGTTGTGGACCGCGCATTCCAGCGCCTCACCATCAGCAGAAATTGTGGGAAGATCTTCGGGGATATCGGCCACAAGCGAAATTTCGTTCCCATCAACCTCCGACTGAAAATTTTCAACCAGCTCTCGTAACCAGAAAGAAGTGTTCAATGGTGCGAGCCGGTATTCCTTGCGTCCTTCTTCCATTCTGGAAAAATCCAGCAGATTTTCAACGAGACGCCCCAGACGTTCGCTCTCTTGAAGAATCATCTTATGGTAGCGGCGGCGTCTTTCCTCGTCGGCCACGCGTCCACGAAAGAGCATCTCGGCGAGCTGGCGAATCCCCGTAAGAGGAGAGCGAAATTCGTGTGAAACCGTCGAGACGAAGTCCGCCCGCATCTTGGCCACCTCAAGCTCTCGCCTTACGGTGCGCGCAGTGATATAGCTGCCGAATACCAACAGGGCTACGACAAATATCAGCATCGCCATAGTTAAGCTTTGTCTGCGCTTCAGATCTGCATAAAGCGTATCCGGCTCCCGAGGCCACACCTGCATGCGAAAAAGAGTTCCAGCCAACTGGATTGTGTGCATATGGCTCAGTGATGGCGTGCTTTGCGGGGGTGATCCGAAGATCGCTCTGCCCTCAGGCGAATACAAAACAGCGTTGAGACCATCATCATTGGCAGGCGCTAAAACGTTTGGCCACAAGCGGGACCCGAGGAAATTTCCGGAGAGCACAATCGCCCGCAGTGGATCGGCCTGCCAGAAGCCCAAGTGCACTGCTGAAATGCTGGAAAGCAATCTTTTCGGTTCCGCCAGTAATTTTTCCACTGCGCTTATGAGGGCGAGCTTTTGCTCTTCCATCTTCTCAATCGGTTTTGATTGATCGGCTGCTGTTGCATCCTCTTTGATCCAAGAACGGAATTGATTGGAGTAGTAAAGGTATCGGGTCTTATCGAGGTTCCACTTTCCCATTGCCAGGTCGTTGTACAGTTCCAAAGCATTCATCGCGGACACAGCGGAATCACCCCGTTCGACTGCAAGCGAACAGAGTTCGGACCTGGCAAGGAGATCCGAGGGGAGCTCACCAATATTGGCTGGATTCAGGCTCGCGAGCTTCTGATAAACGCGAACGGCATCATCAAGCCGGCCAGCATTGCGGTAGCTGCGCGCCAGGCGATGCAGTAAGAAAGGTTGGAGCCTGGCATCGGCAGAATCCAACAATGACTGATATGAGCCAATCGCACGAGAATGGTTTTTTTGGCTTAGCTCCAGGGACTCGGCCTGAACAAATGACGCAGGAAGCGGCTCCTGGGGAGTCATTGGAGTGGATGTATTTCCGAGTGCGTAAAGCAATTGGTCCGACGGATATGCCTTTTGCGCATTCCCATCCAACCAGACAATCACGCCCGCTCCCGGCGTCTCAACCGCCTCCCCAATTATCTCCGGCCAAGACTTTGGTTCTGCCAGCGCTTCTCCAGCAGTCGACCGCAAAGCTCTTTGCCATTGGGCGAATTGGAGGTCCAAATCGCGGCCTACGCGAGTCGCAATTCTCTCCAGGCGATCCTGGATCTGTTGTTGAGCGAGCCGGTCTTCCTGGAGCAAGGTCCTCAATGCGAAAACACCCAGGACAATCCCGGGTAGCAAAATAAAAACCAGGAAAATCCCTACAAGTCTATGGCTTGGCTCGACGAGGAAGCGTTGCCATGCTGCGCGACGCATTGGATGCCTCTCTTTGCAATATGGTAACACTTCCAGGCGGGAGACCACATCCGCATCGGTTCAAGAATTGTTCAAGAACTGTTCAAGAATCGTTCCTGAAAAGAGGGGCTCTCTATTTTGGGCATGGCTGTCCCGTTGCGCCACGGACAGCAGCTTTACGATTTCGATTGAATAATTAGAACGGATAGTGGGTTGTTTACTCGAAGTATCCACTGCGGCTAAGTTAATCGTGGTGTGATAAGTGCGAATTTTGATTCGGGCGACAACGAGCGCCGTACACCCGAAAACTGCCAGGCAGATGATAAACTACTGAACGTCTATAAATGGCCCGTTGCGAACGGTCGACCTGGCGAAGCGAGTTTCTTGAAAGCAATAGTGTTTGACATAGATGGGACTCTTATTGAGTCAATGACGATTGACTCCGAACTTTTTTTTTCTTCGGTTGCTGCTGTTCTTGGTCCCGTCGAGTTTCGCGCAAAGCTCAATGACTACGACCATGTAACGGATACTGGCTTAATTGCGCAGCTCATGGATGACAACGCGCTTTCACTTGAGCCTGGCGCAATTGACTCCATAAGGACGCTGTTTGTCACAGGTCTGATTGAGCATATCCAGACGGTCGGCCCTTTCACTCCAATTCACGGCGCGATTCAGATGATCGACAGGCTTAACCTTGCTGCGGAATACTGCGTCGCGATAGCCACGGGCGGCTGGAGAAATTCAGCGCTTCTGAAGCTTGAGAGTTCGGGGTTTAATGTCGACGGAGTCCCCATAGTTTCATGCGATGACTCCCCTTCGCGCACAGAGATAATGCGCATCGCGCTCGCAAGGCTCGGCAACGATTTTGAATCTGTTACCTACTTTGGAGACGCCGACTGGGACAGGCGCGCGTGCCAAACGCTTGGATGGGAATTCGTTCCTGTTGGTTCTGATCTTGGCGGCATCAAGTCCTACGACGACTTTGATTTCCAGCTGGGGCGACCGCTCAACCGAAAGCGGACATCCGCGAAATCACCGCTGGATCGGTATAGAGAATGGCTGAAAACCCGGCAAACAGGATGAACAAACAATCCGCAACGGTAAGCGTTATCGGCGGTGGCATTATCGGGTCATGGACCGCGCTACAGCGGACCAGCCCGGCGAAAGGGCTATTGCGTCGGTCTCAAGACCATTTCACCGTATCGTCTTTAGCGCGCCTTTAAAAATTGTGACGGCTTGCCCTCCCAGGAAGACGCGTGGACCGGATACACGAACACGAACGATGCCGCCACGGGCCGACGCTTGATACGCCGTCATTTCAGTCTTGCCCAATTGCTCGCTCCAGAAAGGACCCAGGCAACAATGTGCGGATCCGGTTACCGGGTCTTCATCGATCCCGACACTTGGGCCAAAGAAGCGAGACACAAAGTCGAAACGAGGATCATCCGATGTGCTCGTCACGATGATGCCTCGAATCGGGAGTTGGCTCAGCGCCCGGAAATCGGGCTGCATTGAACGGACGATGTGTTCGGAATCGACAAGAACCAACTGATCAAACTGCGACGCGCCGGTAAATGACGGCGTGACCCCAAGAGCCTGGCAAAGCTCCTCCGAAGGGTTTGTCTGATGGATAGGCGTAGCCGGAAAATCGAGCTCGATGAGATCGCGTTGCCGCGTACAAGTTAACACACCACTCTGGGTGTGAAATTGGATGGGCGTGTCTCTCCCGACGACCCGCTCCTCCCAAAGGGCATGCGCCGATGCCAGCGTCGCGTGGCCGCACAACTCAACTTCGACCGTTGGCGTGAACCAGCGAAGCTCGAAGCCTTTACTGCAAGGACGAATGAAAGCTGTCTCTGACACATTCATCTCCGCAGCGACGGCCTGCATCCATTGTGAGTCCCGTTCATCTTCGAGCAGACAAACAACCGCGGGATTACCTGTAAACGGCCGATCCGCAAAAGCGTCAATCTGCAGGCAGGTTATCTCTACCATAGTGCCGGTTCCTTATTTGGACCTATTTAGCAGGTAAAGCCTAAACCCAACATATCCAGGAACTTGAGCCATAAGCCACGCTTACCGCCATTGTTGTCTGCTTTTATCAATGCTAATTGAGTGAACTTCACACCAAACCAACGGAAAGGCTCCGGGGCCCAGGGCAGGGATTTCCTGGTTACAAACTGCATTTTGATCACATCAGATGGCTCGTAACCCAACAACTCAATACCGATACGAGCACCAAAACGCGACGCACCAACACCGTGACCGGTATAACCAACCGACCAGGCCAGACGACCATCGTATGCCACACCGGGCACCATGCAGAAGCGCGTAGACGTTGCAATAATTCCACCCCACCGGTGAGAAAATTTCACATCATCCAACTGTGGAAACATCCTAAAAAATTCCTCCGCCAACTGCTCATAACAGGCAGTGGCATCCATGTACTTATTGTCTATGCCATTATTAAAGTAATAACGAACAGCACCACCCCCACCCCAGGTAATACGATTGTCTTTTGTCAGGCGGAAGTAATGGAACATATTGACAAAATCAGACACGGCGTGGCGTGATGTTTTACCCCAGGCGATTCGATCCAGTTGCTCATCAGTCAGAGGCTCAGTTGCAATTTGATAATCCCATACGGGAATAACCGAACGGCGAATCTTGCCGATCGTGCTCGTGTAAGCATTCGTCGCCAGCAGAACCTTGTCGCTGTGAATAACACCGCTTTCGCAGTTGGCTCGCATGGCTTCTTTGCCAACCGGCTCAACGCCAAGCAACTTGGTGCCTTCAAAAATCCGCACGCCAAGTTGACTGACGAGCACGTCTTTTAGGCCCCAACACAAACGAGCGGGGTCAATAACACCACGACCGCCACGTTTCCACACGCCAGCAAAAAACGTCGGTGAGTTCACCTGTTCGCGCACAGCATCCTTATCAAACCAAACGACATCGTCGCCTTCAGCTTTTGCTTCCTGGTACTCCGCATGCAGTCTCTCTGCTGACTCAGGATCCAGGGCGACAAGCAGCCCACCTGTGTTCTCATAGTGGGCGTCGATGTTGTAACGCTCGAGAGTTTCGAGAAACTCCCGCATATTCTGGATGCCCAACTCCTCCAGGCGCTCCGCTTCATCGGCAAACCGATACTCGGTGTTCGTCTCGGTATGAGCCAACGTCGCAGATAAAAAGCCACCATTACGCCCGGAAGCACCGTCGCCAATAAAGGTTTGCTCGATGAGGATGATATCCACATCGGGCTTGCGTTCTTTTGCCTGCATTGCCGCCCAGAGACCCGTGAAGCCGCCGCCTACGATGAGCAATTCACAGGTTTCGTCCGAAGTTAACGGCGCCAGTGGCTCAGGCATGATATCGGGGTCGTGCCATACCGGGCGGACTGCCGCATCTTGCAGTGCTTCAAGGTACTTATTCATAAGTTCTTCTCAAATCATTTTAACGCGAACAAGAAAAGGCCCCCGATTCATCAACTAAGTCGAGGGCCTTTGATAAGGTGCATCAACATCAATATTGCATCGCTTTCAGTTCACAATACTCATGTAATCCTTCAACACCGAATTCTCTGCCATTGCCGGATTCTTTGTAACCACCAAACGGTGCCTCATGATTTGCTTCCGCACCATTGATGGCACATTGCCCCGCTCGAATTCTCCTGGCGATAGCTGTCGCCTTGTCCTTATCACCTGCCCATACCGCCGAGGCCAGCCCATAGGGCGTATCGTTTGCAATATCGACTGCCTGATCAATGTCAGAATACTTGATCATCACCAAAACCGGTCCGAAGACTTCTTCCTGCGCTATGGTCATGTCATTCGTGACATCAGCGAAAACTGTCGGTGAAACATAATTGCCAGTGGTCAGTCCCTCTGGCATATCAGTCCCTCCTGTCACCAAACGAGCCCCGTCAGCAACAGCCTGATCAATATAGTCAAGTACCGTTTGTTTTTGTCCGGCAGATGACATCGGCCCTACGAAAACACCTGGATCGGTGGGATCTCCAACGACCAGGGCTTCTGCTTTGGACTTCGCAAGATCGACTGCCTCGTCATACTTCGACTCGTGAACAATCATCCTGGTCAGCGCATTACAGGTCTGGCCCGTGTTTACCATGACATCATTGATACCAAAATCTACTGCGGCATCCAGATCCGCCTCTTCGGTGATAATGAACGGCGATTTGCCACCCAATTCAAGGCAAACCCTTTTAACATCCGGTGCCGCCTTATTTGATACTTGTACTCCAGCTGAAGTTGACCCCGTAAATGTCACCATATCGATATCGGGATGTGAACTCAGGGCCTCACCGATGTCTCTGCCGCTGCCATGGACCATGTTGAATACACCCGGCGGCAGCCCAATCGCGTCACATATTTCCGCAAATATAAATAAGTGGCTCGGCGTCTGGCTCGCCGCTTTCACCACCATGGTGCAGCCCGCTGCAATGGCCGGGGCAACTTTTCCGATCATCTGCCAAATAGGATAATTCCAGGGGTTGATCATGGAACACACCCCGATCGGCTCTTTGACGACAACCGAGTTGCCAACCTCTTTGGTCTCTTCCATATGCTTGGCCTTATTCGCAAACGATTCGCAAATAATGGCCAAAGGATCTACCTGGAACGTAGCGGCATGTTGAATAGGCATTCCCAGCTCATCGATAATTGTCTGGGTCAGATCGGCATTTCGTTTTTCACCTTCTGCCGCCAGCTTTCTCAAAAAATCGGCTCTTTCGGCTGCGGAAGTCTGCGACCAGGAAGCGAACGCATCTCTGGCTGCACTAACCGCGGCATCAACATCTTCGGCATTACCATAGGCCACCCTGGCTGATATTTCGCCGGTCGCAGGATTGATAACGTCGCTCGTTCCCTTGCCGATCGGCTCTACCCATTGGCCGTTGATATAGAATTTGTCGTACGTTCTCATGACTTGTCCTTCCTGATATTTCGAATTATTTGGAAA
>Ga0255054_10000505_pt1 | contig 22961 bp, 28 predicted proteins | sample JV7_2_23_MG_FD_188634 | JGI IMG/M metagenome (GOLD analysis project Ga0255054, IMG submission 188634) | Seawater microbial communities from Jervis Inlet, British Columbia, Canada - JV7_2_23 | ecosystem: Environmental > Aquatic > Marine > Inlet | place: Canada: British Columbia | collected...
CGGTGAGGACCTCCTTGCCGGCGGAGATGCAGGACGAGATTCCGAAGGCGCAGGCCAGGAGCCCCGCGCACAGACTCCGCACGCTCATTCGCCCTCGTTCTCGCGGGGGCCGGCGCGGTGCACCTGGATGCTGGGAGGCTCCTTGGGCTCCGGCTCGGGATCGTCGAGCAGGGTCAGGGCCTCGCGCGCGTCCTCGTCGGTGAACTCCTGGGTCGAGGTGCACCACTCCACCATGATGCCGTTGGGGTCGCGGGTGTAGATCGAGACGCACCAGCGGTGGTCGATCTCCACTACATCGTGGCCGCACGCGAGCCAGCGTTCGCGGTGGTGCTTGAGGTCTTCCAGGTCGGCTGCCTCCCAGGCCAGGTGGTTGGCCCACTCGGGAAGCCCCAGCCCCGTGGAGATGGCGGGACTCCAGTCGTCCGGGAGGTTGTCGTCCTGGATCTCCCAGAACGCGATCATTCCGCCGCCGCCGGTGTCGTAGAACAGGTGCTTGGCGCGGCCGCCTTCGGGCGTCCGGCCCGGCTCGACCTTGACCAGGCGGAATCCCATGGCCCGGGTGTAGAAATCATGGTTCGCCATCGCATCCCGCGTGGCGAGGGCAACGTGGTGGAAACCCATGGCGCTCTCCTCGCCGCAAGGATGCGAGGAGAGCGCGTCTCCCGCAAGCGTCAGTGGGGATGGCTGAAGTGCGCGCAAGGCGCGGTCCCCTGTAGTGCGCAGAAGTCGTGCGAGGTCATGTGCACCACGTCCTCGTGGTCGCCGGCTTCGAAGTAGACATCGGGCAGCGCGGCCAGCACTTCGTCGTAGACTACCGGCAGGTGGTAGGGCGCGCCGACCGGCGGCACGGCCCCGGTGGCACAGTCCGGGAACAGGTCCTCGAGGTCGCGTTCCGTGGCCAGCTGCAGGTGTCGGTGCAGCCACGCTTCCAGCTCGAACAGATCGATGCGGCAGGAAGCGGGAACCACCGCCAGCAGGTAGCCGCGGTCGTCCTCCAGCAACACGGGCTTGGCCAGTCGGCCGGGAGGGATGGCTGCCTGCCGGGCCGTCTCCATGCTGCAGGCGGAGCGGGGGTGGCGGAGTACCTCGTAGTCCATGCCGGCATGGTCGAGGTACCACTGGAGTCGTTGGGCGATCGCCATGGGGAGTCCTCCGGCCTCGATCGGGAGGGGAGCACGGGCGGCGACGGTGGGCACCGCAGCAGCAGCGGGCGCCCAGGGCTCGAGGGGGGCGCAAGGGCGCCTAGTCTTAGTGTGGACCCGGAACGGCCCACTTGGCAAGTGAGCCGAGCCCTGGTCCTAGTGGGGGCGCGCGTCGAGCCCTCGAAAGAGCACGTCTACGGCGCTCTCGATGGCGGCCCGGCAGCCGGCCGCATCGACCAGGCCGTTGGCCCAGGGAATGCGAGCGCTCTGGGTCACGTGGCAGACGGCCCGGGCCGCTGCCAGGACGTCCACCTGCCGGTCCAGGTCGCCGGCCATCCGACCCTGCTGGAGGATCTCCACCAGCAGGCCGATGGTGCGGTCCTGAAGGGTCAGCGCCTGGCGGGCCACCCGGGCGCCCGGGTGGGTGGTTGCGCGCAGGGCAATGGTGGTGAGATCCGGATCCGCCGCCAGCAGCGCGTGCTGGGCGTCCAGGAATTTGCGAACACGTTCGCGGGTTGCAAGGCCCCGGATTTCCTCACGACGGAAACGTTGCCAGGCCTCTTCCTGGCGCTCGGCCAGCTCCCGGATCAGGAGCTCCTCCTTGGAGCGGACGTGGCGGTAGATGGAGCTGGCGCCCATCCCGGCGCGGGCGCCGATGGCTCTCAGGGTGGTGCCGTCGAAGCCCCGCTCGCGGAACAGCTCCGCCGCGGCCTCCCGGATCCGGGCCCGACTGCGGCGACCGCGGACCAGACGCCCGTCATCCGGACGCAGTCGGCGCCGCTCTCCCCTCGGCTCCACCCCCGTCATTGCGAACAGGGTCGCATAGCCGGCCGCGCGCTTCTAGCGCCTGGCCCGGAATCAGGGCTTCGGCAGCCGTGCCAGACCCTCGCGGAGGCCTACCGGGTCGTAGCCCAGGTCCGCCTTCGCCTCGGACCAGTCCGGCGTGGCATCCAGGGTGAGGCCGGCGATCACGTGCTTGGAGAACGGCGCACGCTTCATCACCACCGCCATCAGTGTGGCCGCGATCCGGCACAGCCAGACCGGCAACGGAAGGAACGGCTTGCGGATGCCTTCCCGTTCGAGCGCCAGGCGGCCCATCTCCCACAGTGAGATCGGCTCGCTGCCGCAGAAGGGGTAGGTCTTGCCGTAGGCGTCGGGGTTTCCGGGAATGGCCAGGAAGCCCTTCATCAGGTCGTCCACATGGACCGGGTTCTTCAGCGCACGGCCGCGGCCCACGAAGATGCCCACGGGGTACTTCTTGAGGAAGTCGATGAACATCGCGTACTCCTCGCCGCCGTTCTCGTTGTAGGCGAGGGTGGGGCGCACGATGGTCCACTTCATGCCGCCCTGCTCCTGCACGATCCGTTCGCCCTCGCGCTTGGAGGCGTTGTACGGCGTCGTGTACGGGTAGGTCACCGAGATCGACGAGCAGAAGATGAAGTGCTGGACGCCGGCCTTGGTGGAGGCCTCCACCAGGTTGCGCGTGCCGCCGGCGTTGACCCGGGCGAAGATCTCGGGGTTGTCGTTCAGTAGGACCGCGGCCAGATGGAAGACCGTGTCCACGCCGTCGAAGACGCCTTCCAGCGTCGAAGCGTCGGACACGTCGCCGTAGGCGATCTCCACGTCCAGGCCGTCCAACCGGCTCACGTAGGGATCGCCGGGCAGCGTCAGCACCCGTACCCGGTGGCCGGCGTCTGCCAGCCCCTTCACCAACCGCGAGCCGATCACGCCGGCTCCACCCGTCACCAGGATCATGCCTTCTCCTCGCTCGCCGCCTTCACCACAGACGCTGCTTGTCGATGAACACCAGGTGCCACAGCTCCAGGATCACCAGGGACAGGACCTGCTTCAGGTACAGAAACTCGCCGCTCTGCATCTGCTCGACCAGCCATGATACGTATCTGGGATCGAAGTAGCCCCGGCGGCGCACCTGCTCCGGGTCCAGGGTCATGCGCACCAGCTCGCGGAGTTGCGGGCGCTGCCAGAAGACCTCGAGGGGCAGGTAGAAGGGCACCTTGCTGCGGCCCACGTTCTCCGGCGGAAGCCAGCGCCGGCCCAGCTCGCGCTCGACCCACTTGTCCCGCAGGCCGCGCACCTTGGTGCGGTCGGGCCAGCGGAAGGCCTGCTCGATCAGGCGATGGTCCAGGAACGGGCAGCGCAACTCCAGGGAGTGCGCCATGGTGTTCTTGTCCTGGCGCAGCAGCAGGTTGTCCTGGAGCCAGTCGTCGTACTGCAGCGCCAGCAGCCGGGCCAGGAAGGTTCCCTCGCTGGAGCGCGAGCGTTTGAGCCACTCCTCGCCCAGGTGCCCGCGGAAGTCGTCGCTGTAGAGGGCGCGGCGCTCGTCGCTGTCCCACAGCACCTTGAGCGCCGCGTAGTTCTGGGCCAGGTCGCGGTCCGGGTAGCGTCGCAGGTACTCGGCGGTCTTGGCCTTGCCCCGCTCGCCCAGGAAGGCCGGGTAGACGAACAGCTTGTCCAGAAGCCGCGCGGGAAGCGCGTCCACCGTGGCGCCGCCCAGCCGCAGCAGCGCGTCGGGCGCCGCTCGGCGCAGGCGCTCGGTCCACCGGATGATCTTGTGGAACGAGTAACCGGCGTAGCTCTCGTCGGCGCCTTCGCCCGAGAGCACCACCTTGAAGTCCTTCGAGGTCTCGCGAGCGAGCTGCCAGTAGGCCAGCAGCAGGGCGTCTCCGACCGGACGCTCCATGTGCCAGATCACCCGCGGCAGCTCGTCGAAGTGCTCGGGCTCCACGTGGATCTCGGTGTGCTCGGTGCCCAGGTAACGCGCCAGGGTGGCTGCCTCGGCCGTCTCGTCGATCTCCGAGCGGAAGCCGATGGAGAACGTGCGGATCCGATCGTTGAAGCGGGTCATGGCAGCCACCACCAGGCTCGAATCGATCCCGCCCGACAGGTAGGCGGCGACCGGCACGTCGCTGCGCAAGGTCAGGCGCACGGAGTCGAGGAACAGCTCCTCGAAGGCGTCCAGGGCGTCGGCGTCGGAGATCTTCTCCGGCGCGCCGAGCGGGACGTCCCAGTAGCGGCGCACCCGCAGCTCGCCGCGCTGCCAGGTGGCGCAGTGGCCCGCGGGCAGGACGCGAACGCCGTCGAAGAGCGTCTCGGGCTGGGGCACGTAGCGGAGCGCCAGATAGCCGTCGATGGCTTCCCGGTTGGGGCGGCGCTCCACCTCGTCGGACTCCAGCAGCGCCTTGACCTCCGAGGCGAAGAGCAGGCGTCCATTGCGGTCCCAGTAGTAGAGGGGTTTCTGGCCGGCGCGGTCGCGCGCCAGGAACAGGCGCTCCTCACGCCGGTCCCAGAGAGCGAAGGCGAACATGCCGTTGAGCCGCTCCAAGCTTTCTTCGCCCCACTCCTCAAAGGCGTGGACCAGGACCTCGGTGTCCGAGCGGGTGCGGAAGCGGTGGCCCGCCGCCTGAAGCTCTTCGCGCAGCTCGACGAAGTTGTAGATCTCGCCGTTGAAGCACACGGCGAGCGTCTCGTCCTCGTTCCAGATGGGTTGGGTGCCGCCCTCGAGGTCGATGATCGAGAGGCGCCGCATGCCCATGGAGAAGCGGCCTTCGGAGAAGTGGCCCTCGCCGTCCGGGCCGCGGTGGTGCACCGTAGCCGCCATGCGGGACAGGAGATCCGGCTTCTCGAAGCCGGCAAAGCCGAAGATTCCGCACATGGGTCTGAGGAGGACTCCCCGAGAACACCCCTCTCCCGGGGCGGGGGGAAGGTAGCAACTCGGCCCCATCCCCGCGGCTACCGGCGGGGCGGGTGGTCTTCCGGTGTCCGGTCGCTCCGGGCTGGCCAGCGCGGTAGGGTTCCCGGCTGCGGGAGGAGAAGGAGGTGTCATGAGAGCTGTGCTGTGCAAGCAGTGGGGTCCGCCGGAGAGCCTGACCGTCGAGGACGTGCCGGATCTCTCGGCCGACGCGGGTCAGGTGGTGATCGACGTCAAGGCCGCCAGCGTCAATTACCCGGACCTCCTCATCATCCAGAACCAGTATCAGTTCAAGCCGCCGCTTCCGTTCACGCCGGGCGGCGAGGTGGCGGGCATCGTCCGCGAGGTGGGCGAAGGTGTGCGCGACGCGGCGCCGGGCGATCGGGTTCTGGCCACTACGGGCTGGGGCGGCTTCGCCGAGCAGGTGAAGACCGGGGTCGGCGGCGCCGTGCCGATTCCCGACGAGATGCCCTTCGAGGACGCCGCTTCGCTGCTAATGACCTACGGCACCTCGCACTATGCCCTCAAGGACCGCGCCGCGGTGCGGCCGGGCGAGACTCTGCTGGTGCTGGGGGCCGCCGGCGGTGTGGGGCTCTCGGCGGTGGAGCTGGGCAAGACCATGGGCGCGCGGGTCATCGCCGCTGCCTCCAGCGACGAGAAGCTCGCCGTCTGCAAGGAGAAGGGCGCCGACGAGCTGATCAACTACAGCCGTGAGGATCTGAAGGAGCGCACCAAGGAGCTGACCGGCGGCCAGGGGGCGAATGTGATCTACGACCCGGTGGGCGGCGACTTCGCCGAGGCAGCCCTGCGCGCCACCGCCTGGGAGGGGCGGTATCTGGTGATCGGATTCACCGCCGGCATCCCGCGGATTCCGCTCAATCTGGTCCTGCTCAAGGGCTGTCAGGTGGTGGGCGTGTTCTGGGGCTCGTTCACCGGGCGTGAGCCGGAGAAGAACCGCGCCAACACCGAGGAGCTGTTGTCGTGGTGCGTGTCGGGCCGCATCAAGCCCCACATCTCGGGCCGCTATCGGCTGGAAGAGGTGGGCCAGGCCCTGAACGACATGGGCGCGCGCAAGGTCACCGGCAAGGTGGTGCTGATCCCCTAGGAGCCCGACCCAAGATGGAGCACACTGTCCGGACGCCGATCCATCCGCGCTGGATGCGTTGCGCTCCTTGCGCCGTAGCTACGGCTATGGCTCAGTCGCGCGCCTTGCCAGCGCGGCGTCTCGACGCCCGCGCTGGCGCACTCCATCTTGGGTCAGGCTCCTAGCGTGCGTGCCTACGCGAGCTTCTCCGGGTTCTCGATCAGCTCGCGGATTCGCTCCAGCCCGGCGGCGCAGTAGAGGCCGTCCTCGGTGCGCTCGTCGTAGCTCCACTTGAGGACCGCGCGGCGGCGCCCGTCCGGACCTTCCCGGATGCCGCCGATCACGCAGAAGCTGGGGCAGGTGCCGTGCTCCCACAGGTGGTGGTAGCCGGCGTCGAGCCCCACCGATCCCAGGTTCGCCACGAACACCGACGAGTACATGGGGTCGGACTCGATCATCGAGGCGGGCAGCAGGCCGAAGAGGTCGGCCAGATGTACCAGGCCCACCAGCATGCGCACCAGCGGCGTCGGCAGGCGCAGCAGCAGGTCCCCTCCTTGTCGGACGTGGTCTTGCGCTCGCTCTTGCCGTCGCGGATGCCCCCCAACAGGTGGTCGACCCAGTCGTCCAGGGAGGCGTGGGGATCGACGCGGCGCTTGACGGTGGTGAGCTCGCCCTCGTCGCTGAAGCTCTTCATGGCGCTGAACGTCAGCCAGATCCCGTCGCGCTGCCAGATGCGGCCGCCGGCCACGAAGCGGTTGAGGCGCGGACGCTCGTCGAGGGCCACAACGATACTGCGCAGGATCAGGTGGAAGAGGGTCATGGGCGCGTCGTCGGGGCGCGTGGCGTTGCGCTGCTCCACGAAGCGCAGCGCCTCCTCCACTACCAGCTCCTGGCTGAAGAGCACCAGGGAATCGTTGCGCCGCGGGGAGATGAAGGGCATGAAGCGACGCAGCGGTGCCGCGTCGCGCACAAGCGTGCCGTCCGGCCGCCTTCCGAACATCACCACCTCTCGGTCGGGTCCTACTCGGCCTCCCAGATCGCGGAGATGATGGCACGCCCGGCGGCGGGATCCACCGCCTTGAGCTCGACCTGGCCGTCGACCTCCAGCAGGTCGAAGACGGCCGACATGGCGGCGGCGATGCCGTCCAGATAGACGGAGTGCTCGACGATCGCGAGCGGCAGCGCGCTCAGTTCGAAGCGGCCCTCGCTGTTGCCGACGGGCACGAAGGCGATGTTTCCGAAGTCGCGATAGATCTGGCCCCAGACCTTGGAGCTCCACTGCAGCAGGCGTCCGGGCTCGTTCCCGCGCAGCCGCAGGGCCATCGTGATGAAGGAGCGAAGGATGGCCGAGGTGAAGGTCTCGGCCAGGTTGGCGCGCAGGATTTCACGGGCTCGATCGGGCCCGGCCTCGCGGTAGAGGACCTCGGTCACCTCTACGTCCAGCTCGAGATTCAGGAAGGCGATGCGGCTGGCACCGACGATGGCCTCGCGGCTCTCCGGGCGCAGCCCGTCTCGCACCCGGCGGCCCAGCTCCACGTCGTGGCGATCGATCGCTTCCAGTGTTCCCTGGATGAAGCTTCCCAGCATGCACGGTGAGGCGGCCATCCTCCTGGCGGATCGGCGTGGCGCCGGGCCCGCTTGAGCTTGGCCGGGGGCTAGGAGTGACCCCCGCTGCAGTTATGCAGGAACGTCCCCCTGTGCAGGAGTGTCCCCCTGTGCAGGAGTTGGGGGGCGGGACATGAGCCAGACGGGCACGTCGAAGACGGGGACCTCGCCCGCCAGCTCGAAGCCGGCGCGCTCGTAGAAGGCGATGTTCTCGGGGCGATCGGTCTCCAGCCACACCCCGCACCGGTCCGCGTCCACGTGTCGAAGCCAACTTTCCAGAAGCGCGCCGCCCAGGCCGCGCCGCTGACGGGCCGGGTCCACGCCCAGGGTGCCCAGGTACCAGTGGGGCAGGACCGGGTGGTGGACGGCCAGGGCGTCGAAGGCCTCGGCCCAGCGGCGCGCGGCGCCCAGGCCCTGCACGGCGATGGCCCAGAGGCGAAGCGGCAGGCCCGGGGGAGGCAGGGGCCAGCCGCGGGGCGGCACGGAGACCAGGGCACCGACCAGGCCTGGATCGCGGATCCCCAGCACCAGGCCGTGGCTCGCGCCGGCCGCCAGGGTGGTGTGCACCGCGGCCCGGTTGGCCCGCACCCGCGCGCGCGGCCCGCGTTCGCCCAGCACCGCCCGGTTCAGCGGGTTGTCGCGAAAGGCGCGGGCCAGCAGGCCCGCTGCGGAACGCAGCTCCCCGGCCGCCAGCGGGCCGACTTCAGGCGTCGTCCAGGCCCAGGTTGCGGCGGATGCGCGAGAGCGCGTCTTCGGTGTCGGGAACGAAGGCCTGGCCCGTCACCTGCTCGTAGGCTTCGATGTAGCGGCGCGCCGCCTCGCAGCGCACGTCGTCGGGCAGGGTCGGCGGCGGGCCGTCGCCCGCGTAGCCCTGCTCGCGCAGCCAGCGGCGCACGTACTCCTTGTCCAGCGCCTCCGGGTCGTGCCCCTCGCGCATGGCGCGCTCGTAGGCCTCCCGGTACCAGTAGCGGGACGAGTCGGGGGTGTGGATCTCGTCGATCACCACCAGCTCGCCTGCGTCGTCCAGGCCGATCTCGTACTTGGTGTCCACCAGGATCAGGCCGCGGGTTGCGGCAAAGCGCTGGCCCTCGGCGAAGAGCCGGCCGCACATCTGGGCCGCACCGTCGAAGGTCGCTTCGTCGATGGCACCGCGCTCGATCAGCTGGCCGCGCGAGGCCGGCTCGTCGTGGCCGCCCCTGGCGGCCTTGGTGGTCGGCGTGAGCAGGGGCTCGGGCAGCGGCTCGTGGCGGCGCATTCCCTCGGGCAGCGCGTGTCCGCAGTACTCGCGATCGCCGCGCTCGTATGCGGTCCAGATCGAGGTGGAGGTCGAGCCCGTCAGATAGCCGCGGTACACGAACTCCACCGGAAGGGGGCGGCAGTCCCGCACCCGCGAGACGCACGGATCGGGAACGCCGATCAGGTGGTTGGGCGCCACGTCCCGCGTTCGCTCGAACCAGAAAGCCGCCACCTGGTTCAGCACCTGGCCCTTGAGCGGCAGCGTGCCCACCACGATGTCGAATGCGCTCACCCGGTCGGTGACGACGATGGTCCGCTGACCGTCCTGCACGTAGCTGTCGCGCACCTTGCCCTCGTCGCGCGCGCCGAGCCCTGCCAGGTCGGTGTGCTGGAGGGTTCGGCCGCAGAGCTCTTGCAGAAGCTGGATGTCGATGCCCATCCTCTCTCTCCTCTAGGAGTGTCCCCCCGTGCAGTTATGCAGGAACGTCCCTGAATGCAGGAGTGGCACTGAGTGCAGGAAACCATGGGGGGCGGCGGGGATCAAGTGCTGCGCAGCACTTCACCGTCGGGGATCTTGCGGGGACCGTCGTCGGCGCGAACCTCGACGTCGCCTTCGGCCACCACGTTCGCCCCGAAGTGCACGTCCCCGTGCACGCGGAGGCGCCGGCAGCGGGCCAGCGAGGGCGCTCCCGCCGGGAAGCGCTCCTGGAGCTGGTCGATGCGCTTGTAGAACGCCGTATCGAGATCGACTACCAGGGTCCCCAGCTCCGGTGCCCGGGCGGAGACCACCCGGGCGTCCTCGGCCACCCGGAAGGCGTCGGACCACAGGGCCAGCAGGTCGTTGGTGGTCTTGACCGGCGCGAAGCGCGACTCCGGCACGCAGACTGCGCGCGCGCCCTCGAAGACCTCGACGGCGGCGCCCATGGCCGTCTCGAGCTGAAACACCCTGGGGCTGCTTCCGTCGCTGGGGTCCAGCGTCTTCTCGTTGCGGATCATCGGCAGGCCCAGCACGCCGTCGCGCTTGCGCAGGGCCGCGTCCAGGGCGGCCAGGTCCAGCCACAGGTTGTTGGTGTTGAAGAAGCGGAAGCGCGAGACGTCCTGGAACTCGTCCAGCTCGTCCTCGGGGCACTGGGCCAGCTCGCGCAGCACCAGCGCGCCGTCGTTGCGTCGGGCCAGGTGCCCGCCCTTGCGGTGGGCCTCGGTGCGCGGACAGACCTCCATCAGGAAGGGCACGTCCTCGTCGGCGACGTAGCCCAGCACGTCCACGTCGGGAACTGCACCCAGGTTGTCGGCGTTGGATACGAAGGCGAAGCGGTAGTCGGCGTTCAGCAGCGCCCCCAGCATGCCGGAGGTCACCAGTGCGGTGTAGATGTCGCCGTGGCCCGGTGGGCACCACTCGTTCTCCGGGTTCGCGGGCCACTCGGCCGGTGCCAGCTCCTTCGCGAGGATCTTGGGAACCTTGTGCTGCAGGAAGTCCGGCGGCACGTCCGAGGCCAGCTCGCTGTGGCGCGCCAGCAGCGCCAGCGAGTCGTCCCGGGTCCGGAAGCTGTTCATCAACACCAGGGGCAGCCGGCAGCCGTGCTGGTGGCGCAGGTAGAGGATCTGCTCCGCGATCAGGTCCAGGAAGGTCAGCCCGTCCTTCACCGGCAGCAGCGACTTGGCGCGGGTCATGCCCATGCTGGTGCCCAGGCCGCCGTTGAGCTTGATCACGGCGCAGCGCCCCAAGGCCAGGACGCCCGACTCGCGGTGCGCCGCCAGGGCGCCTGCCTGCGGCACGTCGTCCACGGGCCCGATCGCGTCCCGGGAGAGCAGGCCCGTGCTGCCGGCCCGCAGCGCCTCGTAGTAGTGGCGGAAGGTCTCGATCGCCACCGGCGGCAGGCCCTCGGCCCGCATCTTGGCTTCGAAGGGCTGGAATGCGTCGGACGGCTCCACCATCAGGCTCCTCCCCCCAGGGCCCGGAAAGCTAGCAAGTGGCCAAAAGTTCGGGGCCCTTCCTGCCGATCAACGAGGTGATGAGTAGGGCAGTGACGCGGCGGATGCTGTGTACGTGCTGCGGCGAGACCGCTGCGCCCGACACCCGGGTTGCCGGCTCGGACCGTTTGGAGCTGGCCCTGTGGTTGCTCTTCCTGGTTCCGGGGCTCCTCTACTGCGTCTGGCGTCACCTCCACCGGCGGCGCGCCTGCCCGGCCTGTGGAGGCTCCGACCTGATCCGCGAGTCCCGGGCGTCGCGCAGCCGGAGTCTCCAGCAAGAGACTCCCCAGAGGCCTGCGGCCCCGCGCGGGCGCCTTGTGTACGCGGCGCCCCGCATCTCGTGGATGGCGCCGCCCGGCCTGCGCCTGCGTCGCATTACGCGGGGGGGCGCGCTGGCCGGTGCCGGCGTCGTCGCCTTCGCGTTCGTCTCCCTGAACGCCGTGGACGTGAAGCCCGATGAACGTGCGCTCATCGCCGCCGTGCATCCCCGGGACGAGGCCGAGGTGGAGAAGCAGCGCGCCCGGCGCATCGAGGATCGTCGCTATCGCGAGTGCGAGCGGCTCTGCACGGAGTTCCACCGCAGCCAGGCCCACGGCTATCGGACGTGCATGGACAACTGCCTGGCCAAGCTCGTCGACGAGTCGCGCGACGAGGTTGCCCGCAGCACCTGTGCCGACCTGCTGGACCCCAGCGCCTGCGAGTTCGTCTCCGGCAGGAGCGAGCCCCGGCCGAATCCGGCCGCAGACGCCGCCGACCCCCGGCCGAAGGATCGTTGACGGACCTGACCCAGGGCGGCTAGAAGGGGGGATGCCCTCCGCCCTGTGCGCAGCGATCCTGGCCTTCGCGGTGTTCCTTGGGGGGCTGTCGGTGGCGTGCGGCGGCCGCTCCGCCCAGGTCGTCCGTGTGGGGGACGACCTCTGGGTCTCCTCCGCCAAGGGCGGCAAGGGTGTGGCCGACGAAGCCGCCCGGCGCCAGGAGGTGCTGGATCGCGCCCGGCGCTTCTGCGGCGAGCAGGGGCGGGTCCTCGAGGTGGACTCGCTGGTCAGCACGCCGAGCCGGCCGGACGACGACACGCCGTCGGCCAGCCTGACCTTCCGCTGCGTGGACAAGGGGGACGGATGAGCGCCACGAAACGAAGCCTGCTCTGGGTGATGGCCCTGGCCTACGCCGCCGCGGGCTTCAACCACCTGCTGAATCCGCAGTTCTACGTAGCCATCATGCCGCCCGGCCTGCCGGACCCGGCGTGGCTGAACGTGCTCTCGGGCCTGGCGGAGATCGTGCTGGCCGTCTTCCTGCTGGAGCCGCGCACCCGCATCCTGGCGGCCTGGGGAATCATCGCCCTGCTGGTCGCGGTCTTCCCCGCCAACGTCTACGTGGCGATGAACAACGTCGGCATCGACGGCCCCGGCAGCGGCGCGGGTGGACTCAACTGGGTGCGGCTTCCGTTCCAGGCCGTCTTCGTGGTCTGGGCCTGGTGGTACACCCAGCCCGAGGCCGAGACGCCGCGGCCCGACATCCCGTAACGGCGCCAAGCAGCAGCCACGCGGCAGCAAGGGCCTGGGGGGCGAGCCACGGCTCGCCCAGGGGCGGCGCGTTGCGTAGTGGCTCCAGCACCAGCCGCAGGCCGCCGAACCCCAGCAGCACGATCGGGGCGACCTGCGCAGCCGGAGCGTGCCGGGCGACTCGGGCCAGGGTCAGCCAGCCGGCGATTTCGTAGACGGCCACGGGATGCTCCGGCCCGTCGCAGCAGCCGGCGAGTATGCAGCCGGTTCGCGCCACCGCGAGGGCCGGGAGCAGGGAGGCGAAGGCGGCTGCGTGCCACTCCGTGCGTCCGCGCCGGGGTGCCGCCGCCAGCATTCCCAGGGGAAGGCCCAGCAGCGAGTACCCGGCGCTCGGCTCCAACAGCGCCTGCGGCGCAGCGCCGAGCAGCGGGATGTGGAGCAGCGCCCACGCGGCGCGGCACGCGATCGCTCCCAGGGCAAGGCCGACCGCGAAGCGGGCGCGGCGCGCGGGCTCGGCGTCCCGCTGCGCGAAGCCGAGCCACGCCACCCAGAAGGCGGCGCACCAGGCGAGAGGCTGGAGCGCAGCGGCCATCGCGGAGAATCGCTGCACGCGGCGTGCCGTGGCATCCCGCTTGCTGAAGAAGCGGAGCATGGAGGCCGTCTTCGCGCTGGTCGGGGTCTGGACGCTGCTGCTCGTCGCCCCGCAGCTGGCCGTGCGCGTTGGTGTGGGCGCGGCGCTGCTCTGCGTCCACGCTGCCGCCACCGTCCTGCTCCTGGCCACGCGCCCGCGCGACGCCACTCCCCTGGCCGTGAGCCCCCGGGTTCTCGTCGTGGCGTGGACGGCGGGATGCGTCAGCTTCCCGGGCTGGATCGCCGTCACCTGGCTCGTGGGCTACGCGCTGGGGCTGCCGCCGCGGGCGGGCGGGCTGCCCGGCGCGGCCGGACTGGCCGCGTGGCTCGCGGTCCTGCTCCTGGCGCCGGTCTTCGAGGAGCTCCTCTACCGAGAGCGGCTGCTCGACGCACTGCGCGTCCGGCTCGGATCTTCCGCTGCCGTCGTCGCCACCAGCGCGCTCTTCGCACTGCCCCACGCCGAGCCGTGGCACATCACCGCCACGGCCCTGGTGGGGCTCGGGCTCGGTGCAGCGCGCTGCGCCGGGGCGCCACTTGCCGCCTGCATGGCCTTCCACGCCGGGCTCAATGCCGCCGCGTGGCTGGCGGGTCAGGGCACCAGCGACCCGGTCTTGAACGTCCCGACGAAGAACTGATCCATCCCATCCAGCACCAGGATCATCGTGCCCTTCACCTTCAGCAGCGACTCCACGTCCACGTCCGCATTGGGGAAGGTGGCCGTGGTGCCGTCCTTGCCCTTGACCTTCACAACCGGCCCGTCGTCGCTGTAGATCTCACCCTGGATATCGACCTGGAAGGTCAGGTCCGCCCCACCGGCCCCGCCAGCAGCCGCCGGCCTCCCACGACCGCCACAGCCCTGCCGATCCGGTTGCAGAACACCACAGCGACCTCCGCTCGAACTCTGTGCAGCACCAGCAAGCTTCGCGCCGTGTGAAGCCGGGCTCGGGACCGCCCCGGGGCGGGAACGAGGCGACTCGCCCCAGATGGATGCTGCCTTGCAGCATGGCCGGTCCTCCCCGCCGCGCTGGCCATCCCCAGGGCCATGGGCGTACCCTGTGAGCCCCGTCCGCAGCCAACAGGGAGGCCGCCATGGCCCGTCCGCCCAGCGTCGAATCCCACCTCATCAAGATCCTGGCCGGAATCGCGGCCGTCGCCGTCGTCGGCGTGCTGGTCCTGGTCCCCTACCGGCTCTACGCCCGCGATATCCGCCACGCCGAGGTGCAGGCCCACCGCGTCGCCACCGTCGCCCACACCGCGCTCAGCAGCGCCTTGGCCCGGGGCGAGGACGTGACCGATCTGGCCAACCGCTTCCAGGGCATCGCGGACTTCGAGATCCGCCTGCGCAAGCAGGAAGCGGGCGAGCTGGACCCGGCCGCCACCACCGGCCGCGGCACCAGCTACCTGGACGGCACCGACCTCACCTATACGGCCGCGCCGATCGAGGACGCCAGCGGTCAGGTCTACCTGGCCACCATGCACTTCGACCTGTCGCCCATGAAGCGCGAGTCGGTGCGGCTGATCATCGACCTGATCCTGGCCGTCGTGCTGGGCTCCGCCCTGTTCTCGGCCGTGGTCTACGTGCTGATCCGACGCTCCCTGGTGGAGCCGCTGAAGGAGGTCACCCGAACCATCGAAGCGATCGCCGACAGCGAGCTGCCCGCCGCCATGCCGGAGTTCGAGACCCGCGAGATGTCGGCCCTGGCCGATGCGGTCGCTCGGGCTTGCCGCGCCCACGGCGTCGAGATCTGAGCCGACCCGAGCTCAGGGCAGGTCGCCGCGCCGGAAGGAGCGGAAGCCGAGGGCGGCGCAGAGGCTGCCGATGGCCACCGGGTAGACCAGCGCCCAGGCCAGGTAGCCGTCCCGCCCGAAGGCGTCCAGGATCACGAATGCCGACGGGCCCAGCAGCACCAGGTCCGGGTCGAAGAGCATCATGGCCGCGGTGCGGAACACCTGGAGCGGATTCACCAGGGCGATGCCCACCGCCGTTTCCGGCGGGACGTGCTGCTGCACCATGACGCCCAGCAGGATCAGGTCCAGGAACAGCACCAGCACCAGCCACAACACGAAGGCGGCGCCCTGGGCCACGTCCACGGAGCGCGCCAGGCTGGAGATCAGCATGCCCATGCCCAGGAAGCACCAGGCCAGCGCCCCGAGGAACGCGGTGTAGAGGGTGAAGAGGTCCCAGGGGACCGGGATCTCCTGGAAAACGCCCCAGCCGGCGCCCGCCGCCATGGCCACGAAGACCGGCGCGAACACCACCACGAAGCGGCCCGCCATGCGGCCCCAGAACCAGCCGCCCAAGGAGACCGGAAGCGCCAGCAGGTACTCGAAGACGCCGGCCTCCCGGTCGCCCGCCACCGAGCGCACGGTGGTGATGAGCACGAAGATCGGCAGCACCGCCATGCAGATCTGGATGTAGGTGACCAGCAGCCGCGAGAGCCCCATGAAGCCCAGGATGCGCGACTCGGTCACGCCGAAGGCGAAGAGCAGCGCCACGGTTCCGCCGAAGACCAGCGAGTAGACGGCGAACCAGCGCGCGCGCAGCGACTCCACCATGTCCAGCTTCGCGACCAGCCAGAAGTCGCGCAGCGGGTTCGACTCCGGCGCTCCGGCGTCCTCGGGTGCCAGCGTGGCGCGATCACTGGGCAGGGCGTCGTCGCTCATCTTCCATCACCAGGATCTGCTCGCGCAGCTTCATCAGGTCGAGTCCCTCGGGCGCGGTGCTCCGCGCCCCGTAGCCGTAGCCCATGGGGGAGTTCCGCACCTTGACGAAGCGCGCGTCGTGCCCGTCGAGCCAGGCATCTCCCTCCAGCTCCCGCACCCATACCTCCGTGACGTCCGCGTCCTGATCGCGCTCCCAGATCAGGGCGCAGCCCACGTCGTCGAAGCGGTGCAGGTGGCCGTCCGCGGTGCGCAGCTGGGTTGCGAAGGATCGATCGGAGATGGCCATCTGGCAGCGCTCGCAGGTGTCGCGGTCCCAGCTCACCTTGCCCGGCCCGCTGTCCGGCTCGACGCCGCAGGCCGCCAGCAGGAGCAGCGCGGTCGCGATGCGCGCAGCGTGCAGACTCCGCTTCACGCGTCGCTCCTCTCGGCTTCGTGCAGCTCCAGGGACGTGACGAGGCCCGCATAGCGCGACACGGTGCCCAGGAAGCGCAGCCGGTCGGGGCCCGGAACGCTGCCCTCGAAGAGACGCCCGCCGTCCGCCTCGCGCAGACCCCAGGCGCCCAGGGCCCGGGCCACGGCTGCGTTCGCGCGCGAGAGCTGGAGCCGGCACGTCAGCCGCGAGCCCAGCGAGTCCGCGTCGGCGATGCGGTCGTCCAAGACGACGCGCCCTTGGTCCAGCTCGACGACCCGGTGCACCAGCGAGGCCACCTCGTCCAGGCGATGGCTCGAGATCAGCATGGTGGAGCGGGCCGCGCGCTCGGCCAGCAGCTCGAAGAACACGGCGCGGGCCTCCGGGTCCAGGTTCGCGGCGGGCTCGTCCAGAATCAGCACGTCGGCGTCGCGGCCCAGTGCGACCGAGATCAGCAGCTTCTGCTTCTGGCCGCCGGACAGCTTCTCGAAGGGCTGCCGCGCCAGGGGGCCGGGATCGAGGCCCAGCCGCCTGGAGACCTGCGACATGCGCTCCCGGGGGCTTGCGCAGACCGCCGCCGCGAAGTCCAGAAGCTGCGCCACCGGCATCTTCAGCGGCGGCGGCAGCTGCGGGACGAAGCCCAGGCGCCGCAGCACGCGGGTCCGCTGGGTACGCGGCGCCAGCCCGCCCACCGCCACGTCGCCGTCGTGGGTGTACTCGCCCAGCAGGCAGCGGATCAGGGTGGTCTTGCCGGCGCCGTTGGCGCCCACCAGAGCGACGCGTTCGCCGGGATCGATCTCCAGGTTCACGGCGTCCAGCACCCGGTTGCCCCGGAACGACTTGGAGAGCTCCTGCAGACGGATGCCGGAGGTGGCCAGCGCGCTCACAGCAGGTTCCTCAGGCCCTTGATCTCGTAGTCGAGCGAGTCCGTGGGGCAGATGTCGACGCACATGCCGCAACGCGTGCAGTCCGGCCCGATGTCCACGTTGGCGTCCTCGGCGCGTCCCTTGATGGTCAGGTCGAGCACGTGCGGAACCTCGCAGACCTTGCGGCAGTCGCCCTCGTGGGCGCAGCGCTCCAGGCTGTACACGACGCGCACCGGCGCGCCGGCGCCGATCACGCCGTAGGTCAGCCCGATGGGGCAGACGTAGCGGCACCAGCCGCGCCGCGAGTAGACGATCTCGAAGACCAGCAGCAGCAGCACCCAGAGCAGCGCCAGGCTGGGGCCGTAGACGACGGCTCGGCTCAGAATGCCGATCGGGTTCAGGGTCAGGAAGAGGGTGTGCCCCGTGAGCAGGGCCAGCAGGGCGAAGCCGACCCACAGAACCGTGCGCACACCACGGTGCAGCACGTGGTCCTGCACGATCCCGCGGTCCGCCAGGCGCGTGTGGAGCTTCTCGGCCAGCTCGGCCACGAAGTGGTAGGGGCACACCCACGAGCAGAAGGCGCGGCCGCCGATGACGCCCCACATCACCAGGACCGTCACCATCCCGATTACCAGGTTCACGGCCACGTGCCGTTGGGCCAGCATCACCAGAAGGCTCGAGTAGATGTCCGCCAGGTGGAAGCCCAGGAACCGCGATGCGGTCAGCGAGCCCTCGACGATCTGGATGTCGAGCCAGAACGAGAGCGTGAAGAGCAGGTTTACGCCGATCAGGACCGCCCAGCGCCGGTTCCGCCAGGTTGATCCGGGGGGATGGGCGCGGGCCTCCTCCAGCAGCTGCGTCACGTGGGCGCGGCGCTTGCGGCCGTGGAGAATCTCCGCGGCCTCGCTGATCTCCGTCGGCTTGCGCGGCGCGCGCCCGAACATCATGGCCATGCCGTCGAGGAACCCCATCAGGACTCCAGGGCCTCGAGCCGCGGCGTGGGCTTGGCGCGGGGCTCGATGACGATCGCCGCCGGCTCCGGCGGGCAGATCATCTCGCACACGCCACAGCCGACGCAGCCGTCCAGCACCTGGGGCGTCCAGGCCTGCCCCCCGTCCTCGGTCGGGAACGCCACGAGCTGGATGGCGGCCTCGCCGATCGGGCACTCCAGCACGCACAGGTCGCAGGGATCGCGGTCGTAGGGGTGATCGCGCACCTGGATCGGGTTCCAGCGGTCCACCTGCTCGTAGCGGAGCCGGCCGCGGAAGCCCGCATCGCGCACCGGGCCGCGGAAGCCCTTGCCCTGGCGGGCCAGACACTGCTCGGGGCGCGCCAGGCGGGCGAGCCCGGCTTCCACCTCTTCCTTGGCCGCCAGGTCGTGGCTCAGGGCGCCGGTGGGGCAGGCCAGGATGCAGGACAGGGCATCGCACGAGAAGTCGCAGGCCTGGCTCCGGGCATCGATGAAGGGCACGCCCGTGCCCAGGCCGTCGTCCATGTCCGCCAGCACGATGGCCTCGACCGGGCAGACCTGCACGCACTGACCGCACTTGATGCAGGCGGCCAGGAACGCCCTCTCGTCCAGGGCGCCGGGGGGGCGCAACCGCTGCTGCCAGCGCCGCACCAGGGGCATGAAGGCCAACGGCTGCAGCAGCACCAGGCCCGCTGTGACCAGCCCGGCGCGCAGCAGGCGGCGGCGCTGCTCTTGGTGGCGGCTCAGGCGCCGCCGCTTCTTCTTGCGCGGCCGCGTGGGCTTCTCCGCTACATCGGCCATGGCGCGGGCTCCTGAGGCGGCTCGAAGCGGGGCGTGTCGTCTCGCAGCACGAGTGTAGGCTCCGAGAACGGCGCCAGCCGGTCGAGGAAGTCGATCGCCTCGAAGAGCGGCGATCCGCGGAAGAAGGCGGCCTCCGGACGCTCCTGCCAGATCCGGTCGGCGTAGGAGTAGAGCTCGTAGGGGGTGTCTCCGCGTCCGTCGGCGTCGCGATCGAAACCCCGGTAGTCGTCCCAGCGGTTGCCTTCCCAGGTATTGCGGGCCGCACTGCCGCCGCCGCGCACCGCGACCTGGGTGAAGTTCCCGTCGAAGTCGTTGTTGCGGAAGATGTTGCTGTGCCAGTCAGTGTGGAAGGTCACGCCGACGCCGTTGTAGGCGATGCGGTTTCCGGTGATCCGGTTGGTCGTGTCGGGCTCGTACGGCGAGACGTCCAGGTAGATGCCCTTGGCGCAGTAAAGCAGGACGTTGTCCTCCAGGACGACGTTGCTCGACTCCTTGAAGCCGATGCCCATCCCGGTGGCGCCCTGCGCCCCGCTGATGTGGTTTCGGCGCAGCTCGACCCCGTCGCTGTACATGAGGAAGACGCCCACCATGTTGTCGCGGTAGCGGTTGTCCTCGACGAGGTTGGCTTCGGAGTACATGAAGTGGAGGGCGTAGCGTCCGCCCGTCACGGTGTTGCGCGCGATCTTGTTGGCGCCCGAGTACCAGACCACCACGTCCCGCACGTCGTGGATCTCGTTGTCCAGGATCTGGTTGTCGCGGCTGTACCAGAGCCGGATCCCGTCGCCTCGTACGCCCAGCGGCAGCTCCTTGGAGCGGATGCGGTTGCCCTGGACGAGGTTTGCGTTGGATTGCTGGAGGTCGACGCCGAACAGGCTGTCCTCGATGATGTTGTCGAGGATGCGGTTGCCGTTGCCGCGCACCTGGACTCCGGCGTCGAGGCCGTCGTGGTTGTCGCCGGAGCCGATCAGGCGGAGCCCGCGCACCTCGGCGCCGTCGGTCTCCACCCGGACCAGCGTTCCCTTGCCGCCCCCGTCGATGGTCACGGCGCCGCCGCCGTCCAGAACGATGGGCTTGCGGATCACCACCGGCCCGGCCCAGGTGCCGGGAGGCGGCCGCACCACGTCGCCGGGGCCCGCTGCGTCCACCAGGGCCTGCAGCCCGGGCTGCGGCGCGGCCGTTTCGCCGGAGCCGGACAGCGCGAGCACGCATCCGGCCGCCGCGAGGGTCGCCGCGACCGCCCGCCGCCTCCGCACGGCTAGGCCTCTTGGAGCTGCTTGCGGCGGACCAGCAGGGCGAGGGCGAGAGACAGGGACCCGACGAGGACCAGCGCGAAGCCGTAGTCGGGGTATGCGTAGGTGCTGAACTGGGCCACCTTGCCCTCGCCCAGCACCGTGGGCATGAAGGGCTTCACCGTGAAGGCCGCCCATTCGTTCAGGTTGTGGCCGAACCACCAGAGCCAGGCTGCGAAGTCGACGAGGAAGCCCACCGGCAGCAGGATTCCCGGCAGGAACAGCAACCACCACAACGGGCCCGCGTAGAACAGCGCCGCCACCAGCATGATCGCCGAGAGCCCGAAGAGGTAGGGCGCCACCGCGAACTCGAGCTCTGCGCCGCGCTCGATCGGGTGCATCCCGATGTAGTGGTTGATGGTGTTCATCTCGTGGACGCAGTCCAGGGGCTCTTCCTCGAATACGTCCTCGCGACCCATCAGCAGGCAGCCGTTCTGCACCCCGTTCCAGTGCATCACGATCTTCACGCCCTGGGGAAAGGTGTGCTCCGGGTAGTTGGGAGCCTTGAGCGACACCCACCACATGGGCGCAAAGAACGACGCGCTGGTCAGAACCAGACCCAGGACGGTCAGGATCCGGAAGACGCGCGCTCGCTTCTCCTGCTCCGGACTGCTCAAGCCTACGTCCCCTACTTCTTGGCCGTGCGCTCGGGCCACTCGAGACGCGACATGTAGTCCACAACCGCGCCCAGGTCCTCGTCGCTGTACTTCTTGACCACCGTCACCATGTCCGGGTTGGCGTTGCGGCGCCGCCCGTCACGGATGTCGGTGATCTGGCGGATCATGTACTTGTAGTGCTGGCCGGCCAGCACCGGGTAGAACTTCACGGTGTCGCCCTCGCCCTGCTTCCCATGACAGACGACGCAGTTTTCGGCGTAGAGCTTCGCGCCCAGCTCGAGGTTGGTGCCGGGGCCGCGGCCATTGTCCTGGGGGATCGGCAGCGTTTCGATGTAGGCCGCCACATCCGCCAGCTCCTGGGGGTCGATCAGGGTCTTGGCGAAGGGGTACATGATCGGGTTGTCGCGCAGCCCCTCACGGATGTCCGCGATCTGCTTGATGACCACGGTGGTGTGCTGCCCGGCGAGCTGGGGGAAGGTGCCGTCCGGCCGGCCCGCGCCGGTGGGCAGGTGGCAGGCGGAGCAGATCTCGTACGCCTCCTCACCGTTCTCCAGGTTGCCGGTCAGCTCCAGGGCCTCGATCTTCTCGCCCTCGGCGGCGTTCCAGACGTAGCCTTCCTTCTCGATACCGGACTTCTTGGGCGCCGGCGGCTGGGCCCAGGCGGCTCCGGCGAGCAGCGCCCCTCCGGCGATGGCAATGGTGATGTACAGCTTCGATGCGCTCGTCATTCTCGATCTCCCGTTCAGGGCGTCAGGCCGGCAATGTAGTCCACCAGGGCCTGCATCTCCGCCTCGTTCACCAGGTGCAACACTCCGGCCATTGCGGCGGTGTTCCCGTTGTTGCGGGCCCCGCTCTTGATGTCCTTGATCTGCCGCAGCATGTACGCGGCGTTCTGGCCCGCCAGCTTGGGATAGTCGGGCAGGATCGGGGTCTTGGCGTCGGCGCCATGGCAGGCGATGCAGGTCCTGGTGGCATACAGCGTCGCGCCGTCCAGCACTTCCGCCGGGCCTTCCGCGCGGGCGGTTGCCGTGGCGAACACCAGCGCCAGGCCCGCCAGCAGACCCGAGACGTACGTCAAGCGATGGCTTCTCATGAGTCTTCTCCTCGATGGAGTGTAGCTGGGAGGCGCGAAGGGGGTGGGGGCCCCGCGGACCCCCACCCCGCGCGCATCATTTCACGGGCTTGGAGCCGTGCTGCTCCAGGTAGGTCTTGGCGCGCAGACCGATGTCGGCGGCCTTGACCTGGTACTGCCACCACTGGCCGGCCCAGAGTGTCGCGCTGTGGTAGTTGCCCTTGGCCGCTTCCTCTTCGGCCTTCCCCTTCGGGCCCTCGGCGTAGCCGAGCTGCTCCGTGGCGTCTTCCACCAAGGCCACCACCGGGGCGAAGTCCTTGTAGTTCTGCCCGGTGATGAAGCCCACCACACCGTCGATCACGGCCTGGGTCTCGACGCACGCCTTCACCTGCTTCTCGTAGTCGGCCTGGGTGTACTGGTCCTTCGCCATCAGGTCGCCGACCTTGGCCTTGTAGCCCTTCGGCTTGACCAGCACGTAGCCCTGCATCTCCAGGTGGAGGGCCGAGCAGAACTCGGTGCAGTAGTACGGGAAGACGCCGGGTACGTCGGCGGTGAACTTCACCGTCGCCGTCTTGCCCGGCTCCCAGGACCCGTTCACGTTGTACTTGCTGACCGTGAAGCCGTGGGTCTGGTCCTGAGCCCGCTCCAGGTTGGTCAGGTGGATCGTCACCTCGTCGCCCTCGTTCACCTCGATGATCTCCGGGGTGATGTGCGAGCGGATCAGGGTGCCGTGCACCGTGACCTTGTTGCCGCTGCGCTCGGTGCGCTCCTCGCCGGCCCGGGTCTTGTGGGGCGAGATCTCACCCGTGCGGGTGTTGGTGCCCACCTTGTAGCGGACACCGGGCCTGAGGAGCGACGCCTCGATGGCCACCGAGTAGTGCGGCTCGCCCAGCGGAATCGGCATGTCGTAGAGGAGCGACATCTTGTTGCCGCCGATGTCGATCAGCTGGTGGTTCTGCGGGTGCAGCGGACCCACCGGCTGGAAGCGGTCGATGGCCAGCTTGTTGAGGGACACCAGATACTTGCCGCGCGGCTTCACGGTGTCGCCGTGCATCGTCATCAGGTGGCCGATGTTGTAGTGGATCGGGAGCCGGTCCAGCAGCTTGCCGTTTATGTAGTCCCAGCGCGCCACCATCGAGTCCACGTAGAGCGACGTGTAGGCGATGCCCTTCTTGGAGTCGTACTGCGTGTGCAGCGGCCCCAGGCCCAGGGGCACCTGGGTGTGCAGGGCGGTCTTCAGGTCGATGATGGGCAGCCCGTAGGGGTCCTTGCCCGCGAAGTTCTTGGCGTCGATGGCCGCCTTGATCTTCTTCCAGCTGTACACGTAGCTGTGGCTGTCGAGCTTGCCCGAGATGGTGATGTAGTCGCCGTCCGGGGTCACGTCCACGCCGTGG
>Ga0255054_10000506_pt1 | contig 22956 bp, 26 predicted proteins | sample JV7_2_23_MG_FD_188634 | JGI IMG/M metagenome (GOLD analysis project Ga0255054, IMG submission 188634) | Seawater microbial communities from Jervis Inlet, British Columbia, Canada - JV7_2_23 | ecosystem: Environmental > Aquatic > Marine > Inlet | place: Canada: British Columbia | collected...
CCGATGGTGATGGGTGCCAACATCGGCACCAGCGTCACCAACACGCTCGTCTCGCTGGCGTACATGGGGCGCAAGGAGGAGTTCCGCCGCGCCTTCGCGGTCGCCACTTGTCACGACTTCTTCAACTACATGGCGGTCATACTCCTGCTGCCGCTGGAAATGGCGACGGGATACTTGCAGAAGACCGCCACGGCACTGGCTTCGCTCCTGACCGGTTTCGGCGGGCTCGAGTACGACAGTCCCATCAAGAGCGGTCTGAAGGCGGCGGTCAAACCGATCAAGGGTGCGATCCACGCGATCACAGACTCGGAGCGGCTGCAGGCGATCCTGCTGATCGTCACTGCCGCAGTCATGATATACATCGCGCTCATGCTGTTGGTGCGGGTGATGCGGCAGGCCATGCACTCGCGCGTGGAGACCATCGTGTCGCGCGGGCTGCACCAGGCGGCGCCGTTCGCGATCGTAGTCGGCATCCTGGTGACCGTGATGGTGCAGTCCAGCTCCATTACCACGTCGCTACTCGTGCCGCTGGCCGGCGCCGGGATAATCACGCTGGCTCAGGCGTTCCCGATCACGATCGGGGCCAACCTCGGGACTACCGTCACGGCACTGCTCGCCGCCCTGGCAGTGACGGGCCCCAACGCCGAGGCCGGGATCATCATCGCCCTGGTGCACCTGGGCTTCAACATGAGCGCCACGCTGCTCATCTACCCGGTCCTGAGGATCCGAAATCTCCCGCTCAGGGCCGCGACGCGGCTCGCGAACGTAGCGGTGCGATCGCGCAGGTTGGCGTTCTCTTATGTAGTGCTACTGTTCTACGGGCTGCCGGCGCTGCTCATTGTGCTGGACAGGCTCTTCTAGGCGGTACCGGAGGCAACTATGCTTCGCGAATTCCTCAGCATCTTCCGCTCGGGCCAGCCCCTTGCAGCAATGGGCGAGAACTTTGCCCAGATGCTCAAGCTGACCTACGAGCAGACGATTCAAGCCGGTCAGATCTACTTCGGGCAGGAGGCGAGCCCAGACGAACGGACCCAGATCTACAAGTGGGACGTGAAGGTCAACAAGCTGGAGCGAGCGATCCGCAAGCAGGTGATCGCCCACCTGTCGGTGCGCGGCAACACGGCGTCCCTGCCGTACAGTCTGCTCCTCATGAGCCTGGTCAAGGACGTCGAGCGCATCGGCGACTACGCCAAGAATCTCTCCGAGGTCGTGGAGCTTCACCCGGGTCCCTTGCCGGATGACGAGATTGTGGGCGAGCTCCGCGAAATCCGGTCCGGGGTGGAGGCGGCGTTTGTAGTGACGGCCGACGTGTTCGCCAGCTCGGATCGAGAACGGGCGGTCGAGCTGATTCGGGAAGGGCGAGACCTGACCCACCGCTGCGATGCCCTGGTTCAGCGCATCGCGGACAGCTCACACGATGCACGCACCACCACGGCGCTGGTGCTGGGAACCAGGTTCTACAAGCGCATCGGTGCCCACGTGGTCAACGTTCTGTCCAGCGTGGTGATGCCGCTTCACAAGTTGGACTACTACGACGAGTCGGTGCTGGGAGGCGGCAAAGAGTGATGCGACTTCTACCTCGCCAGGAAGAGTTCTTCGACCTGTTCACCCAGGTCGCGACCCGCTCGCATGAGGCTGCGGGCCATCTCCTCAAGCTGTTCACCGGGCCGGAGGATCGGAGGGAATACCGCATCGACGCGATCAAGCGGCTCGAGCACGAAGCGGACGAGATCACCCATGAGGTCGTGCGCCGGCTCGACCGTACGTTCATCACGCCCATCGATCGCGAAGATATCCACCTCCTCGCATCCGATCTGGACGATGTGCTCGATCGCATCGACAGCACGGCGCGGCGCGCCCAGATATTCCGGCTGGGCGCGACACCCGAGGGAATCCCGGATCTCTGTGAGCTGATCATACAGATCACGGCCGAGACGGCGAAGGCCGTCGAGAAGCTGCGGGGCAAGGACGACGTGATTCAGCACTGCATCGAGGCAAAGCGGCTCGAGGAAGAAGGTGACGCCGTCTACCACACGATGCTGGGCCGGCTGTTCGAGCGTGAGACGGATCCGATCGCCATCATCAAATGGAAGGAGATGTACGACAACCTCGAGAGGGCGATCGACGACTGTACCGATGTCGCGAACGATCTCGAGTCGATCATTCTCAAGAACGCTTGATGCTGGAGTCCGTCTGGTTCGTCCTGGCGATCGTCGGCGTTGCGCTCGTCTTTGATTTCATCAACGGCTTCCACGACAGCGCCAACAGCATCGCGACCATCGTATCGACGCGGGTCCTTCCTCCAAGCGTAGCCGTCGGTTGGGCGGCATTCTTCAACTTCATCGCCGCGTTTGGCTTCGGTACGGCGGTCGCCAAGACCGTCGGCAGTGGCCTCATAGACATTTCGATCGTGGATCCGCTGGTCATCCTGGCGGGTCTGCTCGGGGCGATCGTGTGGGATCTCGTCACGTGGTATTGGGGCATCCCGTCGAGCTCGTCACACGCGTTGATCGGAGGATACGGCGGGGCGGCCGTGGCCAAGGCCGGGATCGACGCCCTCATTCTGAGCGGATGGGTGAAGCCACTCCTCTTCATCTTCGTTGCGCCGCTGCTCGGCATGGCGCTGGGGCTCGTGCTGATGGTTGCAACGGCCTGGACCTTACGCCGGGCCACGCCACGCTCGGTGGACAAGTACTTTCGGCGGATGCAGCTGGCGTCTGCGGCCGCCTATAGCCTGAGCCACGGCACGAACGATGCCCAGAAGACGATGGGGATCATCGTGGGCCTGCTCGTGTCCTCGCAGCACCTGTTCAGTGAGTTCCCGATTCAGCTGTTCCACTTGACCGACGTGAAGCACATCCCGATGTGGGTGATCCTCTCGGCGCATGCCGCGATCGCCGCCGGGACGGCGGTCGGCGGGTGGCGCATCGTCAAGACCATGGGTTCCCGCCTCACGAAGCTCAAACCCGTACACGGATTCTGCGCTGAGACGGGCGGCGCGATCTCGGTCTTCCTGGCTTCGGGCATGGGTATCCCGGTGAGCACGACCCACGTGATCACCGGAGCGATCGTGGGAGTAGGATCGGCTCAGCGCGTATCGGCGGTACGGTGGGGACTAGCGGGACGGATCATCTGGGCTTGGATTCTGACGATCCCCGTGTCGGCCGGCGTCGGCGGGATCCTCTACCTTGCCCTCCACGTGGTGATCCGCTAGCTGCTAGGCCGTCCCCGTGCGGACCCCAGGTCCACCATTCTGACCGAGCCCGCATAGTCCGTGGCGGGAGCGTCCTCCAAGCGTGTGATCTTCCGAGCGACGTCAGCGATGCGCATCGCGCCCTTGTGGATGTTCTTCGCAGACTGTTTCTGATCCTCCGTCAGGCTCGCGTCGTCGGCTGAGAGCAGCTGGCTCTCCATCACTATCGCCGTGAGCGCGTTGTTGATCTCGTGGCGGACCGTGACTGCGAGCTCGCCGATGGCCGCCATGCGCTCGTTCTGGAGAATGCGGTTGTAGTAGCGGTGCAGCCGCTCGGAGAGGGAGCCCACGCTGATGGCGATCGTGCCGTATGCGATGTAGATGGGGACCGTGATGCGCCAGTCGTCCGGGGTGTAGTTGAGCGCCAGCACGAGCTGCACGACCACGAAGAGCACGGTGCCCATCAGCAGGGCCGCGAGCGCGCCCCGCAGACCGTAGTGCAGTGACAGCAGGAATACGGGAACCAGCGTAACCAGCCAGATCAGCTCGTCGGTGAGACTCGGGTCCTGCGGGAGGACGACCTGCATGATTACCGGCAGGAGGAACGCCACCGCCGAGTAGAACCAGAACCGCGGAGTGAGAGGTGGTCGGTGTGACAGCGGCTCCAATCCGGTAGATCGAAGGACCCTCTTGCGCAGAGACATCATTGAGCCTCCTTCAGCGTGCGCGCCTGCACCAGATCGATATCACGGGCAACGGGGGGTGGCCAGGCATCCTGCTTCAATTGGAGATCGATCATCGTGCGCTCGTTCTGGATCCGCCGTCTGGTGGCGGGATCTATCAGGCGGGAGCGCACGGCCTGGTCGAGCTCGTCCTCGTCCAGCCAGCGGGGCTCCCCCTCGGCGGGCTGCCACAGGTCCAGGAAGAGGTCGTTCCCGACCCAGCGGTCGGGCCCGATCTGTACGGGCAGGCACAGGTTGGTGTACCAACCGGTGAGGGTGCCGTCCGCCAGGTGAAAGCGCCCGATGTCGTGCCACCTCTCCGGGAAGACGTACCAGACGATGGGGGCACCGCTCGTGAGGATCGGCACGCGGTCTACGCGCACGTCCGGACCGGCGTACTCCTCGAGCAGGAGCACCTTCACGTCCGGCCGGTCCAGCACCAGCCACTCCTGGAAGTGCGTGGCGGGTTTGCCGGGGCGCCGATACTCGTAGTTGATCGATGGTACCATTTATGAAGGCCCGTTCGTCCAGGTTCGGGAGTGTCCTAGTATATTATGGCGCCATGACGAGCGTTTTGATCGCCCTTGGAGAGCCGTTCCTCCGGATCGGTGTCGAAGCCACGCTCAACGACGCAGCGGACTTCGAGGTCGTGGGCCACGCGGACGAGGTCGCGGCAGTCGGGCCCGAGGTGGACCGCCTCGAGCCCGACGTCCTGATCCTGGACGAGCACTTCCGCCGCCAGGACCAGAGGCTGATTCTCGGGCTGGCGAAGACCCATCCGGACTGCCCCGTCGTCGTCATGGTGGACCACACCGACGAGCAGTGCACCCTCCGCTCTCTCCTGACGGGACCCCGGGACCACTGGCCCGACGACTCGGTGCTGAAGCAGGTTCAGGAGTGCTGCATCCTGGCGCTGCGCCAGTCAGCCCGCGGCTGCGTTCCCAAGGCGTCGACGCCGGACCGGCTCGTGAGCGCCCTCAAGGCGGTCGTCGCAGGTGAGGTCTGGTGCGGGCCGGGACTCGCCACCTACTTCCGGGACACCATAGGGGATGCCGGCGAAGAGGAGTCGCACCACCGCCTCACGGCGCGGGAGCTCGAGGTGATTGCCCTGGTGGTGGACTGCCTCAGCAATCGGGAGATCGGGCAGCGTCTCAACCTCAGCGAGCAGACGGTCAAGAACCACGTCGCCCGCATCATGGACAAGCTGGGCATGCACAACCGCGTAGAACTGGCCCTGTACGCAGTGCGCGAGCACCTGGCTTGACCATTCCTGACGCCCACGCGGTGTTCCCCCTTTCACGAACCGTTCGTTCGGGTCTGATTGGAGTGGCCTGTTTTGCGGCTTTCATCGCTGGTTGTGAATCGGACATGAGCGCCGATCTACAGACCCGTCTCGAGGCGCGCATCGCCCAAACCGATGCCGAAGTCGTGGGGGTGTACTTCCTGGATCTGGCCGTCGGTGACTCGGTGCTGATCGATGCCGACGCGCGGATGCACGCCGCCAGCACGATGAAGGTCCCTGTGCTGATCCAGCTGTATCGGGATCAGGATGCCGGGCTCCTCAGCCTCGACGACTCGATGACGATCACCAAGACGTTTCGGTCGATCGTGGACGGCTCTCCCTACGAGCTGGGAGCCCCCGACGACAGCGACACCACGCTGTATCGCCGGGTGGGCGAGCGGGAATCCATCCGCCGGTTGATGGAACTGATGATCACGGTGTCCAGCAACCTCGCCACCAACATGCTGATCGGGCTGGTGGGCGCCGACCGCGTACGGGAGACGATGCGGGAGCTGGGCGCCGACTCGATCTCGGTGCTGCGCGGAGTCGAGGACATGAAAGCCTACCGCGCGGGGCTCAGCAACACCACGACGGCCCGCGACGAGGGGGTCGTCTACCGCGCGATCGCCGAGGACAGGGCCGCGAGCCCCGAGTCGTGCCGCGAGATGATCGACGTCTTGCTGCGCCAGGAGTTCAACGAGGGGATTCCCGCGGGGCTGCCGGAGCGCGCTCGGGTCGCCCACAAGACCGGGTGGGTGCCCGGTCTCGTGCGGCACGACAACGGAATCGTCTTGCTGGAGGGCGGAGAGCGCTACGTGCTCGTGGTGCTCACCAAGAGCGAGCTGGACACGGAGCCGGCCAACGAGCTGATCGTGGACATCTCACGGACGGTCCACGATTACGTGACCCGCTAGCGGCGACCTCCCGGCGGACGCGGCTCCCGCTGCTGTCTCTCCGGCTCGGCCTCGCTCGGCGCCGATTCGGGCGTCGTCTCCGCCGGCAGCGCCTTCACCTTCTGCTCAGCCTCGGCTGCCTTTTCCTCGGCGACCGCCGCCGCCGCCACGGCTTTCATCAGCGCCTTCTTTTCTTTGGAGAAGCGGCCCTTGTAGTAGAAGGTCGTGACGCCGCCAACCAACAGGCCCGCCAGGAACGCGCCTAGTACCAACAGGGACGCGCTGTACTCGACCTGCCAGAAGACCACGTCGATCCGCACCGAGTGCAGGTTCTGCAGCGCGAACAGCAGGACCAGCGCCGTGAGCACCGCAACCAGCACCAGCCGCATCCGGTCCCACAGGTCCTTGAGCCTTTGCATCAATCCCATGACTGCCGCCCCGTTCTCTACCGTTCAGCCGTCGCCGCCGTCCTCGTACCGCCCGCCCAGGTGGGTGGCCAGGAACCGCTCGGCCGCTGCATAGAACTTGAGCCGATTCTCCGGCTTTGCAAACCCGTGCCCCTCGTCGGGGAACAACATGTACTCGTGATCGATTCCCTTTTCGCTCATCACCGCCACGATCTGCTCCGACTCGGACTGCTTCACCCGCGGGTCGTTGGCGCCCTGCGCGATGAGCATGGGCACCTTGATGTCGTCCACTCTGAAGAGCGGCGAGCGCGACTCCAGGAGCTCCCTGTCCTTTACCGGCTCACCGACCCGCTCGTGCAGCATGGCGAGATAGGTGGACCAGTACGGCGGAATCGTCTCGATGAACGTGATCAGGTTGGATGGGCCCACTATGTCGACGGCGCAGCAGAACAGGTCTGGCGTGAACGTGGCGCCCACCAGAGCGGCGTAGCCGCCATATGAGCCGCCGTAGATCGCGATGCGCTCGGCGTCCGCGGTCCCCCGTTCGACCACCCAGCGGACGGCATCCACCAGGTCGTGGTGCATCTTGCCGCCCCACTCGCGGTTTCCGGCGTTTAGGAACTCCTTCCCGTAGCCGGTGGACCCGCGATAGTTCACCTGTAGACACGCATAGCCGCGGTTGGCGAACCACTGTGACTCGGGATCGTAGCCCCACACGTCCCGGGCCCACGGTCCGCCGTGCACGTTGAGCACCAGAGGCAGACGCTCGGCCTTCACGCCGGCGGGCAGGGTGAGGTAGCCCTCTACCGTGAGCCCGTCGCGCGCCTGGAACGACACAGGCTCCATGTGTGCCAACTCGTATTCCGCGAGCTCCGGCCGGCTATGGCAGAGGAACGTCGCCGCCTTCGTGTCGCGGTCGTATGCGTGGTACGAGACCGGTCCGTCGTCCTCGGTGAATGCCACGATCCAGCGCCGGTCGTCGTGCGTGCGGCTTATGAGGTCGAAGTCGCCCGGGTTGAGCTGGGCAATTGCCTCCAGGTCGCTCTCGAGCTCCGGCTCCAGGGCCGCCCACTCCTTGCGTGCGCGTGTGAACGCCACCAGCTGCACTTCCCTGGTGTCGGGATGGCGGACGACGCCGCTGACGTCGTACTGCGGATCCGAGGCGACCACTTCGACAGCGCCCGATTCCAGCTCCAGCCGCGTGAGCCGCGCCGTGTTGGAGTCGCGCGAGTCCACCAGGAAGAGGGACTTTCCGTCGAGCGTGAAGCCGTAGGGCCCGCTCGAGAGCGAGTCCTCGGCGCTCCAGGTGAGCAGTGTGCGCCACTCCGACTCGGCGTCGTCGCGCAGCAGCAGCTCCGCGCCGCCGTCGGGCGTGGCGGCCATCGCCGCCCGCACGACGTAGTCCTCGTCGGGCACCCAGCCCAGCACGTTGCCCGGGTTCTTGGCCACGAGGGTCAGCTTCCCGGAGCGCAGGTCCAGGTGGTAGACGTCGTGCAACCTGGCGTCTTCCTTGTTCATCGCGATGAGCAGTTCGCCCGGGTGGCGCTTGTCGTGCGCCACGAGCTGCACCTGGACGTTGTCGAACGGCGTGAGGTCCTCGATGCTCCCGGACTCGAGATGCACCTTGTTGAGCCGCCAGTTCTCGTCCCCGCCCACGTCCTGCAGGTAGAGGATGTGCTCCCCGTCGTGCGCCCAGAAGTAGATCCGCACGCCGCGGTCGGTGTCGCGGGTGACGGGCTCGAACCGCTCGCCGCCGACCGGCCCCACCCACACGTTGAGGACGTCGTCGAGCGGCGCCAGGTAGGCCATGCGCGAGCCGTCGGGAGAGATCTGGGGATCTGCCCGGTCGGGGTTGCCGAAGATCACGGTGCGTGGGATGAGGGCGGGAAGCCCGCTCATAGTCGCTCGGGATCCTCCACGGTGCGTTCGCTGCGGACGTTCCCGGTGTTGAGCGTGCTGGCCGGCTCGAACATGAGAATGTGGGTCTCCTCTTCCGCCACCGGCCGGTGCTCGACTCCCCTAGGTACCACCACGCATTCCCCGGGGCCCAGCTCTACGCTGCCATCACGGAACTCGATGGTGAGACGCCCCGTCAGAACGTAGAACAGCTCGTCCTCGTCTTCGTGGTGATGCCACACAAACGCGCCCTTCACCTTGGCGAGCTTCACGTGTTGGCCGTTGAGCTCGGCGACGATCCGCGGACTCCAGTGCTCGTCGAACTGGGAGAGCTTGTCTTGCAGGTTGATCTTGTCCACGGCGCTCACGACTTGGTCGTCTTGAGCCGCAGCGGCCCGGTCGCGTAGAACCACTCCTGCTTCCGCACGCCGCGCTCGACCACCACGGTCGCCGCGAGCGTGCCGGTGACGTTCGTCGCGGTGCGCGCCATGTCCGGGATGCGGTCCACGCCGAGCAGGATGGCCATGCCGTCGAGTGGGATCCCGAGCGTTCCGAGCGCAGGGGCGAGACTCAACACGCTTCCACCCGGAACGCCGGCCACGGTGAACGAGACCACGAACGTGGCGAGCAGGGCACCGGCTATCCCGGCAACGGGAAGCGACACGCCGAACAGCCACGCCAGAAACACGATTGCCGCGCCCTGAAACAGTGCGCTGCCGGCTCGCCCCAACCCGGCGCCGAGCGAGATCACGAAGCCGGAGACGACGGGCGACAGCTCCCACTCCTTCTGAGCCGTCTCGAGCATGGCCGGCACCGTCGCGGCCGAGCTGGTGGTGCCCGCCGCGATCAGTTGTGGCATGACGCAGCCGCGAAGGAAAGTGCGCACGGGCATGCGGCCCACGAACCGGACCAGCGGCAGGTACGTGGCTGCCACGAATAGAACGAGTCCGACGAGCACGGCCAGTATGAAGGCCAACAGGCTCTGGATGATCGCCCACCCGGCGCGCGCCGTGACCGGCGCGGCGAGCGCAAAGACGCCGATCGGCGCCACCCAGAGGATCCAGCGGACCAGCTTGATCAGCACCGCGGTGAGGGACTCGGCCAGGGGCACCAGCCGGTCCTTGTGCTCCTTGGGGAGCGCACCCGTGGCGGCGCCCATCAACACGGTGAACACCACCAGCGGCAGCAGCGCGCCGTCCGCGGCGGCCTTGAACGCGTTGCTGGGAATGAGACTCACGAGGAAATCGATGGGACCCGGCAGGGTGGGCGCTTCGGTCGCGACCGCCGTGACGGCCCGCGCGGCTGCGTCGCTCGCCAGTGGCAGCAGTGCAGCCATGACCGCCATTCCCAGCAGTACGCTCACCACGGTCGTGCCCGCGAAGAACAGCAGGGTGTAACCGCCCAGCCGGCCCAGTTGCCTGAGGTCGCCCAGCTTCGCCACGCCCACGTAGATCACGGCCGCCACGAGCGGCACGACCACCATGTTGAGCAGGCTCACGAAGGCGGTGCCGATCGGCTCCACGCCCTCGGCCATCGTGATGAGGAACGGCAGGCCGCTGGCCGCGGCGACGAGCCCGAACAGCAGCCCGGCGACCAGACCGATTGCGATTGCGATGTGAAGCTTCATGCCCTAGTCGTGCGCCATCGACTCTTTGAGGAGATTCGCGGCGATTACGTTGCGCTGAATCTCGTTGGAGCCCTCGTAGATCTGTGTGATCTTGGAATCCCGCAGGAGCTTTTCGACCGGGTACTCCTTCATGTAACCGTATCCCCCGAAGATCTGCACCGCATCTATACAGACCTTCACGCAGGCGTCGGAGGCGAAGGTCTTGCAGATGGCAGAGGCCTTGGCGACGTTCTTGGCGCCCGAGTCTATCATGCGGGCGGCAGCGTAGACGAGCGCCCGCGCGCCCTCCACAGCGATCGCCATGTCTGCCAACATGAACTGCACTCCCTGGAATGACGCTATGGGGTGGCCGAACTGCTTGCGCACGCGTGCGTAGTGCGTCGCCTCGTCCAGCGCCCGCTGGGCGATGCCGACCGCCTGGGCTGCCACACCCGGGCGTGCGTGGTCAAACGTCCTCATCGCAACGATGAAGCCCATCCCCTCGCGGGAGATCAGGTTCTCCACAGGGACGCGCGCGTCGTCGAAGATCACCTCGCGCGTCGCCGATGCGCGGATGCCCAGCTTGTTCTCCTTCTTGCCGAACGAGACGCCTGGCGTGCCCTTGTCCACTATGAAGGCGCTGGCTCCGCGCGCTCCCTTGTCCTTGTCCGTCAGCACGATCACCGTGTAGATCTCGGCCTCTCCGCCGTTGGTGATCCACTGCTTCGTGCCGTTCAATACGTAGTGGTCCCCGTCCTTCACGGCAGTGGTGCGGATGCTGGCTGCGTCGGAACCGGCGTCGGCCTCCGTGATGGCGAACGCGGCCAGCTTCTCGCCCCGCGCGATGGGCGCGATGTACTTCTGCTTCTGCTCCTCGTTGCCGAAGAGCAGGATCGGAAAAGCGCCGAGGCCCGTGCCGCCGAAAGACAGTGCGATCCCACCGCAGCCCCAGGAGAGCTCTTCGGTCACCAGCGCCATCTCGAACACGCCGCCGCCCATCCCGCCGTACTCAACCGGATACGGTACGGAAAAGATGTCGGCGTCCGCCAACACCTTGACGATGTCCCAGGCGAAGTCACCTGACTCGTCGTACTTGGCGGCGACGGGCTTGATCTTCTCCTCTGCTATCTGATGGCAGAGGTCCTTGATCATCCGTTGTTCTTCAGTAAGGAGGTAGTCGATGCTCATGTCTCGTCTCGTCGTTCCCCCGCGGGAGGCATACCCCGGGGAGCCAAGCGGATAGATCGGGTTTCAACCTACCGAAGAGGGCCACCTGGGGCCACCCGGCGCAGATTCCCCAGGAATGGCGGGCTGGGCCGGGCCCAACTAGCTTGTACAGCTTCTGATCGAGATCGTAGCTGGAGGATGCCGTGAGACACGCACAGAGGACCGTTCCGCGTTGGGCCCTGATCTTGGGCGCGTCCAGCGGATTTGGAGAGGCCACCGCTCGGGAGCTCGCCAAGGCGGGCTACGATATCTGTGGAGTTCACCTGGACCGCGGTCCGGGCAAGCAGCGCGCCAAGGACATCCAGGAGGACATCGAGTCCAACGGCCGCCGCGCACTGTTCTTCAACATGAACGCCGCCGACGAGGTAAAGCGCAACGACGTGCTGAACGCGCTCGTCGACGACGCCAACAAGAACGACAGCACCGTGGCGATCCTGTTGCATTCCCTGGCCTTCGGCACCCTCAAGCCGTACATAGCCGACGACCCGGTCACGAAGCGCGGAATGACCATGACGCTGGATGTCATGGGCCATTCGCTCGTGTACTGGACTCAAGAGCTGGTGGCGCGCAACCTGATGTCGCCCGGCGGCCGTGTCTTCTGCATGACCTCCTCGGGCTCGAACCGCGTCATTCCCTCCTACGGTGCGGTCTCTGCGGCGAAGGCGGCGCTCGAGTCGCACGTGCGGCAGCTCGCGGTCGAGCTAGCCCCCCACGGGATAACTGCCAATGCCCTGCGGGGCGGCGTGACGCGGACTCCGGCGGCGGAGCGGATACCCGAGAGCGATGCCCTGTTCGTGGAGGCCGTTCACCGCAACCCGCACAAGCGGCTCACGACCCCGGAGGACATCGCTCAGGCGGTGGTGGCCCTGGCCAAGCCGGGCACGGACTGGATCACGGGCAACGTGATAAATGTGGATGGTGGTGAGGAGGTATCGGGGTAGAAGCCGGCGTGCGGATGCGCCGCCGCGCCTTACTGCACGACGCGTATCTCGGCGAGCTCCTCCTCGAGCTGTTCCAGCCGCTGCAGCACCTCGTCCTCCGCGGGCTCGGACGCCACTATGGGCACGCCCCGACTGTTCAGGAGCGTCTCGAACAGCCCGTCGGTGTATCCCACCACGGCGTGTGAGATGCCGCGATCCAGGATCCGGTTGAGGCGCAGCACAGCCGCCATGGACTGGCGGGGAGGCAGGCCGGCCACCGTTTCGGAGAGGTGGTGGATCAGGATCTCGCGCAGCTGCTGCAGCTCCTCGACCACCTCGCCGGCGGCGAGGCCGCGGGTGGCGGCCGTCTGACCGTAAACTTCGGAGGCGGTGAACCACAGCTCGGCCACGCGGCGCCGGAGCGGGCCCGCCGACTCGATGAGGATGTCCACCAGGAGTGTGAGGTGCCGGTGCACCGTGGCGGTTCGGACATGGGGAACTTCGGCCACGCGACCGGCGATCCAGCGAGACCACTGCTCGATGAGGCGGTTACGGTCCGCCCTGAGCGAGCGGCTGACCGCCATGAGGGCCGGGTTGGAAGGCCGCATCGTCAGGCCCATCGAGTGACTTCCTTAAGGCTGCTCATAGGGGGTTAGAAAGGTACCCAGGCCCTGTCAGGAGGTCAAAACGGTCCCATGGCGACGGTGAACACGACGCAATTCGAGCTGGTGGGAGCCGACGGCGGTCCTCTGAGAGGCGACGTCAGGACCCAGGAAAAAGGCGCCGATCGGCCAGCCGTGGTGATCTGCCACGGCTTCAAGGGGTTCAAGGATTGGGGGTTCTTCCCGCACCTGGCGGCCCGAATCGCACGCGCCGGGATGACGGCGGTCTCGTTCAACTTCTCCGGCTCCGGCGTGGGCCCGGACGGCGAGTCGTTCTCGGAGCCGGAGCGGTTCGGACACGCCACTTTCTCCGCTGACCTCACGGATCTGAATACCGTGGTCGAAGCACTCCACGGTGGCAATCTGGTCGAGGGGCTGGCCCGGCCCGATCGCATGGGCCTGTTCGGCCACAGCCGGGGCGGAGCCGCCGCCTTGATGTATGCCGCGCGCGAGCCCAGGGCACGGGCGCTGGTCACATGGTCCGCTATCGGGGAACTCCAGCGCTGGGACGAGGAGACCATCCGGCGCTGGCGCGAGGAGGGGAAGCTGGATGTGGTCAACATGCGCACGGGCCAGGTGCTGCCACTCTACACCGACGTGCTGGACGACATCGCCGAGCACGCTTCCGGCAAGCTGGACCTGCTCGGGGCGGCCGGGTCTATCGAGGTGCCGTGGTTGATCGTGCACGGCGAGAACGACGAGGCGGTTTCACCGGGTGACGCGGAGAAGCTACACTCGGCGGCTCGACGCGGGACCGCGGAGCTCGAGACGATCCCCGGCGGCACGCACACGCTGGGCGCGCGTCATCCCTGGGCCGGTTACACTCCGGAGTTGGAGAAGGGAATGGATCTCACGGTGGCGTGGTACAGCCGCCACCTGATGTGAGGGCCTGAAACAAAACGGGCGGCCCGTTTCCGAGCCGCCCGGCACCGCGCTAGAGACCGGCCGCGTAGAGCGAGTCTATCACGCTCCTTCGGTGGTTTCCCGCGGTTACCGCCACGCGCCGTCGGCGCACCAGAAAACTGGCTGCCGTTGCAGCGGCCACGGTGGCTAAAGCAAGGAGTCCGACACCAAAGGCTCTGATAGGTACCTCCCGTGAGAGAAGCCGTATCACTCGGGCGGCGTCCGCCCGCACGCAATATAAGGACGAGCGCAATAGCCTACTCCGCGTTGCCATGATGCGTTCACCTCTGCGTAACGATTCGTGACGCGCTTTGCGCGTGTAGTGCACTTGCAGTTTGCACTAACAGCACCGGTTTGTCCGTGAGCCAGGATACGTTTGAGGCGTTACGCACGAGCCTCACGGGTCACTCACCCGAGCGTGCGACCGGACCGGGCCTCATCGAGGCGGCGGTGGCGATCGTGCTCGCTCCGGACGAGAACGGTGAGCTCGAGCTCCTGTTCATCAAGCGCGCCGAAGAGGAAGGCGACCCCTGGTCGGGTCAGATGGCGCTGCCCGGCGGACGCCGCGACGACGACGACGACGATCTGCTCGCGACGGCGATCCGGGAGACGCACGAAGAGACGTCGATCGCGCTGCCGCGCGGCGCAGTGCTCGGAGAGCTGGACGACCTGGCGCCGGTGACTCGAGTGCTCCCTCCGATCATGGTCCGGCCCTTCGTGTTCGGCCTGGAGCACAGGCCCGAGGTGCGACCCAGCAGGGAGGTGGCGCTGCACCTCTGGACCTCGCTGAACGGGCTCCCGGGCACCGCAGGCGAGACCGCGGTGTCGGTGCGGGGCTTCCAGGGCGACGTTCCCGCCTACCTGATCGGCCCCCACGTGGTGTGGGGGATGACCCACCGTATCCTCAGTCGTTTCTTCAACTTAGTGACCTGAAGCGGCGCTCCGGGACACACCAACAGTTGCTGCCTCCACCGGGTAATACTAAGTTTAGGCTCGGTTAACTTTTTAGTTCGCGTGCTTCGAAATCTCCTGCCGAGCCGCCAGGATGAGTGCAGACCGCAAGTCACCCGGCTACAGTCGCTCCACCGAGGACTACCTCAAGGCCATCTACGAGCTGGAGTCGGAGGGGAGTCCGGCGCAGACCAGTGCCATCGCCGAGGCGTTGAGCGTGGCGCCGCCGTCTGTGAGCGGGATGGTGAAGCGGCTCTCCGAGTCGGGCCTGTTGGAGCACGCTCCCTATCGCGGCGTGCAGCTCACCCGCGCGGGGCGGCGCACCGCGCTCAAGATGGTGCGGCGCCACCGCATCCTGGAGACCTATCTCACCACCAAGCTGGGCTACGACTGGGACTCTGTGCACGACGAAGCCGAGCGGATGGAGCACGCCGTCAGCGACGGGCTGATCGAGCGCATGGCGATGGCGCTCGGCTACCCGCGCCACGACCCGCACGGCGCACCCATCCCGACCAAGGACGGCGAGATCGACGTGCAGGAGGATCTGGTGCCGCTCATCGACGTGCCGGTCGGCAGCATGGCCGAGCTCAGGATGGTGAGCGATCGAGATCCCGAGTTGCTGCGGTTCATGGCGTCGTTGGGGCTCAGGGTGGGAGTCGCGTTCGAGGTGATCGGCCGCCAGCCGTTCAAGGGCCCGACCGCCATCCGTCTCGTCGGCCCGCACGCCAAGGAGAAGGACCAGGTGATCGGCCACGAACTCGCCGAGAACCTGAGCTGCGTGGTGCTGGAGGGGGAGGTCGGGTAGAAGCCCGCTACGCTTCCTTGGCCCGCTCGAGCCCCCAGAGGATGCCCGCCAGGCGCTTGTCGCGGGCGGGTCGTATCACGCCGACCTGATCCTTGTAGGCCTGCTCGATCTTGCCGACCAACCGCCGCTGCTCCTCCGGCTCGAGCCGGGACCAGGTTGGAAGATCTTCCCAGACGGCCTCGAACGTGGTGAGCAGATGCTGCAGGAAGCCGGCGACGCCACGCTCTCCGGCCCCCAAGTGATAGGTGAGGTGGGGTCCGGCGGCCGCCCAGCCGAGAGCGGGGCCCACAGATACCGCCCGATCGAGATCGTCCACGTCGATGACGCCGTTCAGCACCATGTCGATGGCCTCGCGCCACACGGCTGCCGCGATGCGGTTCGCCACCGCGCCCGGCACCTGCTTCCTGATTACGACCGGCACCCGGCCCAGGGCGTGCAGCCATCCCTTCATCAGCTCGACGGTTCCCCCCGCTGTCTCGGGTCCCGCCACGATCTCGACCAGCGGAATGAGCTCGGGCGGGTTCATCGGATGTACGATGAAGCAACGGTCACGCCTGAGGCAGCGCGCCGCAATCGCGCTCGCGGCGAGCCCGCTGGTAGAGCTGGTAATGGCCTTCGCCTTGCCGGCGCTCGACTCGATGGCCTCGAAGATCTGCTGCTTGGTATTGAGATCCTCGGGGCCGGATTCGATTACCCACTGTGCGTCGCTGCACGCCTGGAGCATGCTGCGCGCCCGGGTGAGCTGCCTGATGCCGGCCTCGACCGTATCGGAGTCGGCACGCCGCAGCTGGGAGAGGGACCTCGCGCGGCTCGTCGCCTCATCGCACGCGTCCTCTACTATCCGCGCCCGCCGGTCGTACATGGAGACCGGCCACCCCTGGGCCACGCAGAGCGCTGCCCAGCCTCGGCCCACGTCGCCGGCCCCCACGACCGCCACGCGCACCTGGCCAGTCGTCGACGGTGTCTCCGCCATTAGTTGGGCATCTCCTCTATGGCCAGCTGCATGTACATGAACGCGGCCGCCTCATCCGGCATCGGTGAGTCTCCGAAGGAGTCGAGCCAAGCCGTGATCTGCGGATACAACGGTACCACCGCTTCCCTCAGCGCCTCGCGGTCGGCGTGCGAAGCCGCCCTCCCGTACTCATCTCGCTCTACGTCGTCCCCGATGCCCCAGCGCTCGGCGAGCGGCACCAGTTGGCGCAGATCGGACGGCACGTTGTTCGCGTCGAGCCGATAACGGGACGTCACCGTGACTTCGGCCTGCTCGCCCGGCGGCGTTTCCGCTTCGGGCGTACGCTCGCCTGCGCAGGCGAGGCCCAGTGCCGCGAAGGCAATGACAGTGGCCTTCAGCATGATTGGAGCTCCTCTCCGAACACGCGTGCGAGCAGCGCGCGCATGCGCGCCATGTCCACGTCGAGCGCCACCTGATTCGGGGTTCCCGCCGGGTCCTCCATCGTGTGCCCTCGGTGCGCGCCCTCCTCAAGGTTCACGGCGAGGCTGACTTGCGCCAGTGTGAGCAGGCCCGGCTCGATGAGCTCCCCCAGCGGGAGTACGTCGTGCACGACGCACCCGTCGAGGCCGTCCTGAGGAGAGCTGTGGAAGTTCACGTAGAACCGCAGCGCTTTGGCGAGCCACGCGGTCAGCGGATCGCTCGACGTCGCGAAGTGCTCGACCTGGGCGGCCGACAGCTCCATGCGGCGCGTGACGTCGAGCCCCACCATTACGGTGGGAAGGCCGGCGCGGAGCACGATATCCACGGCCTCGGGGTCGGCCCAGGCGTTGAAGTCGGCCCACCGGTTCGTGTTCCCCTGCTCGTGGAGGCTCCCGAACATCCCGATGTGGCGCCGCACCCTGCTGCGCACCAGATCGGGGCCCACCGATAGCGCGTGCGCCAGGTTGGTGAGCGGTCCCAGGGTCACGAGCGTCACGGGCTGCTCGGACCACTCCAGCAGGTCGAGCAGCACCGTGGGGTTCGGGGTCACCAGATCCTCCCGGCCCACCGGGGCGTAGCCAACACCCGTCGGTCCGTGTGTCTCGGGCGCGGTCACCAGCGGCCGCTCGAGCGGCCGCTCGGAACCCGGGTATATCGGGATCGGCTTTTCGAGCAGCGCCAGCACGGCGCGGGCGTTGCGGGTCGCGGCCGCGAGCGTCGCGTTCCCGTAGGTGGTGGTGATCCCCGCCACGTCCAGCTCCGGCGATCGCGCTGCCAGGGACAGGGCCACGACATCGTCGATGCCGGGGTCGGTGTCGATCAGGATGGAGACGGGCGGGCGGCTGGCGGTCATCCCTGCGTAAGATATGTTAGCTGGCAGCGAGGCGTCGTTGCAGCAGCCGACACTCGAGGCGGCCATCCAGGATTATGAGAGCGAGTTCGGGGGCGAATGAGTACTGAGGACAAGGCGGAGTTTGAGGGCCTCCTCGAGCGCTTCGGCAAGGCCTGGGAGAGCGGGGACGCCGCCGAGATGGCCGCGGTCTTCGCTGAGACAGGAGTGTTCGTTCCGGACCCCCACGGGGACCCCGTAGTGGGCCGGGACGCCGTAGCCGAGTACTGGAAGGACATCCCCTACGAACAGTCGGAGGTCTCTTTTCGCTCCGGTGAGATCCACGTGGCGGGCCCCTGGTTCGCGGCCGAGTTCAAGTGCACGTTTCGCAGGCGGCGTACCGGAGATCCGATGGACGTACGCGGTGCGCTGTTCTGTGAGACGGCGGGGGGCGAGATCACGGAGATGCGCATGTACTACCAGCGGCGGGCTGTCGAGAGCGATCGCTCGTGAGAGAGGGAACGACGTGAGCGCCGAAGTTCTGCTGGGAGCGCAGGGCTGGAACTACGAGGCGTGGGTCAGCCCGTTCTACCCCGTGGGCACCAAGCCGTCGAGAATGCTCGCCGTGTACGGCCGTGCGTTCTCCACCGTGGAGGTGGACTCGACAGCCTACGGTTTGCCGTCCGACCCGTCGGTGGCGAGCTGGAGCAAGAGCGTGCCGGCGCACTTCAAGTTCGCGCTGAAGCTGCCCCAGGAGATCACGCACGAGCGGCGCCTCGAGGACACGCAGCGCATCGTGCGGCGGTTCGTGGATCGGGTGGCGCCGCTGAAGCAACGCCTCGGCCCGCTGTTGATCCAACTCAGTCCCGGATTCCGCCCCTCGGGCGGGAGCCAGACGGTGTTGCACAGGTTCCTCGAGAGCCTCCCCGGCGGACACCGCTGGGCCATCGAGTTCCGGCACCCCGGCTGGATGACTCCGGCCGTGGGCGATCTGCTGAAGTCGCACAATGTCGCACTCGCACTGGTCGACGGCCGCTGGATCCCGCGTGACATGATGGCGGAGATGGCCATCGAGCCCAGCGCTGATTTCGCCTACCTGCGTTGGCTTGGAGTGGGACGCCGCCTCAGCGACTTCTCGTACCCGCAGGTGGACCGCGACAGCGAGTTCGACTTCTGGACCGGAGTCGTGGCCAAGCTGCGCACGCGCGTCTCCACCATCTACGGCTACTTCAGCAATCACTTCGAGGGACACGCGCCGCACAGCGTGCGCCAGTTCCAGGAGCTCGTCGGACAGGAACCGGTTGCTCCCGAGGCATTGCGCGAGCAAGCTGAACTCTTCTAATTAGAGCGACCCGCCCGGAGGGAGCTCGTGGCGCCAGTCAAGGTGCTGTTCATCGACGACGATTCAGACGTCCTTCGCACGCTCGGGGACTACTTCGAGCGGCTCGGTCACGACGTGCACCGCGCCCCGTCCGGCAAGGAGGGCATTGCAACCTGGAACAGGGTGCAGCCCGACGTGACGGTGCTCGACCTGTACATGCCCGGGATGAACGGCCTGGAGGTGCTCGAGGGCCTGCGCCAGAAGAAGGCGATGGTCATCATGCTCACCGGCTATGGCGACGTGGAGTCGGCGGTGGAGGCCATGCGGCTGGGCGCGGAAAACTTCCTCACCAAGCCCATCGACATGTCGCACCTGGTGCAGGCCGTCGAGAAAGCGGCCGAGAAGGGCAAGCTGCGCCAGGAGGTGGTGGAGCTGCGCCAGCGGCTCGCGCCCAACGTGCGCCGGCAGATCCTGCGAATTCTCCTCGTGGTGATTCTGATACTGGTGGCGGTTGCGCTGGGGCGGTGGATCGGCGGCACGAGTGGCGACGCCCGTCCGCGCGAACCGATACCAGTGCCGGTGGACTCGCTGCCGAATCCGCTTCCCACTTCGGCGGCGGGCTTTGGGCCCTGACATACGGGTAGCATTGGGCTTCGCGATGGTGACATGGGGGAGGAGGCGAGTCGGAGTGCTCGCCTCTTTTGTGTTTTTCGCCACGCTGCCGCTCTGCGCACAGACTCCCACGGATCGCGAGATCGTCCTCGCGACCACCACCTCGGTGCGCGACGCCGGGCTGCTGGAGGCGATTCTCCCGGCGTTCGAGCGGGAGAGCGGCTACCGGGTGAAGGTCATCGCCGTCGGCTCGGGTCAGGCGATGGCGTTGGGCCGCCAGGGAGAGGCCGACATCCTCATCCTGCACGCCCCCGAAAAGGAACTGGAGTTCGTGCAGCAGGGCTTCGCCACTTCGCGCGACGCCCTGATGTCCAACGAGTTCGTGTTGGTCGGAGCGGGAAACGATCCGGCCGGCGTGCGCGGGCTCGGAGCAATCGCCGCGCTGCAAGCCATCGTTGCCGTGGAGGTGCTCTTCGTGTCGCGCGCCGACCGCTCCGGCACTCACGTGAAGGAACGCGGCCTGTGGCAACTCGCCGGCGTCGGACCCGGCCGACCCTGGTACCGTGAGTCGGGGCAGGGAATGAGCGCCACGCTGCAGATCGCGAACCAGCTCGAGGCCTACACCCTCACGGACATCGGAACCCTGCTGTCCCACAAGTACCCACTCGATCTCGAGATCCTGGTCGAGGGAGACACGCTGCTCGCCAACCCCTACCACGTGCTGCTCGCGAATCCCGCGCGGTTCGAGTGGCTCAACGCCGCAGGCGCGCGCGCTCTGCGGGACTACCTGCTGTCCGAGGAGATCCAACGGGCGATCGGCGCACACGGGAGGGAGGAACTCGGCAGGTCGCTGTTCGTGCCGGCGGTGGGGCCGAGGGGTTTGCTATGACCGGTAGCCGGATGTCCAGAATGGCGATGATGGGATGGGTCCTCATCGTCGTATGGTGCGTTGCTTGGTTGATCGGTCTGGTGCGGGTGTGGCCGGAGGGTGTGAGCCTCCTCCTGGGGCCTCTCATCATCAGTTTGATGGGTCTGCTGATGGGTTACCTCATCGTGCGGTTGCTACGGGCACTGCGAGGGAGCGATCTCCGATGGGGCTGGACGCTTGGGATCATTCTGGTGTCTGCGGCGGCGGTGGGTGTTGTGATAGAGGGGCTGTGGAACCTGACGAGTCCGATTATCTGGGCAGTGCACCTGACAATCAATCTCAACCCGGCGGCCGGCATCGCGATGGTGTACCATGGCGCGCGGCGGCCCCGAGGACGTGACGCCGGGCGGACCCACTTCTAGCCTTACCCCTCCTGCAGGCTATTTTCCTATCCCATGCCGGATCTCCGCCTGCGTCCGGCCGACCACTGACGCGCGATTCGGAGTAAGGAACTGAGAGGAGGATCCGTGGTCCACGATCACGCTTCGGCACTGTCTCCCCGGGGCGACGTCGCCCAGGACGTCGCCCAGCAGATCAAGTCTTTCAGCGACAACGTGCGCAACCTGGCATTCGCGGGAATCGCCTGTGTGTGGGCGTTCCGGCAGACGGGTCCTTTCGGGGCCGATCTGTCGATCCAGCTGGCCATCGCGGCGTTCTTCGTGGTCTGCGCGCTGGCGACGGACATGCTCGAAGCCGCCCTCAGGGTGGTGGTGACCGCACGCGGCGGGACACTCTCCGTCGACGACTCGGTGGTGGTCAAGGGATGGCGCTACGCGCTTCACGGATCGCCGGAGCGTGTGCTGCTGCTCTTGAAGCTGGGGTTCGTCGTTATGGGATATGCTTGGATCCTCGCGCATCTCTACAACATGATAGTGTTCTCGTAGGAGCTTAGGCAGCGCGGGGAATAACTAACCAATGTGAATGAGCGCCCGGCCCCGGCCGGGCGCTTCTCTTACCGTCCCTCCCCGCCCCCAACTATCTTCACACCATGCCGGATCTCCGCCTCCTGATAGCCCAACTCGCGCCCCAGAAGGGTGATTACACCGAGAACCTGAGGCGGGTGGGCGGAGTGTTCGCGCAGGCCGCGGGGCTCGACGACCCGCCCGGGCTGATCGTGTTTCCCGAGACGGCGCTCACCGGGTACTTCCTCGAGGGCGGCGTGCGGGAGCTCGCGGTCACGGCGGGCACCGTGTTCCGCGACCTCTCGGCCCAGCACGCACTGGCCGGGGCGCCTCCCGTGGACGTCGTGCTTGGCTTCTACGAGGAGTTCCAGAACCGCTACTACAACTCGGCGCTGTACGCCACGCTCGGTGGGGCGGAGCCGGGTATCCGCCACGTGCACCGCAAAGTATTCCTCCCCACGTACGGGCTGTTCGACGAGGAGCGCTTCGTGGACCACGGCCACTCCGTGCGGGCATTCGACACGTCGTGGGGGCGCGCGGCGCTGGCCATCTGCGAGGACGTGTGGCACTCGATCGTGCCGACGCTGGTGGCGCTGGACGGAGCGCAGTTGCTGATCGTCCCGAGCGCATCGCCGGCGCGCGGTGTCGAGCCCGACCACGAGAGGGGGCAGGACGAGGCGCGCCCCTCGAGCGTGCGCCGCTGGGAGATCCTGGCCCGCCAAATGGCCAACGAGCACGGCTTCTACGTGGCCTTCGCCCAGCTCGTGGGCTTCGAGGGCGGCAAAGGCCTGCAGGGCAGCTCGATCGTGGTGGATCCGCAGGGCGACGTGGTCGTTCGCGCGCCGCTGTTCGAGGAGGCGCTCCTCAGCGCGACAATACAACAGGACGAGATAACGAGAGCGCGCTCGGAGCAGCCGCTGCTGGCCGATCTGGAGATGCAGCTGCTCAACCTGCTGCGGAACGCAGAGGGAGCCTCGCCGGCCGTCGACTACGCCCCCGAGGACGAGTCTCCCCGCATGCCCAAGCCCGCTGCCAGGACCGAGCATCCGTTACTCGTGCCCGCCGCCGGCGCCGACGCGATGGACATCGATCCCGCGCTCACCGAGCGGTGGCTCGTGGCGTTCCTCGCGGACGAGCTCATCGGGCGGCGCGGATTCGAGAAGGGAATCGTGGGGCTCTCGGGCGGCGTGGACAGCGCGGTCACCGCGTACCTGGCGGTCCACGCACTCGGCAAGGAGAACGTGATCGGCGTGCGGATGCCCTACAGCACGTCGAGCGAGGAGAGCCTGGAGCACGCCGAGCTCGTGGCAAACGCCCTCGGGATCGAGCTCCTCACGGTGGACATCTCGGGGGCAGTGGACGCCTACCTGAGCGCCGCCGATCCGAAGGCTGACCCCACCCGCCGCGGCAACGTGATGGCACGGATGCGGATGATCACGCTGTTCGATCTCTCCGCCAAGCACGG
>Ga0255054_10000513_pt1 | contig 22838 bp, 20 predicted proteins | sample JV7_2_23_MG_FD_188634 | JGI IMG/M metagenome (GOLD analysis project Ga0255054, IMG submission 188634) | Seawater microbial communities from Jervis Inlet, British Columbia, Canada - JV7_2_23 | ecosystem: Environmental > Aquatic > Marine > Inlet | place: Canada: British Columbia | collected...
GCCGGCGGCCATACAGCAGAGCAAGCTGCCGGTCATTACCGACGAGCTCTCGCAGCTCGCGGACTTCCTCTTCCCGATTGACCAGTCGGCGCATTCTGACCTGCAAGCCGGTGTTGGTAATTTCGATTGCTACATACTACGCTTGCTACCTAGTATGTTTGGTACCTAATATGTTTGATAGCAAATGTCAAGCGAACCCGGCTGGGCGCGGCTCAGACTGCTGCGCACGCTAGTGAACCAGGAGCACCGATCGACCGCTACTGAGGGCTACTCGCTCGCTGATGCTCCCCAAGCGCTGCTCCTCGGTCACGCTTTTCCCCGTCGAGCCCATCACGATGAGGGAGGCATTCTCGCGCTCGGCCGCGTCCACGATCGCGCCAGACGGATCGCCCTCGAGGAGCAGACTGCGCACCTGGAGCCCCACCTCCTCGAGCGTGCGACGGGAGTGGGCCAACCGTCTCTGAGAGTGCGCCTCGTATTCCTTCCGCACTATCTCCGTCAACCCGAGCTCGGTCACGTGCGCGAGGATCACCTCTTCGGTGCCGGCGTTTCGAAGTTCGATGATCTGCTGCTCGGCCCGCAGAGCGCACTCCGACCAGTCCGTCGGGAGCAACACCCGAGCGAACAGGCCCTTGCAGGAGTCCCCGTATGGCTCCTGCAGGGACGGGTCCGCCATCTTGAGAATCAGCAAAGAGGCTACGCCGGCGTGCATAGCAAAGTAGGTGGTCGAGCCAGGATCCTTCCTCGCTCTCGGCCCCAGAACGACCAGAGAAGCCTCCTCTTCTCGCGCGATGTCGCAGAGCTTGATCCACTGCATGCGCCCCTCTGCCACGAGCGGCCGGACCGTCATGCCGTCCTGGCTGCAGATGCGCGCCCACTCGTCCATCCTCTGCTGTACCGCTTTCTCCAGGCAGTCGGCGACATCGTCTCTTAGAAGGTCCGGAACCTCGCGCAACGAGCGTCTCTCATTCATCACATGCACGAGGACCAGTTCGCGGCAGCCGGCTTCGCGCAATCTCGCCAGGCATGGCAAGGCCAACGGCTGATACTCCCCGAAGTCCACGCCGTAAAGCACCCTATCAATCATCACTACCTCCCTCTGGCCTCATGTCCATGGGCCGGCGCAGGATCGGTGAAAAAGCTTACGCTGTTCACAACCCTAGGCCGGCTGCTTTCGAAGCTGCCTCACGTAGAACTGTTTCCCGTCGAACTCGACACGCTTCAGCTCACCCGAGGAGGTCAGCCGCCGAACGAGGTCCCAACCGACGCTCGCCTCTTCGATGAAGTGGACCAGCGCCTCCTCGCGCATGGGGTGGACCGAAGTGATGGCGAGCAGGTCTCGTTCCGGATCGCCCGTTGAGGCGAAGGCATCCCCTTCGTATCCGATCAGGTACTCAACGCAGGCAAGCCGCCGTGCCAGGATCTGATAGGCGCGATTGATCGCCTCCTCGCTCGCCGGCAGCACCCATTCTTCTGCGGGTGGCCTCGTGGCAACAGCCAGGAAGGCAACGGCGGGCTCCAGCTCAGCCAGGAAGTCGGCAACGCTCTCGACGGCGTCGGCGCCGTCATTTATGTCCTTCACCAGCATCGTTTCCGTCGCCAGCTGACCGTCGAATTGCGTTGTGAAGCGGACGATCCCGTCCAGGATCGCCTGGAGCCGAAGCTGGTCGTGTGCACGATTGATGCGGCGCCACGGAGGTTCATCGACGGCGTCCACCTTCACCGACACCCAGTCGGCCTGGCTGAGCGCGTCCCGCACGTCCTCTTTCCAACATAGGGAACCGTTGGAGATGACGGCTATGGGAATCGAGAACTGCTTCAGCTGTTCGATGGACTCGCCCAGATGCACGTCCAGGGTGGGCTCTCCATCGGGAACGAACGTCAGGTAGTCCACCTGTTGGCCGGCAACGTGGGCGCGCTCCAGATGTTGGGCGACAGCCTCCGTTATCGCCGAAGGGGAGTAAAAAGACCTCGGCTCGATCTCCGAACTCGGCGTGCGCCCTACCTGGCAGTAGACGCACGAATAGGAGCATCGCTTCGGCGGGATGTTGTTGATCCCGAGGCTGCTTCCGAGTCGGCGCGATGGAACCGGACCGAAGGTCAGCATCGGCTCGCCTCAGGCAGGCTTGATGTCGAGCACCGGGGTTCCGTTGAGCGCGTCCAGGCCTCGCACCCGCAGCCTGTTCTCGTCCACGGCCAGGAGCTCCACGTCCGTCACGCCCACCGGATTCGGACGTCGCGGACTTCTCAGGGCGAACACGCCTCGCCTCGGGGAATCTGCATCACCGCGAGGGTGTTGAAGGAGATCGTAGCCTTCTGCCCGGTGGAAGTAGAACAGCACCAGGATCCTCTGACCTGCCTCGAGACCCGTGAGCCCGAGCACGAGCTCGGGATCCAGGACGAGAGTCGATTCGCTGCTTCTCAGGCGGCTGGCCGGAGTCGATTCATCGAACTCGTTCTCGACATGACCAATCGCCTTCAGGGTCGCGTGGAACTCGGTCATTATCCGAGCAGCCCCTTTCTCTTCATGGGCCGCCTCGACGCTCGTCGTCCCGTCTTGCCTGCGGTGCTAGTAGACCGCCAACGGCTCCCAGGCGAGATCCTCCATGGCCAGAAGGATCTCATCGCCGATCTCACGGCGGTAGCCTGTCAGGGAAGCTCCCCGAAGCCACGCCGTCGTGATGGCCGGATCCTCCGGAATGGCTCCGATCGGCTCCATGCCGCCTTCCGCCAAACGCTCCAACAGATAGCTCTCCATCTCATCGTCGCGCACTCTGTTCAGCAGCACGAAGACATCTTCGATCTTCGCCTCGCTGAAAAACCGGCGAGCCAGAGCCACCATGTCCGGAGAATCCAGATGTTCGGTGGCCGGCTGAATCCCGGCCCGCGTCTGTTCAACCATCTGCTTCAAGTCGAAGGCGAGCTGGATGGCCGCGTTTGATGGGTCTACGACGACGACCATCCAGTCCACGGAGTTGACTGCGCCGCGGGCGGAGTCCTCGAAGCCTGCCTTGAAGTCGATCAGCGTCACGGGCACCGTGTCTCCGATATGAAGACGGACGTCTCTGGCGATCTTGGAGATCGGACCGTCGCAGCCGGCTCCGGGGCCTTTATCCGCGATCTTGCCTGCGGTGAGGACGAGGATCCCATCGTCCGTGCACCCACGGTACTCGGATGGCAGCCGCGCGAGGTCCAGGTTGGCACCGGCTAGCGGCGTGGGATCGTCGACGGGGCACGTCACCAGACCGCCGCTGAACACCATGCCGCCCAAGTACTCGAGTAGCGGGAGGGGCGCCGTAAAGAGTCCCAAAGCACGGTGAAGGCCGACGTTGGTGGAATCAGCATCCAACACACAGACTTCGTATCCGCGTCGTCGTAACGCCTCGGCAACCAGCACGAGTGCAGTACTCTTGCCCGAGCCGCCTTTGCCCAGAAAACCAATGCGAAGCCCTGCCAGCGGTTGTTGTGAATCGTTCATCTTTGCCTCCAATCCCTTCGTGACTTCTAATCCGAGGGGCTCTCGGCGCATTGCTGGCGCTTCCCGAACCGGCGGGTCGGTTCAACAGGTCCGGGGGATCGCCTTCCAACTCCTTAGTGTCACCGTTCCACGTGATTGTTCCACCCTCAGGAAGACGTGCGGACCGGTGTGTGCAAGTCAATTTGAAACCCCTCGTTTTGGCGGTGCCAACCGCCTAGACTGATGCGAACAGCGCAAGGAGGTGTCTCTTGGGTGACTTCCGATTGGGGTCCATATTTGGCTTCGAGATCCGGATCGACTTCTCCTGGTTCATTATCTTCTTTCTGATACTGTGGTCGTTCTCAACGCGTGTCTTCCCGGCTCAGATCCCCGGACAGCCGGCCGAGCTCTACTTCGTCATGGGGACGGTCGCCGCTTTGCTCTTCTTCGCGTCGCTGCTGGCCCACGAGCTGGCCCATTCGTTCGTGGCCAGATCCAAGGGCATCCCGGTAGAGGGGATCACCCTGTTCATCTTCGGCGGGATGGCCCGCATGCGGCTCGAGGCGGAGGATCCGCGCGACGAGTTTCAAATCGCCGTGGTTGGCCCGCTTTCCAGCCTGGCGATCGCGGGTCTCTTCGCCATGGTATGGTGGCTCGGCCGATTGGCCGGCTGGAGTCCGGCGATCGCCGTCGCGGCCGGTTACCTGGCCTTCCTCAACGCGCTGCTCGCCGTCTTCAACCTCATGCCCGGCTTCCCACTCGATGGCGGCCGGCTGTTCCGGGCGCTCGTCTGGCAGGCCACCGGCGACGTGACCAAGGCGACGCGGTGGGCAACCGCTGGCGGGAGATGGTTCGGATATTTGCTGATGGCCTTCGGAGCCCTGCAACTCTTCGCAGGAGCGGTCTTGGGGGGGATGTGGCTGATCTTCATCGGCTGGTTCCTCCAGAACGCGGCAGGGATGAGTCTCCGTCAGTTTGTCGTGCGAAACCTGCTCGAGGGGGTCGGCGCCCGAGAGATCATGACGGCGAACCCCGATGCCGTACCGGCCGATCTTCCGCTGCAGGAGCTGGTCGACACTCACTTTCTCCGGAAGAGACACCAGGCCTTCCCAGTCGTCGAAGGGGGCCGGCCCGTGGGTCTCGTCACGCTGCAGCACGTGAAGCGCCTAGCTCGGCAGGAATGGCCCGCCAAGCGTGTTAGCGATGTGATGAAGCGCGCCGAAGGGATCGTCGTAAGCCCGTGGGAGAGCGTGTCGCGCGTAATCGAGATTATGCAGGAGGCAGGAGAACGGCGGGTTCTGGTGGCCAGGGATGGCCGTTTGATAGGTTTGATATCGGCCAGCGATGTGGCCGCGTGGCTGCAGCATGAAGAAGAGGTCGAGGCGTTGCGGCCGTCAGCCGGTGCGCCGCGAACGGGCGATAAATGACCGAACTCAGCGTCGACGCGCGACGAGAAGACTGCGTCAGCAAGGAGGCACCGGCAAGATGCTAGCAATTCGCAAGGTTCTCATCCCCACTGATTTTTCTGAATGTGCCGAGAGTGCACTGCCGTACGCGATCCATTTCGCGAGCGAGTACAAAGCAGAGCTGCACACGCTGCACGCGGTCGTCGTTTACGGTGGGGCAAGCCTCCTCGGGGAAGAGAAGGCCCTCGAGGCACTCGAAGAGATCGAGATGACCCCAGCTCGCCGCGTCTTCAGCGCAGTGCACCAAGGTGTGTCAGCCGCGGACGTGATCCTTGATTACGCCACCAACAACGACATCGATCTGATCGTACTCGGATCACACGGCCATCGCGGAGTCCGGCGTTTCCTCTTGGGAAGCGTTGCGGAAGAGGTGATTCGGCTCGCGAGCTGTCCCGTTCTCAGCGTCCTCCATCAAGAGAATGTCGACCCCAGCTCAGGAGTCGAGTTCAGCACGATCGTGGTCCCGACCGACTTCTCTCGGTATTCGGATGTGGCGCTCAGGTACGCCGGCGAGATCGCAAAGCGACGCGGCGCCAGGATCCACCTCATCCACGTTATCGAAGAACTCCTCTATCCAGATTTCTATCTACCGGTGTCGGGCGCGTCCATCCACACGCCCGAGATGCGGCAGGAGGCTCGAGAAAGGCTGAGTGAGTGCATCGACGCCAAGCTCCCGAAGGCTCTGGCGGCAGACGCCCAGCTTCACGTGGCAATTGGACGGACGTCCGAGGAGATTGCCAACTATGCTGCGGAAGTGCGCGCCGACCTGCTCGTGATCGCAAGTCACGGGCTCCGCGGCTTGGAGCGAATCCTTCTGGGTAGTGTGGCCGAACAGGTGATCCGAGCCGCACCGTGCTCGGTGCTAACAGTGAAGGCTTTCGGGAAAACGTTGTTGCCGACTCCTTAGGCAGTCTACTGGCGCCTGAAGGTCAGCATGGGGCTACCAGCCCAACAGCAGCAAGAGCGCGCCCGCTGCGAAGCCTACTCCGAGATTGATCAGTTTGACCGCGACGAATGCCTTCCTGGACGAGGCGAGCAGGGGCAACGCGCCGTGCCCGTCCTGCACGATCGAGTTCGCCAGGAGGATGCCGACGGGGATCGCCCCCTCCGCGAACAGCACCACCAGCAGCAGGTGCGGCCCGGACTCGGGGATCAGTCCAAGGAGCGAGGCGATGAGGAGCGTCAGGAGGATGTTGCTGCGGAGCCACGACGCCAGGTCCAGGTACTGCTCCGCTACGTGGATCGCCACAAGCGCGCCCAGCGTCCACAGAAAGATCCGCAGCACGTGCTTCTTGAGCACGTGCTCCCACAGGTGCTCCTCGAGGAAGTGATCCGGAACGGTCGAGACGACGAACAACGCGAACAGCGCACTGACCAGCAGTGTGACCTTCACCCAATCCCACCCTGGCGCGCCCACCACTCCCGTCACCAGCACGATGACGAACATCGCGAGGATTCCGATCAGGAGGGCGCGGTGGAGGGTCAGCTCCCTGAGCTGTCTGATGATCGCGTCGCGCGGAAAGCAACGGCAGGTCTCCAGGGGGTGGAGCGGGAGGGTGTGATCCGCCGCTCCCAGCAGCTGACCGGAGCGTGGGTAGGCAAGATCGGTCAGATACGCCGCGCCCACTCCGATGGCGAACAGCACCCCCGTCAGCACCAGCGCCCGGACCGGGAACATGGACAGCATCACGAATGCTTCGTCACCGCTGGTGGCGATCATCGCGGCGACGAGCGCGCCGAAACCCAGGATGCGGTGCGTATACAACGACACGACTGTGAATGCGCCCAGACATCCGGGCACGGCGCCGAGGAGCGAGGCCAGCAGGTACTGCCTCCACCGGCCCCGCTTCAGGGCTTCCTGCCAGCGACCGTGCGTCTGCACGTTCACGTATTCGATCAGCAGCATCATGATGAACACGAAGCTGGTGATCGTCACTGCATGCTGTACGATCGACAGGATCACGGGACGGCCTCTCGGCGTCTCGGACCGCTAATCAGATTTCGTACGTCGCGCCCCTGCCGTGCTGTTTTCGCCACAAGACGTGGTGCTCGGAGCCCTCCCGCAGGAGCTTGGCTCCGCAATGTTGGCAACGCTCCTCCTGGCACGGGCTTCCAGCCTCGTGCCTCGTACGGTACTCGCATCTCGGACACACACAGTGCCCGGTCGGCCCGAGACCCTGGTGGCCATGCCGGTATCCGAGTCCGCGACCGGCGTGTTTGTGCGCGTCTTCGTGCCTTCGCCGTTGCTGCCTCACGGTTGCCTCCCTTCTCGGCGGACCGAGCCACGCTCGCTTTCGTGCGCCAGATCCTCGACGTTGGGTGAGCCGCAGTCCGGGCATCGCTCCATGCGCTTCCGCGCTGGGCGCCGCCGCGTCTCTCCGCACTCGCGGCAGAGGTGCAGCGTCTGGATGAAGTCCACGTTACCGCCCTCGACCAGGAGTTCTTTCCCATCGATCAAGGCCTCGGCAACTTTGCCCCGTGCCGCCGCGATCAACCGCGTAAACGTCGACCGCGAGATGCGCATCCGCTGCGACGCCGCGAGGTGCTCGTAGCCCTCGTGGTCAGCCAGCCGGACGGCCTCATACTCGTCCACCGTCAGATGAACCCGTTCGAGCGCCCGACGCGGTACACCGGCCGGTTTGAAGCTACGGTAGCGCGGCGGGAGTTCTACACGCCTTCGTCGATATGGGCTTCGCATGGTCCGCCTTGTCTGTAAATGCACTTATGTGCAACTCACCTATCACCACAATACGCACATAGGTGCATTTGGTCAATGGCGGCGGCCCCTGGCCACTCGCGTTTGTGCGGGGGCCGCCAGGGGGTGGGCACAGGCCACCATCAGCGCGCCGAGCAGGAACACCGGCGCGTAGCCCACCGCTCCGATCAGCCCTCCCGCAATCAGAGGAAAGAGGGCAGTGGACAGACTCGTCGCCCCGACTATGCCCTTGTGGAGCGCGCGGTTCGCATCGGTCGTGATCTCGATGAGGAGCCCATCGAACGCGATCTTTCGTGCCGAGAGCGCCACGCCCATGAGGAAGAAAACGAACAGGAAGACGGTCAGGGGACCGTGGACGAGCAGCAGCGCCAGCACGGGCAGGGACGCGCCACACACGATGCATCCTCTAATGACCCCACGAAACCCGTAGCGCCTCACCACCTTTGCCCACCACAGGTTCGAGACGATCATGCCCACGATCTGGACGAGCAGGTATGCCCCCACCTGCCCTCCCGTGAGCCCGTAGTGTCCCTTCGCCAGCACGACATAGAACGGCATCAGCGTCAGGCCAAAACCGGTGAGGTTCACTACCAGGATGTAGCGGCGCAACTCCTGGTGCTCCCCTAGATGGCGGGGGATCGACCGGAGCACGTCGGCGAACCGGTGTGCATTTCCCGACGGCTCGACCCTCGGCTCGTCGATCGCCCAGAACCCCCATGTGGCAACCAGCAGCAGGCCGGCTGCCAGGCCGAAAAGCCACATGTAGTTCACCGGATACGCGGTGCGCGCGAGCAGGTGACGCGCGGTCAGCGCCGAGGCGAGAAAGGCCAGGCTGGTGAGGACCTGGCGGCTGACAAAGAAGCTGTGTCGCTGCGCGGCGAGCAGTGACTTGCCGAGGATGTCAGTGTACGAGACCCCCGCAAACGTCCCGGCGAGAGCGAAGGTGAACATCAGCAGGAGTACGAAGGCAATCACCGCCGCGCCGGACATCGTCTCCGCCTTCGCCAGCACCGCGACGACCAGGATGAGAGCCAAGATCCGGAGGTTGATTCCCAGGAGCAGGAACCCCTTCTTGCGCGCCTTCAGATGCAGGTAGCTCGCGAACAGGAGCTGGCCCACGATCGGCGTACCGACCATGATCGCGGTGAGCAGCCCGATGTGCATCGCGGTACCGCCCGCCTTCACGATCAGGGCAGGCAGGATGGTGTTGACATCGGTAAGCGTAAGCGTCAGGGCGAGGAAGGTCGCGTGCCATAGGAACGCGTAGAAGTTACGCGAGTGCTGATTCACGATACGTGGTATGCTGCCGCAATCTCGCAGGTCCCGTCGGACGACCGGACTGCTCAGCCGCCAAGCTCTGCCGAGCAGTCCGCGCAGAAGCGTGCCTCCTTGAGATCGACCTCTTCCACATAGGTCGAAGCGTGCATCACGCACGAGTAGTCCCGGCAGTGCACGAGGCCAAAGGTGTGCCCGAGCTCGTGGATGATCTCCTTCACCGTACGCTCGTAGAGGAGTGCCGGGCTCGAGGGAAGGCCGTAGTACTCGTTTCGAAGGCGGTACGTCGATACGACGGCGCCGGGGCCGTCCAGTTGAGCCTGTCCGAAAACGAACGTGAGGACCGGAATGAAGAGGTCGACGTTGGTGAGGCCGACGATCTTGGCGTTGGCCTCGGGGAGGTGTCGAAGCAGGTGTGCCAGGATCAAGGTGGCGTTGTACTGGCCTCTCTCCGGAGAGTAGTAGGCCGACAGGTCGAAGTTTACGGGAAGGTGTTCAAGCTGGGATGGAACCGATTCGGCCAGGCGCGGAGCCAGTCCGTCTCCTCCCGGAGGCATATAGCCGTTCAGGAACGCGACGTAGATCATCCCGGTCACTACTCACGCTCGATGCCATAGCGTTTCATCTTGTTGTATAGGGTACCGCGGTCGACGCCCAGCGCCCTGGCAGCATGGGTGACGTTGCCTCCTCTCTCTCGTAGCACCCTCCGGATGTGCGTCTCCTCCACGGCCGCCAACGCCAGCGCACTCGGCCTCTTCGCGTCCCGCTCCACCCGCAGTGGGAGGTCGGCCGGCTGGAGGTCGCGGTCCCTGCCGATCACGAGGGCGCGCTCGATCGCATTCTCCAGCTCACGCACGTTGCCCGGCCAGTCGTAGTCGAGAAGAACGTCCTCCGCTTCGGCAGCGAGCTCCTTGACGGGCTTGGCCATCTCGCGAGCGTACTTTCCCACGAAGAACCTGGCGAGCAGCGGTATGTCCTCGGGCCGCTCACGCAGCGGGGGTACCTCGATCGTGAACACGTTGACCCGATAGTACAGGTCCTCCCGGAACGAGCCTTCCTTCACCAGGCTTTCCAGGTCCTGGTTGGTCGCGCACACGAGACGAAAGTCCGAGGTGATCTCCCGATTGCCACCGAGCCGCGTAAATCTCTTCGTCTCGAGGACGCGAAGCAGGTCGATCTGCATCTGCGCGGGAATATCGCCGATCTCGTCGAGGAACAGGGTGCCGCCGTTCGCGAGCTCCAGTTTGCCTTTGCGGCGATACTGGGCACCGGTAAACGCTCCCTTTTCATGCCCGAAGAGCTCGCTTTCCAGGAGAGTGTCTGGGATCGATCCGCAGTTCACGGCAACGATGGGAAAGAACCGTCGCGGGCTCCCGGCGTGTATGGCACGGGCGACGAGCTCCTTCCCCGTTCCGCTCTCGCCACGTATGACCACGGTCGCGTCCGTCTCCGCAACCGCATCGATCATCTCCATGACCTGACGCATCTTCGAGCTCTCGCCGATGATCGGAGACGTGAGACCGAGCTCCGTGACCTTGTCCCGAAGGCGAATGTTCTCGTCGCTCAGCTCCCTCTGCCTCAGAGCGTTCCGCACCGCGTTCGACAGGTCGTCCGGATCTACGGGCTTCGTGATGTAATCGAATGCGCCCATCTTCAGCGCTTCGACGGCCGTGTCCACCGATGCGAAGGCGGTCAGGATTATGATGGCCGCGTCCTTGTCCACCTCGCGCACCCGCTTCTGCAGGGTGATGCCGTCCATCCCGGGCATCCTGATGTCGATCACGAAGACATCGAACGGACCGGCGTTGTGCATCACGCGCAGGGCCGTTTCCCCGTCCTCGGCCGTCTCGACCTGGAAACCGTCTTCCAGAAACCACTCTTCGAGCGAGTTTCGGACGGACATCTCGTCGTCCACTATCAGGATCTTCTTCTTGTTCTTCATGCTACCCAGTCACTCGTGTCGGTCCTGTTCCTCTCACTGACGTCGCGGCTGACGGCTTTCGCGGGATGTCGATCGTGAAGGTGGCGCCGCTTCCGGGAGTAGATTCAACGCGGATCGTTCCCCCGTGACGCTTGACGATCCCATACACCACAGCGAGGCCGAGGCCCACACCCTTCGCTTCCGCCTTCGTGCTGAAGAATGGGTCGAAGATCCGCTCCTGGATATCACCCGGCATGCCAACGCCGGTGTCGCTCACGATCAGCTCCGCGAGCGTGGGATCATCCGGCGCCTCGCGAGTGCCGACGGTTAACTGCCCGCCCTCGGGCATCGCTTCGGCGGAGTTGATGAGAAGCGCGAGCAGAGCCTGGACGATCTGGTCCCCATCGCACACGACCAAGTCGTCGGCGAGCTCGAGCTTCACCTCCACCGTCACATGGCCAAGCTCCATGTGATGCGCCGTCAGCTTGAGGGCACGCTCTACGAGCGCGTTTAGATGGGCCTTCTCGAACTCGTGTGATCCACCGCGAGCGTACGTGAGGAGGTCGCGCACGATCTGTCCACAGCGCATCGACTCCGCGCGGATCAACTCCAGGTCTTCGATGATCTTGTCTTTCTCAGGCCCCTCCGGAAGCTGCCTGGCCACCTTGCGCGCGAGGAGCTTGGCGTAGGTGACGATGCCGGACAATGGGTTGTTGAGCTCGTGCGCCACGGTCGCCGCCATCTTTCCGACGGAAGCCGACTTTTCCACCTGGATCATCTGGCGGTTGACCTCTTCGAGCGCCGCCGTCTTCTCGCTGACACGCTCCTCCAGCGTCTCGGACCAGCCTCTGAGCTCCTCATCGGCCGACTTCAGGTTGCGCGCCATCAGGTTGAAGGAGCTGGCCAGCCGACCGAGCTCGTCGGAGCGGTCGAGATCGATCTCCACGTCCAGATTGCCGGCAGCCACCGCCTCGGTGCCCGCCCGCAGCTTTCTGGTGGGAAGGTAAACGGCCCAGTACAGGATGCCCGCAGTCAGCAGCGTAGCGAGGAGGATGAGACCGGCAGCCACTGTAGTGCTCCGCCTCGACGCGGCCGTGATCGCATCGTCCACGGCCGCCATGGACAGTTGAACGTCAAGCACGCCGAGCACGGATTGGTCCGCGGAGTGAGCGTGGCAGTTGCCGGAACAGCCGGCAGTGTTCTGGATCGGATTGACTATCCGGAGAAGCCGGTGGCCGTGCTCGTCCTTCGCCACGGATATGCGGGCGAGCTCCTCCATCGGCACATACACCAGGGGTTCTTCCGTCGCGTGGCAGGCTCGGCAGGGCTCCGCCTGTTTATCGACGCGGGAGTGGACCTCGTCCTCCAGGCTGGAGAAGGTGATTTCCCCTTCCTTGTTGTAGATCCGGATGGCCTCGACGCCCGGCTCGTTGCCGAGAAGCGAGATTTCGCGCCGTACGCAACTTCGATCGTTCTCCATCATGCAGGACCGGAGACTCTGCCGGACGAAGTCGCTGGCTCTGTAGGCCTCCGCCTTGACGAGCTCCTCCGTCATGCGACGCTCGTAACGTCTCGTGAGGGCACCATAGATCAGGAAGACGCCGAGGATTGTCAGGAGGAGGATGAGGAAGAGCCTGAAGCTCAGCGAAGAGCTTATGGAAGCGAGCTTTGGCCTATCAGCCATCTGCGACCTCGCGGGCCTCTTGCAGTGTGATCCGAGGCCTTACCAATGTTACCACGAACCACATCTGAACGCAGCCCGAGGGCCTGCGCACGATCGACCTCGGGTTCAGGCGATCTCCTCCAGCAGTCTCTCGAATCGGGCTCGTCCGAGGACATCCTCCAGGTAGGGCTCCCGCGCACCACCGTCGGCCATGACAGCGCCCAACGCCTCAGCTGCAGGAGAAGAGACCGCCTCACGCAGATATCGCTTCAGCGTACGGATGCTGTCCAGATACCAGAGCAGCATCTCTTCGCCACGGAGGAGACCCTCGACTTCAGACAGGGGTTCGCTGGACTCGACTCGGAAGAGCCAGGGGTCGCCGGAGTCCGGCCGGGCTTCTCCAAGGGCCCAGGAGGCCTCTCCAAGAGCATCGGAGGAGTCGTTCACCGCGCACACGACGCCGGATATCGGCATCGCGAGAGAGATCGCCACGCCGTTGCGGGTGATCCAACCACAGGGTTGACCGCGCTTCAGCTGAAGGCCGACACCTGGGGTGACGATTTCGTCGATGGGACTGAGGATGCGGAGAACGTGACCGGCGAGTCCCACCCGCACGTCGCCTTCCCCCTCGTCCAGCAGCCAGAAGTGCGGCGGCCGGTAATGACGATCCAATGACAGCTGGCAGTCTCCCAGCACATGGTAGAGATGGGCGGCCACCTGCTCCTCGGTCCACGAAACGGAGCTGGCGGGCGTACCGGGTCGGGCGGCATCGTGGCCTGCCCCTGATTCCAGCGCACCGGCGCTGCGGTCGGCACGCATGCCGCCGCCGGCCAGCGCATGAAACAGCTCACAACCCTCGCACTCGTAGGAGCGGTCGCAGAGGCGGTAATTCAAGACGCCCGCCAAGACCCAGATGCAGGGCGGCTCCCTTTGCTTGTGGCTGATCGAAGTCGGGCGTTCCATCGTTATTTGCTCAGCAGGAATTCCTCGGCGAACTCGACCCAGCCGTCCGGCGAGAGGGCTCGTGCGAAGCCCTGCACGGGCACACCGCCGTCGGGCAGCAGCACGCCGAGCGTGGCGGACGAAAAGGTGCGGAGTCGCTCGTTCGTGTCTTCCATCCAAGCATTCGCCATCCGCCCGGAAAGGAGGTTCTTGCGGAGCGCCCCGGGGTCGCCGATCCGCACCTTCATCAGCCAGCCGTCGTCGTAGGGGGCGCGGGTCACCAGGTCGGGCCTGTCGTCGACCTCTGGATTCACGGCCACGACCTCACCATCGACCGGAGAGAGCATGGAGACCGAGCCGGAATCAACCTGAACGCTCCAGGCGCGCTCGCCTTGATGCAGCTTCGTTCCGACAGGCGGGAGGTCGATAGAGCTCGGCTCGCCAAGGAGCTTCTGGGCGAAGTCATCCATTCCGACCCTGACGCTGTCTGCGCCCTCCGGCACTGCCCATGAATGCCCCTGGTGGAAGAAGTGTCCGTCTCGGAGGGCGAACCACCCTTCCGGCGCGGGCCTGAATGCCGCAGCGGAGACGAGTCGGCCGGCTGGCCGCAGCACCAGGCCGGCCGGCCGGCTCAGCAGCTTCCAGAATCCGACGAGAAGCAGAAGAAAGGCGACGGCAATCAGGTACTCGAAGCCCTTCATGGCAAACGGATCTACGATGCTCTCCATGGTCTCACCTCACTGCGTGGCCGGCACTGCCGCTGCAGCCTCCGACCCGAACGGTGTTTCGCGCTTCCGAGTGGGAAGCGCGCGGTCCAAGACCGGCATACGACTCACGATCCAACGGAAGACCCAGATCTCGGCCGAGATCACCCCGAGCGTCACCACGACCTCCTGCCAGCTCGGCACGTAAGGCACCAGGGCATACCATTTGAAGGCGATGACGGAGATGTTCAGGCGGTTGAGGACAATTCCCAGGAGGGTCAGGATCGCGGCGGCTCGAATCACCCCGAGTTTTCCGCGGCTGTAGCCGTGCAGGAAGAGGAAGATCGGCAGGGCGACGAAACCCGCAACCTCCAGCAGATACCACGCGCCCCACCCCGTATCGATGTAGGCCCAGCGCTTCCCGTGCACGAAGACGAGAAGTTGGAGGAAGAGGTACACGAACATCGCGCCCGCGCAGATCCTCGCCAGCCCGGTCAGGATATCCGGGTAGGTCCGCTCCAGCCGTTCACCGACACGATCGTGGAACACCTTGTGGGTGATCGTGCCCTCGAAGATCACCATCGAGAGGCCCGCGAAGATGCTCGAGATGAAGAAGAGGATCGGGATGAACTCGGAGTACCAGAGCGGATGCACCTTGTCCCGGGCCATGAGGAACAGGGCGCCGAGGCCTGACTGATGGAGGATCGACAGGGTGATGCCGAAGATCACGGCCCCCAGCGTGAGGGCGTGAAGCCGCTTCCTTAGCTTCGGCCATCCGGCCCACTCGGCGATCGTCGGCGAGAACTCGACGAACTCGGCCACCATATAGAGGAGGAAGTGCCAGGCGACCAGGAACATCACGGAGCTGACGCCGAACGAGTTTCCGATGATCGGGTTCACGACCTTCCAGGGCCGGCCGAGGTCGAGCAGTAGAGCGCCGGCATAGAACACGTACGCCAGGAGGCCGTTCAGGATGGTGACTCGCGCGATCGGCCGGTACTTCTCCTGGTTCATGACATAGACGATGAAGCTGATCACATAGGCCCCGCCCGCGAACGCCACACCTGTGATCACGTCGAAGCCGATCCACAGACCCCAGGGGTTGTCCTGGGAGAGGTTCGTGATAGCTCCCAGACCCTGAGTGAACCGGATCACCAGCAGGCCGATCGTGAGGAGAACGATGGCGCCACTGATCACGTTGAAAGGCGTGAGAATCGGCCCCCTGGGCTTGAGCTCGCCCAGCATGAACCGGGCGAAGCGACCGATCTCACCGAGCAGGGCCGAAGCGCCCAGGCTCTTCGCTCCGGTCTCCGCCAACGCCTTGCTCTCCATGATCTATTCCTCCGGCTCGGCCGATGCGGCCGATTCCCCGTTCTTCGAGGCCTTGCTCAGGGCGAGCAGGAAGGGCGGGATGACTGTAAGGACGAACGGAACTGCGTACAGGAATTCGCGCGTCAGGTCCGGATACGGCGTCGTCCCCAGGTCCGTCCGGAAGCCCAGCTGCTCGAAGGGGACCGAGGCCAGATAGAGCCAGGAGGTCCCGCCCGCCTCGTGCTCGCCGTAGATCTCGTGCACGTACTTGTCGGGCTCATGGTAGATGCGCCGGCGTGCCTCGTCGATCATCTCCGAGCGCGGGCCGAACGTGATCGCCTCGTACGGGCAGTTCTCCACGCAGGCCGGCACCTCGCCCTCCTCGAGCCGCTCCCAGCACATATGGCACTTCTGGATGCGGGGATTGGCACTGTCGTACTCGAACTTCGGCACGTCGAACGGACAGGAGAGCATGCAGAACCGGCACCCCATGCACTTGTCCTCACGCCACACGACGGGTCCTTCGGGCGTCTTCAGCATGGCCCTGGTCAGGCAGGCCGCGGCGCACGCGGGCCGGAGGCAGTGCATGCATTGCCTCTTGACGAAGACCTCGCCCTCGTCCGTGTCGTAGCGGTTGATGACGCTCCACTGAGTCTCCGAGGTGTTCCGCTCTTCACTGAAGTCGACCTCGTCGGGAGCCTCGGGGAGGCCGTTGGCCTCGGCGCACGCGAACTCGCACTCCCGGCAGCCCTCGCAGATCGTGGTGTCCACGAGCACGGCCATCGGCTCGGTCCCGTCGGTCGGCCCGTCGACTTCCTGGGCCCCGAGCTTCTTCGCAGTGAGGGCCGAGCCGGTGGCTACGCAGAGCGTCTTGACGGCGGTTCTTCTATCCATGAGTCCCCCGGCAATCTGTTCATGGGTCCCTCGGCGACCTTGTCAGTCGAACGACCCTGTCCACTCGCTGAGGTCGTCCCGACTCTCAGGACGATGGGTCCAAGAAGTCCTTCTCGAACTGCTGCCAGGCTTCACCGTCGAGCTGTGTCAGGATTCCGATCGGGATCTCTCCTCCATCGGCCAGCATCAGCTCGGGTTCGCCTCGAAAGGCCAGGCCGAGGATGCCGTCGCGGATGTCTCCGTACCTCCGCCTCGTCCACTCCACCGCCTTGTCGGAGATCAACCAGCTCCCGATCTCGTCGGACAGCCGGTCGGGCCTGACTCGGCATACCCAACTGCCGTCATCCCATGTCGCTCCGCGCCAGCTCGCGTCTGCCGTCGCTCGGGGATTGGTCGCGACAATCCGCCCGCTGGTAGGCGAGCGAACGATCAGCTCTCGATCGCCGGCGACGATGTCCGCGATCGGGTCGCCCTTCTCGAGTCTTCCGGGCTCGCCGCGTGGGTGGATCTCTCTCGACTCGCCGACGAGACCGAGCAGGAGAGGATGGATTCCGAGATCGACGTCCCCGTTGGGACGCAAACGGCCCCAGGTCAGCGTCGGATGGAGGAACACCCCCTCGGGCACCTTCCCGACGATATCCGCCAACGCGAGCGGTACCGGATGTGGGCCCTCGAGCTCGAGGGCACGCTGTCGCGGGCGCTCGACCAGGACGTAGTGGACCGTTAGCGCCGTAACGACGAGTAGGCCAAAAATCACTCCCAGCATGGCAACCTCCTAGTCAGCTATCCGCCTACATCTAAGGCAACAGGAGTGCCACGAAGTGGCGAAAACTGAGAGTGCTCCTAACCGACCACGAAATAGTATCTTACGGATGTCGCGCGGAACGATGGCGGGTCTTATCCGGCAGGCGAAGTGTCGAAGATTTCGACGGGGTATCCGGGCCGTCTGCCGAGAATCCAGACGGAGGCTATGTACAGAGCTTCAACGCGCCCGTGTTGGTTTTTTCCACAGCTAGTGTGGTGATATCCAACGACCAGAGCGCAGGCCGCCGGCAGCTCGGCAAGCCTCGGGACCACCCTACTCTCCTAAGCCGCGTATTCCCTCTCGAGCTCCTCTCGTAGCGCGCGTCGGACTTCCGGCGTCACGTTTCCGTCCCTGTGCAGCTGCTGGAAGACTTTCTGCGTGAGATCGAGCGTCGCGAATACGGAGTGGCAGCGCTCGCAGAGCTCTTGTTGCGGAAGTGGGAAGGGTACTCCCCGATCGAGAGCCTCCTGTTTCGCATACAGGAGGTCGAGACAGATGCGCTTCGGGTGATCGACAGCCGAGCACTCTCGCGTCGGCAGCGCCCGCGCCAAATCGCGCCTCAGCCTCATACGAGCCCGATAGACTCGCGTTCTAACCGTCCCTTCTTTGAGCCCGAGGATCTCTGCCACCTCCGCCGTGGAGAAGTCGAAAATGTCCTTCAGGACCAGCGGCAGCTGGAAGTGCAGAGGTAGAGCAGCGGCGCAGCGTCGAACCCGATCCTCGACCTCGTCCCGTACTTGCTCCTCCAACTCCGTCTCATCGGCGATCGGGACCGCCACAAAACGTTCGTCGCCCGATGGAAGGAGGTGATCGAGAGACTCGACATGGCTTGGCTCTCCAGCACGCCGACGATGCTGTTTCGAGCATACTCGCGCGGCAATCGTGTGCAGCCACGTGTAAGGGGAAGACCTGCCCTCAAACCTCTCCCAGCCTTGGAGCGCCCGCACAAACGTCTCCTGCAACATGTCTTCGGCATCTTGCGGTGTAGCACATAGATGCAGGCCCATGCGGTAAATGCGGTCCCCATGCTGGTCAAACAGACGCGCGATCGCCTCGTTGGCCGGCTCGGTCCGGCTCTGAGAATGAGTATTCATCGCCTTATAGAAGTCTTCTCTCGAGTCCGCCGCTGGGCCACGAGATCGTCACTAGCCCAAGCTCCTGGCTGCCGCTCCACCTTACGCGATCATCCTACCCCTCGGAAGGCTGGTTCTATCCGCATGGCAGCCAACGAACACCCTGCCTTGCCCGCTCATTCGGGCGCCCGTGCGTGTGGAACAGAAGAGGTTCAAGCAGACACTAATTAGGTGGAGGGGTGAAGCGGTCGCGCTTCCTGGCCGCGCCGGCTTCGAGCACAGACCGCTCGTGCGTGGTGGCTTGAACATAGATGACGAAAGCGAGAGAAGGATGAATGCGCAGAGCCAGCCAGCACACGAGGACGCGTGTGAAGCGTTCGAACGGCACTGGACGGACTGGGTTGCCATCGGGCTGATTCTGTCGGTCGCGCTGCACTTCGGCGTCTTCACTCTGTTCCCGAGGCTTCACACAGCCGCGCTCGCCACGGGACGGGAGGTTATCACAGCGATTCAGCTGCCTCCCGAGGTCCATGTTCCGCCTCCCCCGGAGCTCGTTGCACGGCCCGCTACTCCGAAGGTGGGAACTTCAGAAGTGTCGGAGGAGGTCACGATCGCTCCGACCACGTTCGAGGCGAACCCGGTGGAGAACCTGGCGCCGCCTCCCGCCCCGGTCGCCGCACCTTCGCGTGATGAGGACGCACGACCCAGGTTCATTCCCTATGACACGCCGCCGAGGCTCCTGAATCCGGCTGAGGTTCGGAAGCTCTTGAGCCGGAACTACCCACCCGCTCTACGCGAGGCGCGGGTTGAAGGCCGCGTCATCCTCTGGATCTTCATCGACCGTGAGGGCGAGGTCCGACAAGTCCAGGTGCAGCAATCGAGCGGCTACACGGCCATGGATGGGGTGGCCGTCGACGTCGGCCACGAGATGGAGTTTAGTCCAGCGAAGAACCGGGACAAGACCACGCCTGTCTGGGTGCAACAGGCCATCGTATTCGACATTACGAGATAGGGCCGAATGGCCAAGAGCCCTGTACTGATCGTGAAGCCGTTCGGGAAGAACCTGCTCCCAAAGCTCACCAGGATCCGGTAGCACTCATTGACAACAACGGGGTATTTCATGGAGTGTTTCGCTTGCAGGCCATCCGAGGTGCCAGAGCAGTAATGTGACGGAGCTGCCAGAGCCGTAAGGTGAGCCAGAGAATGAGCACACAGGCACCCTCCCCCACCCGTGCGGCCCGCGATCGATCCTCGTTCGCGCGGCTCGCGGTCGTTGCAGTTGCGGCATCCGTATCCCTTTCGGTCGGTGTCACCGCCGCGCACGGTCACGAGTCGTCAGGGCCGACACCACAGCAATGCGCCATCTGCCACATCGCTCAGCAGCCCGCCATCCAGTCGATCCCTGACACGGGCCCGGCCTTTCTCGACATCTTCGTCCCCGGGCGCGATATCGATGCCACCCGGCAGCCTCCCACCCGCTCTCCGCGCCGGCACTACCAATCCCGAGCCCCTCCGGTTTAGTCCGAGAGAACAGCGCAACAACACGGCACGCCCTGCGGCGGCCACTACCTGACCAGGAAGTGAAGCGTCGTCTCGAGTGGGCGTGCTCGACTCGGACTCGCGCACGGAGAGTGTGGGATGCGCTTCCAAACCCTGATCATGATCATGGCGGCCGTCGCGGCGCTTGTTCTCAACGCGCCCGACGCCAACGCACAACCCACCGGAAGCATCAGTGGCGTCGTGCTTTCGCCGACCGGAGAAGCCGCCTCGGATGCCGAGGTGCGAATCGTCGCTCTCGGCCGCGTGGCCGAGGTCGATCGTGAAGGCCGGTTCACGTTCGAGAACGTTCCGGCTGGCGAGTACCTGATCCAAACCTCGAGCCCGCGTCATGGTGAGGCCGTGGAACGAGTCACGGTAGACGAGGGGGCAACGCTCGAGGTGACGATTACCGCCAGTGCATTGTTCCACGTCGATGACATCGTCGTGACTGCCGGACCGCAAGGGTTGAGGCGGTCCGAGTTGCTCCAGCCTGCGAACGTGCTGAGCGGCCGAAAGCTGGCGGACAGGCAGCAGCCACAGCTGGGCGACGCGCTGGCCCGAGAGCCGGGCATGAACGCCACCTACTTCGGTCCGGGATCCAGCCGGCCCGTGATCCGCGGCTTGCAGGGAGACCGCGTGCGCGTTCTGGAAAGCGGGATTGGTACGGGTGATGCTTCCGACAACAGCCCGGATCACGCGGTCGCTGTCGAGCCTTCTACCGCACTGCGGATCGAGGTTCTCCGAGGCCCGGCCACGTTGATCTACGGCGGCTCCGCGATCGGCGGCATCGTCAACGTGATCGATGGTCGAATCCCCTTCGAGCTGCCGACCCGGCCATTCTCGGGCTTCGTGGAAGGGTTGGCCGGAAGCGTCGCGAACGAGCTTAACGGGAAGGTGGTCCTCAACGGGGCTGCCGGCCGCGTCGCCTTCCACGGCAGCTTCCTGGGTCGACACACCGGTGACTACAGCATTCCCGGCTTTGCGGACGTCGACCATGATCACGAGCAGGAGGAAGGGGAGCCCCTGGAAGAAGGAGGGCATAAGGAAGAGGAAGCCTTCGGCGTGCTCTCGAACAGCGCGATCAAGACGCTTCGCGGCGACGTGGGCGTCTCTTGGATCGGCGAGAACGGCTACCTCGGCGTCAGCTTCTCGGGTTACGCGTCCGACTACGGCATCCCGGTCCACGGCACGCACGGGGAAGGGGACGAGCTCGTGGAAGGGGGCGCGCACGGGGAAGGCGAGCACGACGCGGGAGACGGCATCTCGATCGACCTCGACAACCGCCGCTTCGACTTCGCAGGCGCATGGCGGTTCGCGGGGTTCTTCGAGGAGCTGAGAGGTCGCGCAGGCTTCAACGACTATCGGCACTTCGAGTTGCTCGGGGAAGAAGCCATGTCGCGTATCGACAACGAGCGGTTCGAGACGCGGATCGAGGCGCAACACAAGATCGCGCGGCCCCTCAACGGCACTTTCGGCTTCCAGTACTTCGACCGGGACTTCGGAGCCGCGGGCGAAGAGGCATTCGCTCCTCCCACCGACACGAAGAACTGGGCCCTGTTCTTGTACGAGCGGATCGCGGCAGCCGGGGATCGGCTCAACTTCGAGGTCGGAGCCCGGTACGAGAGCCAGGACGTCCGCGAGCTGTCCTCGGATTTCCAGCGGGACTTCGGCAGCGTCTCCGCCTCGGGGGGCGTAAACTGGCGCGCCACGGATCCCGTGGGCTTCTATCTCTCGCTGGGCCGCAACGCGAAGTTCCCCTCCGCGGAGCAACTCTTCTCGGCCGGTCCTCACCCCGCCACGCAGCAGTTCGAGATCGGGGATCCGACGCTGACGACGGAGTCATCGATCAACCTCGACGTGGCTGTCCAGGCAATTCGGGGACCGGTCACGGGCAGTGCCACGTTCTTCGTGAACAGCTTCAACGACTTCATCTACCAGAACCTGACCGGCGAGGAGGAGGACGGGCTGTCCGTGGCGGCTTGGACGCAGGACGACGCCCGGTTCACCGGCTTCGAGATCGAGGCCGACATCGAGGTCTTCCATCGCGACGCCCACCACATCGTCCTTCGTGGCTGGACGGACTACGTGCAGGCCAAGCTCACGGCTACGAACGAGCCCGTCCCGCGGATGCCGCCGCTCCGCTTCGGCGGAGGCGTGCACTACGACCAGAGCCGCTGGCGGGCCCGCGTCGACGTGCTCCGGGCCACCGAGCAGGACCGTGTGTCCGAGACCGAGACGCCCACGCCGGGATACGCAATGCTCGACGCGTCGGTCGGCTACCGCTTCTTTACCGGTGGCCTCGTGCACGACGTCAGCCTGGTGGGAACGAACCTGACCGACGAGTTGGCGCGCAACTCCGTCTCCTTCATCAAGGACCAGGCGCCGCTTCCGGGCCGCGACGTCCGTATCGTCTACCGGCTCTCCTTCTAAACCTCATCGGTCGGTACAGGGCACCGGACGGGACGAGTTGCAGGGCCAGGCTGCTGCGAAGGGGCGAAGGTTGGGCCGAAGGGCCACCTGCCGATAACTCGAAAGGCCCGCTGTCGGCGGGCCTTTCCTCTATGCCCAGAAGCCTGAGCAGCGGACGGGGATGACCGAGAGGTTCCTCGCAGTGGATCGGCGGATGCTAGCCTCGCTTGCACCCGCCGCGCTGGCCACCGTGCCTGTGACCGCACTGGTGATGACCGCACTGACCGTGACCGCACTGGCCGTGACCGCACTGGCAATCCTGGCCTTGGGCTCGCTCGACGGCTTGAGGATCTTGGCGGCCCTGGCCCCGATCACCCATGGCGCGCTGCTCGTCCTGCCGCATCGCGTGGTAATCGTTCATCTGCCTCTCCGTCAGCACGTTCGTGAGGCGTTCGTGCGTCGCCTGTCGCAGCCTGTCCCTCTCCTGTTGCGACTCGGCTGGGTCCCCGGAGTTGCGATAGCGCTGGACAAGCTCGCGCTGTCTCTGGAACTGCTCCTCCATGATCGGACGGACCTGCGCAACTTGCGCCTCCGACAGGACCAGACGCTCCGTGAGCGTGTCCATGAAGGAATCCAGATCGGACTGAGGGTTCTGGCGGTTCT
>Ga0255054_10000514_pt1 | contig 22765 bp, 16 predicted proteins | sample JV7_2_23_MG_FD_188634 | JGI IMG/M metagenome (GOLD analysis project Ga0255054, IMG submission 188634) | Seawater microbial communities from Jervis Inlet, British Columbia, Canada - JV7_2_23 | ecosystem: Environmental > Aquatic > Marine > Inlet | place: Canada: British Columbia | collected...
TCGAGGCGATGGGCGGCAACGGGCTGCGCGATCTCGCCACCTCCTGCCTCGCCCGCACCGAGGAGCTCAAACGGCGCGTCACAGCCATCGGCAATGCGTGGCGACTCGCCTACCCAGCAAGCCCGACCTTCAACGAGTTTCTGCTCATCGGTCACGGCAGCGGCACAGAGCTGGTGGAGCGACTGGCGTCCGAGGGCGTGCTTGCCGGTGTCCCGACTACCGACTGGGGTGGTTCGTGGCCCGACGGTTTGCTGGTGGCGGTCACCGAGCGCAATCCGGCAACCGACCTCGATGCATTGGTGAGTGCTCTGGAGAAGCTGTCGTGAAGCGGCGCGCGATCCGCTCCGAGCCGCTTTTCTTCGAGCGCAACTCGCGACGGGTGCGGCGCCAGGGATACCTGCTGCCGGCCCTCGATGTGCCGGAGGTCAAGCCCTCCGAGGTGCTCCCCCCGGAGTTGGTGCGCGAGCCCGACCCCCACTTCCCCGATGTCTCCGAAATGGAGGTGGTGCAGCATTTTCACCGCCTCAGCCAGCTGAATTACGCGGTCGACGAGGGCCTCTACCCTCTCGGATCGTGCACCATGAAGTACAACCCCCGCATCAACGAAGAGACCGCCCGTTTCCCGGGCTTCGCCTCTCTCCACCCCCTCCAACCCCAGTCGCAGATCCAGGGCGCGCTGGGCCTCATCTGGGAGCTCGAGGAGTCGCTCAAGACCATCACCGGCATGCCGGGAGCGACTTTGCAGCCGGCCGCCGGCGCCCATGGCGAACTCACCGGTATTCTCATGGCGAGAAAGGCCCTCGAGGCGCGCGGCGAGAAACGAGAGGTCGTGCTGGTACCCGACTCGGCCCACGGCACCAACCCGGCGACCGCAACTTTCGCCGGCTATCGTGCGCAGGAGATCCCGTCGGCGGACGACGGCACGGTCGATCTCGGAGCGCTCGACCGCATGATGGACGAAACGGTTGCCGCCCTGATGCTGACCGTTCCCAACACCCTCGGTGTCTTCGAACATCAGATCCTCGAGATCGCGGACCTCGTGCACAGCCGTGGCGGCTTCATCTATATGGACGGCGCAAACCTCAACTCGTTTGTCGGTCGCGCCCTGCCAGGTCTGATGGGCGCCGACGCCATGCACATCAACCTCCACAAGACCTTTTCGACCCCTCACGGTGGCGGCGGACCCGGCGCCGGCCCGGTGACGGTTTCCGAAGCTCTCCTCCCCCACCTTCCGGTACCGAAGGTGATTCGCGGTGAGGATGGTTTCGAGCTCCAGTGGGAGGACCCGGCGTCGATCGGCCAGATGCGCGGCTTCTACGGGAACTTTTTGATCCTGGTACGGGCCCTCACCTATATCTGGAGCCTTGGCGCCGAAGGCCTGCGATCGATGTCGGACGTAGCGGTGCTCTACGCCAATTTGATCCGGCACCGCCTGAACGGCGCCTACCACCTGAAGTTCGATGCCCCGAGTCTGCACGAGGTGGTTTTCGACGACAGCATCCAGGCCCGGCACGAGGTCCACAACGTCGATATCGCCAAGCGGCTCCTCGACTACGGCTTCCATCCGCCGACGATGTCATTCCCCCTCATCGTCCACGGCGCGCTGATGATCGAACCGGCGGAGAGCGTCGCACCCGATGAGGTGGAAGCCTTCTGCGACGCAATGCTCGCGATCGCCAAAGAGGCGGAGTCAGATCCGGAGCTGGTCAAATCCGCGCCTCACGACACCCCGGTGGGGCGGGTCGACGAGGTGCGGGCGGCAAGGAATCTGGTGACGTGTTGGACGCCAGAGGAGACTGAGTAGGTGCCTTGTCTCCGGACACGGCATCCCCACGTCGACATCCCCCGTTTCCCGACGCGCTTCCCGAGAGGATGCCAGGCACGCCGCCATGATGTTACTCGCGGCCTTGCGGCCGCGGTGAAGCGTCGTCGCCAGCGCGTGGCTCATGGCCTCCTCCTTCGGATGAGGCCTGAGCTCACTCCGCTGCCGCCGGCGGTTTGAGGACAACATCATGGCGGGATGCCAGGCACCTCCGCCGCACATTCTTGTGGAGGTTGGGTGGAAATTCCCCCTCTCAATCGACACGAAACCAGGGGCCGGAGATGCGGCGATCGCGGCAGGTGGGGCAACGACCCGGCGGATGCGGCGCCGTGCTCGAAAAAACGAAGTCACATGCCTCGCAACACGCTGGTCTGAGAATCAGGCGTTGCCCGCCTGCGCGAACGCTGCGCTCGATGTGTCGGAGATCCTCCTCGAGCACTTTGACGGTCAGACCAAAATCTCGGCGGAGGTCGTCGAACTCCCACTCGCCCTCAGCCAATCGTTCGACGATCTGCTGACGTCTGGTACGTTCCATCAACTTCGCTCAGCGGTTGTCAGCGTTGTCAGCCAACCACTGGTGAATCGGCACATCGGCGATGTACAGCTCCTCGATCACCCCGACCCCACCGCGTACCCTGACGCTGACAGAGGCCTCGCGCTGACCCCGCCGGCCGCTCCAGACGGCGCGTCCGGCCTCCGGTGCCAGGTCCTCGTCCATGTAGTAGCGCCGGAATGGCATCGACACCCAGACGAATCGAGTCCCTTCCTCGTCGGGGTAGATACCCCCCGCCCGCAACCGTAAGTACGGTCCGCTCGCTGGCTTTTCAGCGCTCGCCTGCCCGAGGATTGCATATCCGTCGGCATCGATCTCTATCGGGAGAAAGACATGTTTTCCTGGCTTGACATCGAGATCGTCGCCCGCCGGTGCGCGATCGACCGCAAAGCGAATCGCCACGTAGCGGCCGCGGAAGGCGTCGACCGGATCGACCGGCTGGATGCGGAAACGGAAGGCTTCACCGGTGCGCAGCGCGAGCTCCGATTTCACGATCGCTCCGCCCGCTACCGCCAGTTGTGCCAGGGCCACGACCACGAATATCACGAATCGGAGACGCTGATTCACGATTCGTCCTCCTGACGTGCACGAAGGCTTCGGGAGAGCACGACATTGGCTACCAGGAAACCGATACCGACGAGGATGAAGGCGAAACCCTTCAAGATGAAACCAAAGCCTGAATCGAAGAAGCGCACGACCACGAGCATCGCCACCACGAGCATCCCGAGATTGACGGTGCCGAGGTTCTGTTGTCGCACACCCTCGGCGATCGTCGCGATACCGACAACGAAGAGGAGGAGGGTGAAGCTCACCGCCCCGATCCACCTCGAGTCGATCGCCGCAGTCAGCGGCCACACCACGGCAACCAGCGGCACCGAAAGCCCCCACAGGAGATGGAGACGGTGGTGTCCGCGATCCAGGAGGAGCGCCATCGCCAGAATCGCCGCCAGTGGCAGGCCGACTGCCAGCACCTCATCAATCCACGACGTCACCTCGAGGAACCGCTCGGTGGTGTGAATGTGCTTCCAGCCGATGTGACGCCACGGCTCGTCAAAGCTCAGGATGAGCCACATGATAATGCTGCCGGTAACGCCGACCACTTCCAACGGCCTCCGCCACAGGCCCTCCTCGCCGCGCCGACTGGCGGCGCCGACGGTAATCATGAGGGCGAAGAGCCCGACGTAGACCACGATCCACAGACCCGGCACTCGGTTATCGAGCCCCAACCCCGCGGCGACACAGAGAAAGATGGCGATCGCCCACTGTAAGTTCGCAGCGCGGAGACCACGTCGTTCCGACCGCATGACTTGAATCAGATGCGGAACCACCGCCGCCGCCAGGGGCCACATCATGAGAATCTGTGAGCCCTCGACCTTGGCCGCACCGGCCCACCAGGTGAGCGCGGCAAGGAAGAGCATTGCCACCGCAGTGGAGTTGAGCAGCCACGGCAGCGGCGCCAGCAGCAGCGACCACCGCCACAGGAAGGATTCGAGGTCGCCCCCGGTGTGGTAGGTCTGGTCGACCAGGGCAATCGCGGTCGCCACGGTCAACGCGAGCAGGGTCGCCGAGCCCTCGCGCCAGGCTGTCGACTCGCCCTTTTTGACCAGGACCCAGCCGACCAGCACCTGCGACGTCAAAAGCGGGGCCAGGGCGATGGCGGCCCGCGTTCCACGGCCGAATGCCTCCCAGTTGTGGGCCAAAAGGAGGATCACACCGCCACCGATGAGGAGGGCGCCAAAGACCGCGAAGATGGCAACCACGAGGCGACGCCCCGAGCCTGATGTCTTTTCGGTGTAATGCTCCCGCAGACGCTCGGCCACAGGGGCGTCGATCACCCCCTCTGCCTCCAGCTTCGGGAGCTCTCCGAGCAGCCAGCGAATCGACAACCGTCCCATGGTTGTCTTTAATTGTATCTTGAACGTCCTAAGCTAAGAACTTTCAGACATTTATGTCACCGCACCGGGTACGCCGGGCGCTCTGGTCGAATCGGCGGGTTCTCCTCGAGCAGCTGGAGAACCTCGGCGATCGCACGATCGAGCTGCGGGTCGCCGCCATCCAGCATCAGCGACGGATCGTCCATCACCTCGATGTCGGGATCAACGCCGTAACCCTCCACATCCCACTCGCCGTCGAGGTTGTAGAACGAGAAGGTCGGCACCGTCACACGGCCTCCGTCGATCAGCGGTGGGCGACCCGAGTAGCCGATCAGACCGCCCCAGGTGCGGGTGCCGATAAGCGGCCCCAGGCCGGCAGCACGGAAGTAGTACGGAAAGGCATCGCCACCCGAGCCGCTCCACGAATTGATCAGCATCACTTTCGGTCCGACCTGTGACATGAAAGGTGTTTGCCAGTCTTTGCCCGAACGCACCGCCCAGAAGTTGTAGAGCGGACGATTGAGGAGCTCGATGAAGCGGTCGGGGATCTGTCCGCCGTTGTTGAATCGTTCGTCGATGATCAGTCCGTCTTTCGAGATCTGCGGGCGCCACATCCGGAAGAGCTCGGTCTGACCGCCGATACCGGTACTCGGCACATAGATGTATCCAACGCGACCGTCGGTAGCCTCGTCCACTTTCCGGCGGTTGCGCTCAATCCAGGCCAGGTTGCGCAACCGCGCCTCGCTGCCAAGGGTCTCGACCAGCACTTCACGGGCACCGTCAAAGCTCGCTTGATCGTTGACCGTGAGGATCACCGTGGTCTCGGCCAGCCCTTCAAAGGCTGCCCATGGGTCCGCAGACGTATCGATTGGAGTGCCGTTCACCGCGAGCACCCAGTCGCCCTCGCTGACATCGACCCCGGGCTCGGCGAGCGGTGATCTCACCTCGGCATCCCAGGGCGCCGCTGTGACAATCTTGGCGATCCTGAAGGCGCCGTCGACAAGCGCCCAGTCGACCCCGAGCAGGCCGACGCCGCGTTGTTCGCCCCGCTCCACATCGCCACCACCCCGGTAGGAGTGCGATGTGCTCATCTCCCCGATAAGCTCGCCGATGATGAAGTTGAGGTCCCAGCGGGTGATCACGTCGTCGAGCAGGGCGCCGTAGCGCACGCGCATTGCGGGCCAGTCGACACCGTGCATGTTTGGATCGTAGAAGTAGTCCCGCTCCAGACGCCAGGCATCGGTGAAGATCTGGCGCCACTCTTCGGGCGGGTTGACAGTCATCTCCATAGACGAGGTAGCTAACGGCTTATCCATTTTCTGCTTCGGCGCTACATCGACGATCGCCACGCTGCCGTTGGAAATAACAATCATCTTCTTGCCGTCGGCCGACACACCGTATCCATCGGCACTATCGAGGATGGTCTTCTCCTCGCGATCCTCGAGGTCCCAAAAGACGATCGGAGACTTTTCGGAATCGGAACCGGTGCGCGGGCGCCGTTGGTAGAGCACCTTGCCCTTGACCGCCGCCAGACCACGATACAGTCCAGCGTCCGGCGGCAGGACAACCGCCCGCGCCTCGAAGCCCTCGAGGTCGATCTTCACCGACTCCGCCTTCTTTGGCTTGTCGTCGTCCTTTTTCTCGTCCTTGCCCTTCTTGTCGTCGTTTTCCTCCCCTTGCTCCGCCTCGTCTTCACCGTTGTCCTCGACATCGTTGCGTGGCGCCAACGGCGACGCGACATCGACTCGCAGCGGCACCGCGACGATGTTGGTGGGGTTTGTGTAGATCCAGGTACGTTCGAATGAGGAGTAGATGGGTTCGAATGTTCGATCGGAAAGATAGTAGAGGTACTTGCCCTCGGGATCGAAGGCCGGCGCATAGCTTTCCACGAATCCCGAGGTCACCTGGTGGCGCTCGTCGGTTTCGGTGTCGTGAAGAAAGACCGCGTTCTGCCGGTTTTCGAGACCGCGCGAGTAGGCGATCCACCGGCTGTCTGCGGACCAGCTCACCTCGAAACCGTCGAGGGCACCGTGGGTCATCCAGAGACCCCGGTCCACCTCGGTCAACGATCCGCTGTCAACGTCAAACAAGTGAATCACCTGCAGGTTGTCGATGAAGATGATCTTCTTGCTGTCCGGAGACCACATCGGCGTGTAGCGGTAACCGGGACCGAGCTCGGTCAGGGTCTTCTCTTCGCCGGACCCGTCGGCCGGACGAAAACTCAGCTCGTACTCGCCCGTGCGGTCGGAGAAGTAGGCGAGGGTCTTGCCGTCCGGCGACCACGCGGGGTGGCGCTCGGCAAACGCCGAGGTCCGGGTCAGGTTGCGCACCACCCCGTGCTCGGCGGGAAGGCTGAAGATCTCACCGCGGGCGGCGAGCACGGCTCGCTTCCCGGACGGGGAGATATCGACGTCGGTGAGCCGGTCACCGACCTTGACCGGCCGCGGGCGCAGGGTCGCACGATCCGTTATCACCTTGACGTCGATCGGCTCTGCGGTCTCGGTCGCGAGATCCATCACGTAGAGCCGGCCACCGTTTTCAAAGACCAAATCGTCGGGACCGATGGCCGGGAAGTGGATGTCGAAATCCTCGAAGGACGTCACCTGTCGCACGGTGTCGGTATCGAGCTCGTAGGCCCAGATATTGGCCCGCAGATTGGCGTCCCGATCGGACAGGAAGTAGAGGGTCGAGCCGTGCCACATCGGCTGGCCGTCGTTGGCGGTATTGTGGGTGAGGTTTTTGGCCTGAAAGTCGGAGAGCCCGAAGAGCCAGATCTCGGGTGCGGTGCCGCCGCGATACCTCTTCCAGGTCCGGAAGTCTCTTGACAAAGGCATGTACGCAAGTGTGGTGCCGTCCGGAGAAATCGAGCCGAACTCGCCGTAGGGAACCGGCAGGACCTCGGGCAGACCACCGGTCGTCGGGACATTGTAGAGCTTTCGGAAGCGCTGCTTTTCGCTCGTCATCGAGGTCGCGAAGAGAATGTCATTGCCGTCGGGGTACCAGTCGAGCATGCGGTCCGGGTCCGGATGGTGGGTCAGCCGCGTTGGCAGCCCGCCTTTCGCCGGCATCACAAAAATGTCCTGGTTGCCGTCGTAGTTTCCGGTAAAGGCAATCTGCTGACCGTCGGGAGAGAACCGCGGAAAGCTCTCCTCGCCCATCGGTGTGCTGAGACGTTGGGCAACGCCGCCCTCCTTGGACACCACCCAGATGTCGCCACCGTACACGAAAGCGATCTCGGTGGACGAGACGTCGGGTTGGCGCAGCAGGCGGGCGTCGATCTGGGCGTCGGCGGTGCCGACCGCAAGCAGCAGGATTCCCACTATGACGGCAGAACGGACAGATCTGTGCATGAACTCTCCTCCAGGAAATAGCGCCTCACGCGGAGATCACCGGCTGCGAAGCTCGGTTATTGTACGGTATCCACCGACATCGGTTCTGCGACTTGGGTATTAACGCTACGGGGAGGACGCGATGCCGCACGACGAGATGAACCTCGACCAATTCCAACGCCTGCTGTGGGGGTTTGCCGGCCACCGCGTGATCACGGTCGCCGGACGCACCGGCATCCTGCGCCTGCTGGCCGAGAGAGACTGCACCCCAACCGAGATTGCCACCGAGCTCGAGCTCGATGAGCTCGCCGCGGGCAAGGTGGTACGAGCACTCACCGCTCTCGGCATCGCCGAGGCGGAGGGGGAGCATTACCGGGCCGCGGCGGGGTTACGCGAGCACTTTCTCCCCGGCGATCGAGACGTCGTGCCCTTTCTCGAGCACTCGCACGCGATGTACGAGCACTGGGGGGAAACGCTCGAGCCGTGGCTTCGGGGAGAGGATTGGCCGGTCGCCGAGCGCACGCCGGAGGAGGTGCGCCGCTTCGGCGCCGCCATGCGCGCAATGGGTGCTCAGATGGCGAGACGGGTAGCCGACGCCCTCGACCTCGAAGACGTCGAACGCATGCTCGATGTCGGTGGCGGTTGGGGGCAATTCGCGCAAGCCATGTGCAGGGTCAGGCCGGGTCTCCAGGCCACCGTACTCGACCGGCCGGAGGTGGTTGACCGGGCGCAAACCGAGCTTGCCAGCACCGAGTTCGAGGAACGGATCGATTTTCTGCCCGGCGATTACCTCGCCACCGACTTTGGAGCGGGCTACGACCTCGTACTCCTGGCCAACATCCTCCACCAGGAGACCTCCGACCGCGCCCAGAAACTCGTGCGACGGGGTGCGGCGGCGCTGGCCCCCGGGGGTCGGGTAACGGTGGTGGACTTCGCCATCGACGACAAGCAGCGGGAGCACCTTCTCGGAGCTCTCTTCGCCATCAACATGCGCTCGTTCGGTGACACCTGGACCGAGGATGATATTCGCGGCTGGATGGCCGTTGCCGGCCTCGACGAAGGCGAGCGCATCAATCTCGGACCGGACCGGTGGATCATCTCGGGCCGAAAACCGAATTCGTGATATTTCTGGCCAATCGCTATCGCTATCGGTATCGCTATCGGAAATCTTCGGCGGTGGCTGAAATCACTCGGTTACAAATCACGTTCATTTATGCCGCCTCTGCAAGCGCCGTGTCGACCAGCACCTCGGCGCTGCCATCGGTGTAAATTGCGGTGAAAGACCCGCCTTCGATGACCAGGGCCGAGGGACGGCCGCCCTCATAAAACGAGGACAGCATGCCGGTGTCGATGAGAAAGACCCGGCCGCCGAATCGCACCTCGATGCGGCCCTCGTCCTGCACCGTGTGACCGCCAACCACCCTCTCTGCACCAACTCCGGCGAGAAGCTCTATCATCTGCTCGGTTTCAGTCTCCTCATCCCACCTGGCACCACCGCGGAACCAGAGCGGACCGCCTGCCGAGAAAACGAGCCAGTTCTCTGCGTCCGCGAGCTCGGCATATTTCGGATCGGGAGGATCCATTTCCAGATAGACGCTCGTCAGAGAGGCGAGCTCAGCGGTTGACGGCACCAGTTTGTCGGCGATCATGACTTCGCGCAGGCGGTCATAGGTGGCCAGCTCGGACGCCACCTTGGCGTTGATCTCGTCTACGCTCAGCCCCACGAGGTCGGGGCCGACCCCGCCGTGGATGAAGAGCACCCCGTCGATCACAACCGCCACCGGGTGTTGGAGCAGCCACGATCCATAGTGCGCTTCGGGCCCGAGCGCTTCTTTGTACTCGAGCCATCCCGGCGGAACGGCGGCCATCCACTGCTCTTTCACCTCGTCGGGAACCACGGCTACCGGAGCGCCCAGGAGCTCCTCGGCCTTGGCGCGCCAGTATTTTTTAAAGTCCTTGTAGGCGGCCTTGCGCCGCTTCGCCGATTTCTTGTCGACGAAGGTGGCGTAGATCTCCGGGTTGACATCGCGGAAGAAGCCGACGAGGTTCATGCCTTCGTGGTTGCCGAGCAGGACGATGACCTTGCCGCCGGCGGCCGCCGCCTCCTCTTCGAGACGCATCAGGAGATCAAGAACCTTGAACACTTCGACCCCGCGATCGAAGATGTCGCCGGTCTGGACAAAAGTGGTCTCGCCGCCGATCCAGTGCGCGTCACCATCCACCAACTCCGCTCGCTGCAGGATCGACACGAACCCGTCGTAATTGCCGTGGATGTCGCCGATCGCAACGACGCGCTCTCCGGCAACAACGGTGGAGGCCACCGCGAGAGTTGCCAGGACGACCAGGGTCACAGCGAATCGGGATAATATCGATCTTCGTGTCATGCGTTCTCCTCCGATGAGGGTAACCCCTCATGCCCGGAAACTGTTCCCTTCTCGTTCCTCAGCAGCGCAACCCCGATGGCCATCACAAGCGTGCTGATCACCAGGGCGCAGGTCGCCGGAACGGCCGGGTTGTTGTGGTAGTGGGTGATTCCACCGTAGTACATGCCGAAGTGGACGACGAGCGCGGTGATGGCGGCGGCAAAGGCAAGCGGCGCCGAAGTGCGTTTCGAGAAAATGCCGAAAAGCACCGGCGCGAAGGTGGCAGCGAATAGGCCGTAAATTCCGTTCTGGGCGAAGATCGCCACCGACAGCGACGGTGCGACGATTTGGCGCCAGGCGAGGAGGAGGGTAATCGGCGCCAATGCGATCAGGAAGATCCGTCCAACCCTGAGCAACTGGCTGTTCAGGCGATCCGCCGCCACGCCGCGCGCCCTCGCGATCGTGCCATAGAAATCGTTGCCGAAGATGGTCGAAAGGGCAAGGATCACCCCCTCGAGGGTCGAAAAACCGGCCGCCAACACCCCGAGCATGATGAAGGCACGCAGACCCGGGGCGAAGCCCGTGGCGATGTAGGTGGCCACGACCCGATCGGGCGGCAGGTCACCGCCGAGGTCGATCCGGGCATACAGGCCGACCAGCAGCACCGCGGTGAAGACCGTGCCCGCCACCATGGCAGTCACCAGGTACGTGTTGACGTCGCGCTCGGAGCGCAGATAGAGCGATTTCGAGATGATGTGCGGTTGCATGATGATCGCGAGGCCGATAATGAAGTTCGCCACCACCACCTCGAAGAGGTCTCGGAAAAGCAGGCTGTCCGGGTTGGTCATGCTGCCGAAGTGGGGCGCCACCGCGTCGAGCCTTCCAAAGAAGCCCGCCACGCCGTCACCGAAAATCGCTGCGCCGGAAGCCACCAGGATCACCGCCACCGCCAACATCGTGATGGCCTGGACACTGTTGGACCAGATGTGAAGGCTGGCGCCGCCGAACAGGATGTATCCAAAGGTAAACACAACGACCATTAACAACGCCGGCCACATGCCGATCAGCAGCACGGTCATCAGGACCAACACCAGGGCGGTCACGATCAAGACCAGGAATGTGATCTGCAGCATGCTGGCAAGGGCGAAGAAGACGGTCAGCCTCCGGTCGCCATAACGCTCGCCCAACCACTGCGGCACGGTCAGCACCGTAAATTCGTCGCCGACCCTCCGGAATCTCTTGCTGGTCACGATGAGTCCGATGAAGATTCCGAGCGGCGCCGCCATGCCGTAGCCCACAACCCCCGACCACCCGTAGGCGTGGATCAGACCCGGGTTGATGACAAATGTCGCGACGGAGGTCATGTTGGCGGCCAACGACAGACCGACGAAAAACGGTGGCACCCTGCGGCTGCCGACCGAAAAGGACTCGATGTCGGTTGCCCGCCGCCGATTGCGCCACGCGAGATAGATGATCACCGCTGCGTAAAGGATCAGGAGGGTCCAGGGGAGAAAGGTTTCATTCATGGTTCAATCCGATCACGGATGCAGGGCGCAGGGCGCAGGGCGCAGGATGCAGGATGCAGGGCGCAGGATGCAGGATGCAGGATGCAGGATGCAGGATGCACCGAAAGTGTAGCTCTTTGAGGCCCTGTATCCTGAACCCTGAACCTGGGCGCTTGAGCCAGCTCAAGCGCCAAGCTCCCGGTACCACCGCATGAGGCACGCCACCATCTGCCCGCGGAAATTGAGGTTGAGAGCTCGAGAGCGACGTTCGACCACCATGAGATCGGCGGCCAACCGCGCCAGCTCCTCGCCCGCGGGCTCGGCCTCGGCCTCGCTTGCCATCTCCAACGCGACGGCCGCCACCGACGCAAATGGCGGAACCCCATCCGGCAGGAGGAAGGGCAATCGCAGCAGCTGCCGGGTTTCGCCGCCGATTCCCGACTCGAGGGCCGAGCGGATATCGTTGACCGCGTCGTCGAGTCCTCCTTCCGCCAAAGTCACGGCCGCCAACTCGGGAAAATCCGCGTTCTCCGACAGCTGGCGAGCAACGGCCACGGCGCCCGGAAGAGCCAGCTGTTGGCAGCGTGAAAGAATGGTCGGAAGAACCGCCGAGGGATTGGCGGCGAGGAGGATGAAGACCGCGTGTGCGGGTGGTTCCTCGAGGGTCTTGAGGAACGCGTTGGCCGCCTGGTCACCAAGATGACCCGCCTCGGCGCCGTCAAAGATCCACACCCTTCGCTCACCCTCGTACGGCCGTCCAGCGGCCGAGTTCACGACCCCACGAATCTGAGCTATCGTAATGATCCGTTTGGCGCCTGTCGGCAACACTGCCTGGACATCCGGATGGACGCCATCGCGGACCCGATCAGCGCAGCCGCCGTTTCCCCACGGCGCGCTCATTCCTTGACACGTCAAAAAGACAGCGGTTTCCACCGCGGCGAGCTCGCGGCCGAGCCCCGCCGGACCGACCAACAGCACCGACTGGGGGAAACGGTCTCGATCCCGTGCCTGAATCAGACGCTCGAGGGCAGGCTCCACCAACGCCCCCCACCGTTCGCGATCGAGCGCATCCGAATCCCACCAGGAGGCCGGCTCGTCGCTCATCGCAGGGCCTCCGGGAGGACCGGGTGGACTCGTGCGAAGACCTTTTCGGGCGGACCGTCGGCGTCGATCACCTGGACCCGGCTCGGCTCGCGCTCTGCAAGCTCGAGGAACCCATCACGGACCCGGCGGTGGAACTCCGTCGGCTCGTCATCGAGCCGGCTTTCGCGCGATGACCCTTCCGAGTTGCGGGTGCGGGCGCGGGCAAGCGCCGCTTCAGGATCCATATCGAAGACCAGGGTCAGGTCCGGCTCGAGACCACCGGTGGCGAGTCGATTCAATCCCGCCACCTCCTCCCAGCCAAGCCCGCGTACCAGGCCCTGGTAGACCAGCGACGAATCGGTGAATCGATCGCACAGCACAACCGCGCCGTCCTCGATCGCCGGCCGGATAACCTGCTCGACGTGGTCGCGGCGCGCCGCCTCGAGGAGAAAGATCTCGCTGAAACCGTCCGGTTCGAGCTCAGGGTCGAGGAGAAGCGCCCTCACCGCCTCGGCGAGCTTGGTCCCACCGGGCTCGCGCGTAACGATGGTCTTGTGTCCGAGGGTCCGCAACCACTCGTCGACCAGCATGAGCTGGGTGCTCTTGCCGGTCCCCTCTCCGCCTTCGAACGTGATGAACCAACCCTTTGGCATGGCAGGCAGTATAGCCGTGCCGCAACCCTCGGACGAACCACCAAGAAACCAAGCCTACCCATTCACCCGAATAACCACAGAGACACAGAGGCACAGAGAGGGCACAGAGCCACGCACTCATCGCAATTTGCCCACAGATAACCCAGATAGACGATCTCGAGATTCGAGTACGTGGCGAGGTCCGCGCTCTCGAAGAGCGCAGGCCTTGCCACTCCTCATCGCCTGTTGGTGGATGGACGGACCCCCCTTCCAAAAACAAGACGGGTGAGGCGGAACTGACGCGCCCCGGGCGCGTCGGCCGGTGGGCAGCACGGTAACGATGGACGCTTGCGTCCGGAGTTGATGTGCTTTCCACCGGTAGTTGGCGATCGTTAGATCGCCGACTGTTCCACCGTCAATCTACGGCATTGCGGCATCACATCAGCCGAAACAACATCTGGGTCTATCTGGGTGATCTGTGGGCCAAGTGGGATGGACGAGCGGCTCTGCGTTTCTTCTCTCTGTGTTCCTTCTCTGTGTCTTGGTGTCTTGGTGGTTTAACTCTGGCCGACGACCCTGAGGAAAGCTTCTTCGGCACGGTACGACGAACGCACGAACGGCCCGGCGAAGACCTCGAGCCCGAGCTCGGCGCCGACCTTCTCGAGGTCCAAGAACTCCTCCGGACTCCAATATCGTGCAACCTCAACCTGCTTCGCCGTTGGCTGCAGGTACTGGCCGATGGTCACGACCTGGCAGCCCGCGTTGCGGAGGTCGCCAAGCACCTCGACGATCTCGTCGCGAGTCTCTCCGAGACCGACCATCAGCCCCGACTTGCGGATCATCTCCGGCGCGCGTTCGGCAACCCGGCCGATCACCTCCATCGCCCATTCGTAGCGCCCCGAACGACGCACCTTCCGGTAGAGCCTCGGCACGGTCTCAACGTTGTGGTTGTAGACCTCGGGCCCAGCTTCGATGATCCGGTCCACCTGTGCCAGGTCACCGCGGAAATCCGGGGTCAGGACCTCGATTGCCGGGGCTTTTTCGAGCTCCCGTAGACCCTCGATGCAGGCGACAAAACCTCCCGCCCCGCCATCGTCGAGATCGTCACGATCGACGGCTGTTATTACAACGTGTTCGAGACCCATCTCGACGACCGCCTCGACCAGTTGCCGCGGCTCTTCGGGGTCGAGGGCGGACGGTCTTCCATGAGCGATCGAGCAGTAGGAGCAATTACGGCTACAGACCCGGCCATTGATCAGAAAGGTCGCCGTGCCGCGCGCAAAACACTCGGTGCGGTTAGGACACCGTGCCTCTTCGCACACCGTGTGCAGACCGCCCGATCGCATGCGCTTCTTGATCTGGTGAAGCTCGCCCAGCTGCATTCGGCGCGAGCGAATCCAGGCCGGCAGCGCCGGCCCGGGAGCACGGCTACCGAAGGTCACGGTGCAACCACCCAGGCGTCGGGGAAACCGGCGGCGCTCATCCGCTGCGCGACACGGTCGGCCGAGCCACGATCGGGGAACGGCCCGAGGCGGAGCTTGTACAGGGTCGGTGAACCGGCATCCTGCACCGTGATGAGGTGTTGGTTCTCGTGCGGAAAACCAAGGCCCTCGAGCTTGGTCCGTGCCGACTCTACGGAGGCGCTCCTGGAGGAGGCCAGCACCTGAACGAAGAAGTCAGTGGTCGCCGGGGTCGCGGTCGGAGGTGGAGTGGTCGGAGTCGGAGCCGGCGGCCGCGGAGTCGCGGTCTGAGTTGCCGTCGCGGCGGGCCGGGCGGTGGCGTCGGCGATGGCGGTTGGGATCACCATCTCCGGGATGTCGGTTGGCGTTGCTGCCGCCTGCAAGGCGGTCATCTCGCCCGCCGGCTGCTCGGCCGTCAGGACCGACCACGCGGCCCCATAGCCGAGCGCGAAGGCGATGATCATGACCAGCGCCAGCGCGATCAGGAGCACCGTCAACCAGCGCGCGCTCAGCTCGATGACATAGTAGCTGCGGCTCATACCTCTCTCTCGGTCTCGCCGGGTGGGCTATCCCCGACGATCAGTCTGCAACGAAACCGTCCCGATTCCGCCGTCAATCGTTGCCCTTGCCGAGGGCGCCCAGCCCCTCGAGGAAGTTGATCGGCATCGGGAAAACGATGGTCGAGGCGTTCTCGGTCGAAATCTCGGCAAGCGTCTGCATGTAACGCAACTGGATCGTGAGGGGATTTTTCGCCATCACCTCTGCCGCTTCGGCGAGCTTCGCCGACGCCACCAGCTCACCTTCCGCGTGGATGATCTTGGCCCGCTTTTCGCGCTCGGCCTCCGCTTGCTTGGCAATCGCCCGCTGCATGTCCGGAGGCAGGTCGACGTGCTTGACCTCGACCATGGAGACCTTGACGCCCCACGGGTCGGAGGCCTCGTCGATCATCGACTGAAGCCGCACGTTGAGCTGTTCACGCTTGGTCAAAAGGTCATCCAGCTCGACCTCACCGAGCACCGCCCGCAGGGTGGTCTGCGCCAGCTGCGAGGTGGCGTAGACGTAGTTCTCCACCTCGACCACCGCCCTGACCGGGCTCATGACCCGGAAGTAGACCACCGCGTTGACCTTGACCGACACGTTGTCGCGAGTGATCACGTCCTGCGGCGGGATGTCGTGCACCACCGTCCGCAGACTCATCTTGACCATCCGGTCGATCGGCCAGAAGACGAAAACGAAGCCCGGCCCCTTGGGCTCCTTGAGCACGCGGCCGAGGCGGAAGATCACGCCCCGTTCGTACTCGTTAAGGATGTTGATCCACTTGAAAACGATGAAGACCGCAAAGAAAATGGCCAAACCGAGGCCGGAACCAAGAATACCCATCATGCACTCCCTTCCTCATGGTCGCCGACGGCGACAACTTCAATCCAACTGCCTCGTACGGCAACCACACGCACACGATTTCCATCTGCGATCGCGGATCCGACGCTGCGCGCGTTCCAGTACTCGCCGTGCACCGCCACCTTACCCTCCGGCGCGATCTCACCGATCGCCCGGCCAACATCGCCGACAAGACCCTCGTGCCCGGTCATGGGCGGCTGACGGTGGGCCCACAGCACCCGGGTGAGAAGGAAGCCGGTGAGGGTTGCCACCACCACCGCCGTCGGCAGAACCACGCCCATGCTCACCCGCATGGCTGGAATTGGTCCGTCAAAGACCATCAGCGAGCCGAGCACGAAAGAGATCACTCCGCCCACGGTCAGCAGCCCATAGCTGGTCACCTTCACCTCCAGTATGAAGAGCATCAGGGCGACAAAGATCAACGCCACACCCGCCCAGCTCACCGGCAGCACGGACACCGAGTACAGACCCAGCAGCAAGAAGATGACGCCCACGACACCCGGTAAAATGCCGCCGGGATGGGTGATCTCCACGTAGAGGCCAAGCGCTCCCAGCGCCATCAGGAGGTAGGCAATATTGGGGTTGGCGAGGACCGAGAACAAGCGCTCGGCAAAGCTCGGCTCGATCTCTACCATTTGCAGCTCGTCGAGATCCAGGATCACCACATCACCGTTGAACCGGGTCACTTCCATGCCATTCAGCTGCTCCAGCAGATCGTTGATATCGGTGGCGATGAGGTCGATGAGCCCCTCTTCGAGCGCCTCTTCGGCGGTCAACGAGATGCTCTCGATCACCGTCCGCTCGGCGGTCTCCGGATTGCGGCCCCGATGTTCGGCCAGCGATCGGACCATTGCCGCCGCATCGTTGGTGATCTTGTCGCGCACATCCTCCGGCAGGTTCTCCCCCTGCCCACCGACCGGATGCGCGGCGCCGGTGTTGGTGCCGGGAGACATCGCCGCCACGTCCGCGGAAATAAGGATGAAGAAGCCGGCGGACGCGGCGCGTGCCCCGGGAGGATTGACGAAGACCACGACCGGCACCGGTGAGGTGGTGATGGCGGTGGTGATGTCGCGGGTGGTGTCCACCAGCCCGCCTGGAGTGTCCAACTCCATTACCACTAACACAGCGTCCCGCTCGACTGCTTCCGCGAGCGCCCGCTCGATGAACTGCTGCGACGCGGGCTGGATCGTGTCCTCGACCCGCATCCGCACCACCTCGCCGCTAAAGGCAGGAGCCGCAACCGCAACCGAAAGTACGACCACGAGCCATATGAGATGCCGTTGCATACCGAAGATGATAGGGCCGATCGACCTGCGGGACAAGAGATTCCTCCTCTCTGCCACCAATTTCTGATTTCGGATATCGGATTTCGGATTTGCCCCCACCCACCCGGATTCGGAAAGTCTTCGCATATTTGAATCCTCCAACATAGATTACGGCGGTCAAGCGCCCGAGATTCCAACCTCAGGGACCGGAAGATCCGAAATCCGAAATCAGACGGTCTGCCGCATGCCCCGTCTGGCTTGTGTCCACAAGGTGCGTACCGTCGCACGATTCGAATACCTCGGTCCTTCGGCCGCATAGAGCTCGCGTTCGGCGAGCCACGCCAGTTCGCAGATCGCGGACCCGGCGGCGGGCCACAGATGTCGCGCTCTCTTCGCGATCCAACGGATGGTGGCACGAGGCGGCACCTCGATGCCAGATCGTTTGAGCTGATGAACGACCCGCTCTACGGCGACCGCGGCCGGTCCGGTCCCCACCCACCCAGAATGCGGCGAAGACGCCCGCCGGTGTCTCGCTGCCCACCACAGGACGCCCGCCACCACGGCAACAACCAGGACCCACGGCAGAAAGCTCCAGGAAATGCGGCGCAGTACGGCATCGACCCCGTTCGCCATCGCCGTCACCAATTGCATCTGCTCGCCGAACCCAAAGGTCAGCACATAGCGGTCCCACGATGACTGCACCCAGTCCACGGCCCACCGAAGACGATCTCGACCGCTGGGTCGGCTGAGGCCCGGGATGTCTGCCTCCGGCGTCGGGTCAAAGACCGTCCAGGTATCGTTCTCGCCGACCCAGGCCTCGACCCAGGCGTGAGCATTGGCTTGCCGAATCACCGCCTCTTCCTCATCGATGGAAAGGCTGCCTCCGCTGAAGCCCGCCACCATCCGTGCAGGAATGCCGAGATCGGTGAGCAGGGCCACCATGGCGCCGGCAAAGTACTCGCAATGACCCTGGCGTTCGCGGAGCAGGAACCAGGACACGGGATCGGCCCGCTGCTGGGTCATCCCGCTCATCGAGTAGCCATAGTTCTGCTTGAGGTACGACTCGATCGCTGATGCCCGTTCCGCGTCGGAACCGACTCCGTCGATAATGCTCATTGCAAGGTCCTGCGCCTCTGGGTCGAGATCGAATCGGGGAGGGCTTTTGAGAGGCGGATCGGCGGCCCTGGGGGGTTCTCCGCGGGCCACCCAAACGGTGTAGGTCAAGGGGCCTCTCACGCGCTGGGCGAGTACCACGCCACCGGTAGGATCCAGTCTGACGCCGATAGGAGAGGAGAGGGCAACCGTTCCCTCGGGCAGGAAGAGGTACCTCCGCGGTCGAACGAGCTCGATCTCGAGCTCCACTGCTTCGGTCAGACGTGGCTCCTCCCAGTGCAGCCGAATCAGACCACCGGGAGAGTCAGGCTCCCGGAAGGCCCCTCGAGGCGCCCACGAGTTGAGGGTCACCCTTCGCATGGCCGTTGCGCGAAGGCGCATCCATTCCGACCGGATCGCCTCACCCGAAACCGAACGCACAATCATCGCCACCTGGCGCGACTCTCTGATGGTTCCGACTCCGGCCAGATCGACGTGGCTCGAAAAACCCGTAACGCTGCTCATTCCGCCACGTCCCGAGATCCATGGCGAACGTATCCGTGGCAAGGCGAGGAAGATCGGGATCGACACCAGCAACGCCAGCATTGCGGCTACCACCACATGTCGAGGTCTGGGAATGGCGGCGATCACCTGTCGCTCGAAGCCGAGTCCGGCAAAGTGGACCCTGATTCCCACCCACCACCACAGGACCACCGACGCAACGAAATAGAGGGCCACGCTGACGTGGGTCGACGTGGTGATCGCCACAACCCACACCAGAAAGACCAACAGGATGGCGCGAAGGAACGAGCGCCGGTCCGCCACCATCAGCACTCTCACCGAGGTCAACAGCAGCAGCAGATGGCCGAGCGGTCGCAGCGGACCGACTCGCATGCCGCCGGCGACCACCACGGCAACAATGATGGCGACGCCGATCAGATTGAGAACGATGCCCGAAGGCCGTAGCTTCACCGACGGCCGCAGACTCATGAACAGCCCTACTGCCGCCGCCGCCAACCAAAAGGGCGGCATGATGATGTAAAGGAAGGGAAAGGGCAGTAGTGCCCACATAAAGAGGATTCCGAGCAGCCGGCGGTAGCTCTCTACCGTCATCTGCGACCTGCTCCCCAGGCCTTGAACAAAACCGTTCGCCCGTTCTCGACCGCGACCGGTGCCTCCTCGGCCGTCGATACCGGTTCCACCTCCGCGAGCGGGCGCAGCAACATCGGTACTCGGCGGACGCCGCGCGCTGGCGGAACCACCAGCGATCCGACAACGAGCCCAACTCGGATACCCTCGCGCAACCTCTGCACCACCGCCGTGGCCACCTCCGATACGAGGCGCTCGAATCGCTCGAGCTGGCGTGGGTCGGTCGGGTCTTCAAGCCTCGGGTCGACTACATAGAATACGGGGTTTTCGGTCGTCCGCTGGCGTTCAACGACCACCAAGTGCTGCTGGCGAGCACTCTGTTTCCAGTGGATTGCTCGCAACTCGTCGCCTTCGTGAAAGTCCCGCAGCTGGGTCACTTCACCCTCACGCCCGCGCGACTCGAGAGCATCTGGAGAGCGACGTCCGCCGCCCCTTCTAACCGAGGCCACCGAAGCGGGAAGAAGCCGGGGGTAGACCAGCACCTGACGGCGGGCTACCAGGATTTTCGACTTGAGGAAGAAGCCGAGCGGCAGCAAGACTTCGAGTCGCCACGGTCCAAACTCCTGCCAACCCCGGTTCGGGAACACCACCTCCACCGAATGCCGTCGCTTCTGACCGGTCGCCAGATAGCAATCCCTGAACACAGAGCGGCCCGTAGCATCGCGGATCACGAGTCCATAGGCGGGGATGAAGCCGGAGGTGTTCGCGAGCTCGACATCGATGACCGCCGGCCTGTCGGCGTAAACCTCCGATGGCAGGTCGACCGTCGCTTCGATCCCCCCCAGGACCTGACGCGACCAGGTTCCCGACACGACGTAGCTGCCAAGGGCCAGACCGAGAAGGGCCATGAGGGCGTTGTTGCCGGTGTTCACTGCAGCCAGACCCAGGACAATGCTCGCCACCAGGTAGGCGATACCCCAGCGGGTGAGGCGGAGGCGGAAACCGGGGAAGGCGTCGGCGAAGCTCATCGCTTGAATTAGGAATTAGGAATGAGGAATTCCCACCCTTCCCCCCATGAACGCTGCGGGCGGGTGGGCGGCATTCCTAATTCCTAACTCCTAATTCCTAATTCCTAGCGTGGTACCGGGATGGACTCGAGGATGGCGCGGATGACGGCGCGTTCGGAGCGGCTCCGCTCCCAACCGTCACCGACCAGAGGGTCAAGGTGCAGAAGTCGGTGGGCAAGCACCATTTCAGCGGTGTCCTGGAGGTCATCGGGAAGCACGAAGGCCCGACCTCGAACCAGCGCCAACGCCTGCGCCGAACGCTGCCAGGCAAGACAGCCTCGGGTGGAGACACCAAGCGCGAGCGACGGGTGGGACCGCGTCGCCTCCACAACCTCGAGCAGGTAGTCAAGGAGCACTCCGGAGACGTGAACCTCAGGCACCAGGTTTTGCATCTCGATGACCTCACGGGCATCGATCACTGGCTCGAGCTGCTCGAGCTCTGGCTCGGCGCCGCTCGCTCGCAGAAGCTCGCGCTCCTCGTCATGACCCGGGTAGCCCATCGACAGCCGCATCAGGAAGCGGTCGAGCTGCGATTCGGGAAGAGGATAGGTCCCCGTGGATTCGACCGGGTTCTGGGTTGCGACAACAAAAAACGGCTCGATCAAGCGGTGGCGGGTTTTTTCGACCGTCACCGAGTGCTCGCTCATGGCCTCGAGAAGCGCCGACTGGGTGCGCGGCGCTGCGCGGTTGATCTCGTCGGCGAGGACCACGTTCGAAAACAGCGGTCCCTGCATGAACTCGAACTCGCCTTTATCCTGGTGGTAGACCGAAATGCCGATGATGTCCGACGGCAACGTGTCCGAGGTGAACTGGATGCGGTGGAAGTCGAGGTCAAGGGAACGAGCGAGGGCCTGGGCAAGGGTCGTCTTTCCGACCCCTGGCACATCCTCGAGAAGCACGTGGCCGCGGGCGAGCAGGGCCCCGATCAGCGCATCGACGATCTCGGCCTTGCCGCGGATGACGCGCACGATCGAGTCGTGCAGACGCTCGAGTCGCTCCAGGACCGTGTCTGATACCGGATTCATGCAATCTCCTATGACACGGGACGGCATCGCCGCCCCGCTAACCAGTATACGGAACATCACGGTAGCCGTTGCGAAAGATCGAATCGTGAGAACGTTCCGTCCATCCGGCTTCGCGGAATTTCGAATTTCGAATTTCGGATTTTCGGAAGCGCCTCGGGAAATGGCCCGCGTTCACCGGACGTGCCGTCTCTGACGATTTTGGGATCATGGGGGTCTGTGGTGAGTGGATGACTCGGGTCCAAAGATCGTCAGAGGGGGCACTCACGGGCAATGTCGCCCCGGAGAATCGGGATATTCAAGCCGGAACACCCTCGCCGGAGCGCGGGCACCGAGACGGAAACGGGCACGGGTAGCGGTACGATACCCACATGGATCGCGCTTCCGAACACCACCTGCACGAATTCCTCGCCCACCTGGCGGTGGAGCGTAACTTGAGCCCGCGAACGATCGAATCCTACCGCCGTGACCTCGTGCAATTCACGTCGTGGCTCGACGAACAGACGATCGGGCTCAGCGAGGTGGAGCGGGCAACCCTGCGCAACTACCTCGGCAGTCGCCGCGATCAGGGGCTCTCAGCCCGCTCTGCGGCGCGTGCGCTGTCCGCCCTGCGCGGTTTTTTCCGTTTCCTCGTCAACACACAGGTCCAGACCATCGATCCGACCGCCAACCTCCGTTCACCGAGCCTCTGGCAAACTGTGCCCCATTTCCTCACAGCTGACGAGATCGACACCCTGCTGGCATCCCCTGACACCTCGACCACTCTCGGTCTGCGCGATCGGGCAATGCTCGAGACTCTCTATGCAACCGGACTCCGGGTCTCCGAGTTGGTTGGCCTGACAACGGAACGCGTGCGGCTCGACCCCGGCTACGTGCGGGTGATCGGCAAGGGGCGCAAGGAACGAGTGGTTCCGCTCGGTGAAAGCGCCATCTCGTGGATCGACGATTACCTCGGCCGGGCCCGTCCCGAGCTCAACAAGCAACGCATATCCGAGCTTTTCCTCAACCATCGCGGCGGCGTCCTCACCCGCCAGGGGTTCTGGAAAATTCTCCGCGGCCACGCCCTGAGGGCGGAGATCAGCTCACCCCTCAGCCCGCACATCGTGCGCCACTCCTTCGCCACCCACCTGGTAGAAAACGGTGCCGACCTGCGGGCGGTGCAGATGATGCTCGGTCATGCCTCGCTCACCACCACAGAGATCTATACCCAC
>Ga0255054_10000518_pt1 | contig 22725 bp, 28 predicted proteins | sample JV7_2_23_MG_FD_188634 | JGI IMG/M metagenome (GOLD analysis project Ga0255054, IMG submission 188634) | Seawater microbial communities from Jervis Inlet, British Columbia, Canada - JV7_2_23 | ecosystem: Environmental > Aquatic > Marine > Inlet | place: Canada: British Columbia | collected...
GCTGATTCATTAGGTGCTGCTATATATCCCCATCTCGGTTTGAAAGCCAGAGAAGGTAGTGATGGCACTTTCGAGGCTAGACTGAAGCATTCACTTGGGGAATTGGCTATCACTGTACTGCTAGAGCAGGGCTATGTAGAACAGAATGAAGTCTCTGCTAAAGAGTTTGGTGAATTGGACTCAGAGAAGATTACTAAGAATGTAAAGAGTAAGACTAACTTTATCCGAGTTAAGACTATTGAGGTTAACAACGAAGAGGAAATCCGTACTGATATCCAAGACCTGATTAAAACTAGTCAAGAGAGTGATAGCATTATCAATACTTTGTTTGGCTTAGAGAAGAGAACTACTGCTCCTTCACTTAAGCCTATTACCAAAGTGAATGAGAATGTACGTAACTCTCCACAGAAGGTCTCTGCTAAGACTCAGGCAGCTCAGAAGGCAGCTCAGAAGGAACCATGGAACTACAGAGAAGACCTCGACAAGGTACTTACCTTATTGGATAGAGAGACTCTGCTTATCATGGAAGGATACGAGACAGACGTACAAGGTCTTCACATCACAGATAGAAAGGCTGCTACTGCTAAGAATAATGCCTTGGTTAATGGCTTCAAGGATGCCCTTACCTTCAGAGATATTGCTGACGAAGCTGACTTCTACTTCAAGTACTTTACTACCAAGTCTGGACGTTCACATATTGACTCCTCTATCTTTAACCCTCAGGGGAATAAGGTACATAGACTGTTTGCCAGAGCGAAAGCATGGAAGCAGGAATATACCTCTGAGAATGTCTTTGCATATAAGGCTGCTATCATAGCAGGACTAGGCATTAAGTTTGAGAACTTCACTGATGAAAATATAAGCGAATTATTCAGAGGTGTACTTGCATCTCCTGCAATTCAGGATGCTGTACATCATCTGGCTATTAGCGAAGACTCTCTCTCTAAAGAGGGCAAAGCTGCTGTCTCCCACGCTGTAGAGAAGGGAGGTGAAGGTCTGCATTCCTTAGACGTACTATTGAGCCTAGCAGAGGCTACAGAGCTTGTAGGAGGTTCCTATGTACTCAAGGATAGCTTCACTTCTGATATCTACCTAGAAGTAGATGGTAAGGTGAACGGACCTACTATAGCTGTAGCACAAGTACCTGTAGATATCTCCGCTATGGATGCACTAGAAGCTGGTGGGTACTCCTTTGATAGTAGGACTGACCTGAGTGAGTTTGATAGTCCTGATACCTATGAGCAGTTAGCAGCTAACTGGATTAGCTACCTTAAAGGTATCCATGGAGCATTACCTACTGTAGAGAAGTTTGCTCTAGACAATCTCCGTGTTGTGATTGGTCCTTTCCTGTCAGATGGAGTTGTTAACGATTTGGCTAGGAAAATGAGCAAACCAGCTCTTACTACTACTAATTTTGGTCAAAGTATACCAAATGCTGTTGAGCAGTTCTCCGATGCTGCTATCAAGAAGATGTATCACCAACTTCGAGATGCGAAGGGTGATAAGGATGCTTTCGACAGTAAGAAGAGGCAGATAGAGAGTGTCATGGATGGGGCAGGAGGAATGGTACTGGATGTTACCCAAGAGAATGTTCTTGAGTTTGAATTCTCGAAAGCGGAAGAGAAAGCAATCAGAGCTACTGTAGAGAGTACCTATGGCGAAGCGTTGAAGATGGCTCTATATGATAAGATGAAGGAGTTTGTATTAGTTCGTGATGAAGTTAACACAGCTATCCGAGGGATGTTCCAAGTATTTGATGCACTACTTCAACATGAGTTAGGTAAGAAGAGAGCAGAGAAGAAGCAGCCTCTGTCAGCACAGGAAGAGAAAGATATAGTTGAATCTCTCAGTGACTTCTTCCCTAGATTCCGAGGACCTGCTTCTGATAATGTTGAGGAAGGTATCCTGGTGCTCAAGGAGCAGAGAGTACGTCAGCATACTCCTGAGTACAGAGTACAGCAGAACTACACTGCTAGAGTTAAAGGTACCACCAGCAAGGCCCCGCACATTGGTTCTATTACCTCTCACGCATCTAAGGTAGAGTATCAGGAAGGTGGAGTAGGTGGGCCTGTCATGTCTGTACATCATACTGACTCAGTGCAGGTAGGAGCTGTAATGGAAGAGTTTGGAGGTATGAGTGCCTTTGATGCTTATCTATTCAACCCTACTGAAGCTGTAGATGGCGGCAAGGTATTCAATAGCACAATGTTTGAAACCAATAAAGAGTATGACTTCGTGTCTGCTGTAACAGAAGCTGTTGCGCTATTAGGCCAGAAAGTAAAGGCTAATAAAGAGTACGCTGGTGTAGTACGTAAGGGTATCAGCTCTATGAAGATTACTCTGAATAAAGACCCTCTTGTAAAAGCCAATGAGCAGACTCAAGTTGCCCGGAAGTGGTTATATACTCCCGGACGTATTAGGTCTCTGATGAACTATGGTATTAATGGTTCTGCTCATATAACTCCTCCTGTAGAGACTACAGAGAAAGACTCTACTGAAGCACTCCAAGCTGGTGTAGACTTTGTTGTACTTACTGAATACGGTAAGGACTTCACTGTGTTCCCTACTGGAGCTATTCTGGATAACAAGACTGGTAAACAGTTATCTGATAAAGACCCTGCCATCCAGAAGAGAATTGATAGACTTAAAAAGAAAGCCAAAAAAGAAGGTATCCTTGGTTCTTCTGAGGATTATATTGATACAGAGAGCTTTGCTCCCGAACATGAAGAAACTCTCATGGCGGAGAATATAAGTGAAGTGTTCAATGATATGGGTAACTACGGTACCAAGACTGAATCTGAGTCCCATAAGAGACATCTTTCTGAGATAGTAGGCACTATCATTAAGGATGGTATCGGTGCACTGGATAGTCTACAGCTTAAGCTTAGAGAGAAGGGGGACAATACTATAGGTATCATCACTTCCTCTGAGAAGAATGGTAAGACTGCGGGTACCATCTATATTGAAGCATCGGTAGTTCACACCAATAACAATGCTAAGATGAGCGCACAGGAAGTACTAGTACATGAGCTGGTTCATGCTGTTACTCAATATGCAGTAGATAAGTCTCCTTGGGTAAAGCGAGAGGCCATCCGTATATTCAAGCAAGTTGAGAAGCACATTACTGTCAATGACTTCCTGCCTATGGACCAGAACGGTAACCCTATTGCTAGTCCAAGTAAGGAAGAACAGGCGACAGCAAAAGAGAGATATGAGTACATCTTTAAGAATAAGACTGTGAAGATTACAGAGAGTGTAGACCCTATCACTGGGTACATCCGTAATTCTCGTACCAATGATTATATCCATGAGTTCATGGCACATGCCCTGTCTAACGAAGCATTCATCAAGCGTCTCGGCAATATCACTGTAGAAGCTACTAAGACTGATACTTCAGGACTGAACTTCAGACAGAAGATTCTCTCTTGGTTCAATAGAATGATGGATACTCTGTCAGGCAAAATCTATGCCACTAATAACATTACAGCAGATAAAGCTCTACATAATCTTGCAGGCAGAATGGCCCACATCAGTAAGACCAGTGAGGCTAAGGTAAATGTCTACAGTGAGCAAGCAGCGAAAATAAACGATAGCACTGTGAATGCACTGAACAAGTTTATTATGGCTCCTCTTACCAAATGGAGAAGCAAAGAGTCTGTACGGAATACTACTTCTGTCCTAAAGAAGGCAGCATCTACTACCATAGGTGCAGCTACTCACGTTGCTTCTGGTGCTCTGGGAGATGTCGTATCTCAGGTAGCAGGACGGTTACGTAGCTCTGAGCATAATGTAATCACCAATCTGGTTACAGAGATGAAGGGTATCACTGACAAAGGATTCATCTATCACAGACTGCTGGCTTACTCGAAGAAGGTTATTGACCAGCAGCGTAAGCATGTATCCACAGGGGTATCACAGCAAATCAATGCAGCCTTCCTGAGTGAGCCTGATGAGGATTCTCGTAAGGCTATGAGCTATGGTCTACTGAAGACTAACCTTCAAGCTATCTGGGATAAGTATACCCCTGCTGAGATTGAGGAGTTCTTCACTAACGACACCAAGCTGAATGCTGCTATTGGTTCTGTACATGGCAGAATGAGAATAGAACAGACTGGTCCTAATGCTGAACACTTTATCATTCAGGCTAGAGGTCTGGGTAAGTTCATGGCTGAGGGTGTTATCACTGAGGCTAATCAGGCTTGGAATGCATATAGCATTGCTAATAAGTTTGCTGCTAATAAAGCAGGTCTTCCTAGTGATGTAGCCAAAGCAGAAGCTGACATAGATATACTCATTACCCTGAACGCTATCAAGAATACTCCTATGCAGTATAGGACTAAGACAGCAGAGGTAATGAATGCAGAGGCACAGCTACAGAAGGAAGGGGAGAAGAGAGACAATGGGATACAGGTTACTATAGACCTGCACAGAGGCTTCATGGAGGAGTCCTTGGTTAATCTGTTTGGTGGTGTTAAGACTCAGATGATATCTGGATTTACCACTGAGACCTATGACCCTAACGTAACCATTCAGGTAGCTCCTTTGGCTCAAGAAGGTGAGCTTAGAAAGCTTGGCTATACCAGACACTCAGTCCTGTCTAGAGAGGCTGTAGACGGTAACCCTGAGACTATGTACGTATTCGTATCTACTGTGGACTCTATGAGTACCTACAGCAAGGCTATCGTCTCTCTGACTAATGAGAAGGTCAAAGGTACTACCTTACTGGACTTGGCTAGAATCACTGGTAGCTTCAACCCTGCTCTGGATGCACAAAACAATATGGATAACATCCAAGCTAAGTACAATAAGAAAGTACTTGGGCAGCACAGTGGTAGAGGCTATGGTAAACAAACTGGTGAGTCTCTCATGGCTCCTATCTTTGCTGAGAATGGTGACATTACTGGTTACAGATATGTAATGTCTGAGCACATGAAGCGTACCGTCCTGAAGAAGGATGAGAGGTTTGATGTAATACTTGGGAAGATGTGGGGGAGTGTTACCGATAAGGTAAATTCGAAGGATGTAAATGAGCAGACTATTCATCTGTCGTATATGGATTATCTGGAGAATTATAATAGAGAACCAGAACAGTTCATTGAGATTACTGAAAGTAATGATAATGAGCGGTATGATGAAATCTACGCTCTTATGCCTAAGCATATGCAGACAGCTATGCGTAAGCAGTACGGCTCTAATAAGATGTTTGTCCGTAAGGAATATCTGGACTTAATCTTTGGGTATCGTAAGGCTTCACTGGCTAACTTCGAAATATTCGATAATGCTCTTATGGTTAAGAGAGCTATCCAAGCAGCAGAGGATATCTGGGGTGAGATAGTACAAGTAGCCAAGACCTATATCGTAATTAAGAATCCAGCTACACTGATAGGGAATATCACTAGTAACTTTATTCTCGGTTGGGTAAAGGGTATGCCTCTCAAGTATATGGTGCAGAAGCAGTCTGAGGCTCTCGTAGAGCTTCGTAGCTACCTTGAGACTCTGCGTGAGCGTGATAGCCTACAAAGAACACTTGAGACCAATACACGGCTCTCTGCGAAGGATAAGGATTCTTTGGAAGTACAGATTGCTAGACTGGATACTAGTATCTCTACTAGTGCTATCAAGCCACTTATTGATGAGGGAATCTTTCAGAATATTATTGAGGATATTGAACTTGAGGATGCTACATATGGTATGAGGGGGATTGCTACAAATGCTGTGACTAGTGTAACTGATAGATTTGTACCAGAGAAATTGGTGGAAGGTTCTAAGCAATTGCTAATGACCAGAGATACTGCTCATTTTGAATTCATGCTTAAAGCTACTCAGTACAGTGACTTTGTAGCTCGATACTCTTTGTGGAAATATAATGCTGAAGTTAAGGGAATGAGCCATAAAGACAACATTACTGATGTAGTAGAGACCTTTGTGAACTATGATGTCCCTACTGGTAAGTATCTCCAGTATGCTAATGATATGGGACTGTTCATCTTCACTAAGTTCTTATTTAGAATTCAGAAGGTTATCTACAAGACTCTGGCTGAGAAACCTGCTACTTCAATGGCAGTGTATATGACTCAGCAGTTGTTTGGAGATGTATCTGATATTAATGATACACATATCTTCGGAGATGCTATAGCACATAGATTAGCTATAGACCATATCCTTGATAATGCTACTACTGTTGCGGGATTAGAGGCAATCCCAGGATAAGAAACCCCTCGGGGTGAGCCATTGGAATCATAGTGGAACAGGCTATTACCTCTGTTCTATGGCTTGAGGGGTTATAAAATGGAGCCAATGGTAGGAGTCGAACCCACGACATCCTCCTTACAAGGGAGGCGTTCTACCTGCTGAACTACATTGGCAATATGGCTCCCTAGGTTGGGTTCGAACCAACGACAACCTGATTAACAGTCAGGTGCTCTACCAACTGAGCTACTAGGAATAATATGGTCTGCGCGGCAGGATTCGAACCTGCGACATCTCAGTTCCAAACCGAGAACTCTACCAAGCTGAGCTACGCACAGAGATTTAACTGGGAATAATGCGGGGGAATGAATCCCCCGTCAACTTATCCTTTAATATTAATAATAGGTTTAACATGAGTAATGATATCTACTAGGTCTGTTTGTAGTTCCATTACCTCGTAAATATTCTTATACGCATCTGGAGCTTCATCAAGTGTACCTTCACCAACTTGAGCTGTTACACCGCTCATAGTAGTTGTGAAGTCTTCCACACTTAATTCACGCTTTGCTTGCTTACGTCCCATTACCCGTCCTGCACCATGAGAGCTAGACCACAGAGAATCAGGATTCCCTTGACCTTTAACGATAAAGGAGCCATCTCTCATATTTCCTGGGATTACTCCCCACATGCCATCCTCTGCATGGGTAGCACCCTTGCGGTGAATCCACATACCATGAGCATATTCAGCATGGTTATGGTTACGATTGATAAGGTTACGCCAATCAGCATCACCTTCACAACAGTCACCAAGGATATTCTCAACTACTGACATCATATGTCTACGATTCTCTAGGGCGTATTCAAGTGCCCAATTCAAATCATTGATGTATGAGAGACCCTTATCACTATCAGCCCCAAAGGAATAATGCCCTTCTTTGGCTTTACCTTCGGGATGAGCAAGCTTGATATACTCAGTAGCAATACCATGACCTACACCACGAGAACCAGAATGAATAATAATCCATACACGGCCTGTACTCTCTACACCAATCTCGATAAAGTGATTACCCCCACCAAGAGTACCCAAACCTCTGAAGCCCTTACGAGCATCAAATGCAATACGTCCTAGAGGAGAAAGGTTACTGGGGTCCATATGAGTTTCTATAGGTTTATTATGAACATTAAATCCTACAGGAATACGCTGATAAATCTCAGCAAAGATTTCAGTAGCCTTCTTTCTGACATCGTTTACAGAAAATGAGGTAGGTAATGCACACATACCACATCCAATGTCATAGCCTACCCAAGCGGGAACAACTACGTTATCTGTAGCTACTACTGCACCAATAGGTAGAGTGTACCCTGTATGTGCATCAGGCATTAGCGCACCTTGGATAGAATAGTCCTGTTCCATCGCACTGTTAAATTGCTCTAAGGCGGTCTCCTCTAGGTGTTCTGCATAGATTTTAATTTTCTTCATGTTCTTGTATTCTATATTCAAAATAGTTGTCCTTCCTTTCCAATATTTTCTTGGTTCTCTTAGCCTCGTCTATATTTCTATAAGTATTAAAGGTAAGCCATGTATCCTTATAGGCGGTTATAGAACGTAATGCCCTATCGGCCCACCTATATTCCATTACTATTGGTTTACTCTTTTTACTTTTACTAGGGGGAGTAGGTAAGTCTAATACAGGCTCTTGGCGTTTATCTTTAGCTTTAGAGTTCCTAACTTTTGCTTCTGGATTGCTCATTGTTTCACCTGCGCCGTATAGAAGTCCCTAATTAGATTGAAGTACTCAGGTTCCCATGTCTCATACCTCTGAGCCAGTCTATTAACTGCTTCAGGAGTACTATCGAGCCACTTGTAAGCTCTCCTACCAGCACAGCCTACCTGAACCCAGTCATCGACTATTGTGACGATATAGGGGGGTAGCTGCATGGTTCGAATAATCTTACCATCGCCTATGAGATTCTCTATCTTGGCATCCAGAAGGATAACTCTACTGAGATTGGCTCTTGAAAAGTTAGATGATGTAAGGTTAGCCTTAGTAAAGTCTACAGCATTGAGATTACATTCAGTAAATGAAGTCCGTTGTAGTTTACTACTACGAAAAGAAGCACCATCTAAATTGCTCCCATCGAATCGGGCACAACATAGATTGAACCTAGAGAAGTCTAGTCCAGATAAATCCTCATCTGTTAAGTCAGCACCTACCATATTAGGTTTGGACATACGTGGAGTATTTACCCATTGTAGATACTTCTCTAGGTCAGTCATTTTTCTTTAGTTCCCTATTTGCTTGCATAAGAAGATAGGCTATAAATGAAATACCTCCGAATATAAGTAGAAGCCAGAGGAAGGGAGCTATGACAATAGCCCCTAGGATAACTATCCCTAGAAGCACTGCCTTAATACCATCCAAGAACTTACGCACTCTGCTTCTTACCGAATACATTTTTAGGCTCTATAGCGTTCTCTACCTTAGATGTATCCTTGAGTGCTTCCCAGGGAAGGTCAATTCTACTATCAGTACCACATACTACTTCTGTAATAGATACTGGATGATCTTCAATTGGGGGAGCATTTGCAGTATCTATATTGGCCTCAATAGTAATACCTTTTGGTTTTCTGGTTGTCTTGATATCTAGCTCACAGTTCTCACTAGTAGCACGAATACCAATATTGTTGAGATGTGAGATAATAGCTAATCTGACATCTTCAGCTGTTAATGTTACTTTCATTTTGTTCCTCCAGTAGGCCATAATGAGCTATGGCTAATGAATCGGATTTACCATCTTGTAAACCGCCTCTAGGACCATATACAGATATATCAGGGTATAGCTTAGTAACGATATTAGCTACGTTATGTTTAATATCTTTACCTTTGCCAGTTACCCCTAATACTTTCTGCCACTTCTTTGGTTGGACTAGTGTGTACGGTACTTCTAATATATCCAGAATAGTCTGTATCTTGGATACGCTCTTACCAAATCCAAAATTAGACTTGGCACTCATACCGGGAAGACTGTGAACATCCTCTAAGTAAGCCGAATAACTCCGTTTTTTACTTAGGATGTCTTGGAGTTCACAGTATATTTCTCTAGGTGATTTACCTAATAGTACGAACTCAGCAGAGGCACTCTCTGTATCTAGGACACAGATAGCACCTTTATTACCGGGGTCTCCGGCGACGATAATCATCTAGAGTACTTATGTACCATAGCCCCTGATATAGGGCACTTATACCGCCCATATGACTTCGTGACCTGCTCCCAGACACCTTGAGTAAGTTCACCCAATTCACGACGAACAGTATTAGGGTTACCTTGAATACCTCGGGTAACTTCCATAGCTGAAGCAGCACTCTTGCGCTTACCGAGATAAGTCAGTATCTTATGAGTTACAGTTTCTTTTTTACGCATATAATTATCCTTTCTTCCCGAAGATACTTTTCTTCGGTTTGGTTTCAGCAGCATTTGCAGTAGGAGCAGTACTACCTTTAGGGATGTGCCCATTCTTAGCAGCACTCTTGTCGTAATCATTGCCAGTGTTTTTCTCTACCCACTTATCAAAGAATACAGATTCTTCTACCTCTGCAATCATCTCATTGACAGTAAGCTTAGTCTCAGGGTGGCAACTAGTGGACAACTCATTACTCAAACGAGTAAAGCCTGTTGGCTGGTAGTCACCTTTAGCATCCTTTACATTAATATCAGAGATGACTCGCTGGAGACCAAGATAGACTTCCTGGCCACACCAATCCATCATCATCTGGACAGCGGTAGGCATTTCTTTCTTCTCATCATAGTCCCACAGACTAATTACTTTTTCTTCTGGCTCCATTTCAGCGATATGCTCTCCAGTAAGTAGAAGGGACAAATCATCCATCTTCTTGAAGCCTGGGAGGTAGTGCTTCTTACCATCACGCTCATAGTAATTCTTCTGGCCTTTCTTTTTACCAGAGGAGATATATTCAGTGAGACGAATGTTCTCACCGTTCTCGCCTTTAGCAGTGATGTTGATACAAGTTGCACCACCAGTAGACTCACCTACATAGGCAGTCTCGATAACTGCAAGGCACATACCGCTCTCTGTTGGACCATTACTGGCACCTCCAACACGGTCTTTAGTTTCTTCAATACTGTCGTCTTTCTTAAAATTTCCAAGCATATTTTTATTCCTCTTATGAATAGTATTCGTTCAGTCTCTGAGAGACCAAATTCAAATCGTTGTTAATGTATTTCTCTGACCGCTTCCAGAGTCCCATATGGGAACGCATCTTCTCACCTAGACTCTTCTTATCAATCCGAGTCTGGAATACATACTTAACACCATCTTCTTCTTCTTCATCAGAGATAGTGAGTAAGTCGTTATCCTTCATCCACTTCTTAGCTTCTTTAGTGGAGATACGTTTAGCACCTAGAATAGTAGTGAAGTCAGCCTCTGCACCTGTGTACCCTACAGCACCTTTAATAGGGATTTTACTCTCAAGTACCATATCTGTTTCATTCATGATGTCCTGTGTGTGAGCCAATACAAAATAAGTCTTTGTCCCTGTTTTAACTTCATGCAGTAAAGACCTGTAATACTTAGCGTAATCTTGCCAAGCTTGGCGGGAATCCACAGCAGTAAGCACCTTCTGTTGCTCATACATATTCATAAGGTATGTAAGAGTATCTACCACACAAGTGTGCGCTGTATCATGTACCTCAAACTCCTGTACTGCTGCAATAGCATCTTCAGGATCTTCTAGACGTACCTCCAAGAACTTGCTTCTAAAAGGCAAATCCTTCAAATCAGAATTAAGATACACGATATTCTTTGGGTCATTAAGCCAAGCTAGGGAGGTACTCTTCCCTGAACTTGGTTTGCCTACTATCAGCACTACATGGTTATTACCATCACTCATCCATATCTCTCCGGCTAATTGCTTTCAATACTGTGGTCATAATTGTGTGCATAATCTCCTCTTCTTTCATTGGTGAAGTAATCTTATCATTAAGCTGTATAACAGCATTTCTGATATCATCGTAGTCCTTACCACTATCCACCAATGCTAATGCATATCGGATAATACTGTTGGACCTATTGCCTCTTGTAGCTTTGAGAATGAACCACCGCTCTAGGTTATTGATAGCATCTGTAGACAGAATCTTATCTCTAGTCTCCCCTTCTTTTCTGGTTTGGGGGATGAACAACATAGCATCAAGTAACTCACCTTCCTGATAGTGAAAACTACCGGGGTGTGCCATCCACTTGCGAGCAATATCTTTAGCTTGTACATCCACATTGAAAGGCAGCCACGCATAGATATTCTCCATGAACTTAGAGAATTCTACAGTAGGTAACTTAACAGTATGGCTCAAAGGAAGAATAATCCTATACCTATTCTTACTATCAGTATGTCTCTTGGTTGTAGCAAACAGTGCTGTATAGTCCTCTAACAGCATCTGAGCTGTTTCCATCTGCACAGAGTCATCCACGTCCAGAACAACCATGTTAAAGCCCTGTATGACGTTAGAGGAGCTTCTGTAATCATCTACGAAATGGTGATTACAATAATGGTATCCCGGTTCAGTAAGAAGCTCATGCATACCATCGAAGGGAATAGTGAACTTCTCATATCCTGTAGTGATGTCTGTACTGTACGAGATAGTGAGATTGTCTAGGTCAGTGTCCTCTAATGACTCCCCAGAGAAGAACTCAATACCGTCACTGGAGCTTCTCTTAATAATGATATTGTTCTTATAGCCCCAAGCACTAGCCTGATGCATTAAATCACTACGTTGAGATGCAGTACCTTTATAGAAAGGCAAGTCCTCTATGAGGTCCACTTCAGTTACCTCTTTCTTGACGCCCGCAATGTACTTAGCCAACAGAGTGTAGTTACGGTCTCTGTTAAGAATACCTCCAAAGGAATCCCCTGTCTCTTCTGCCAACTTAATAGCATTGAACAGGAGTTCCTCTGTAATCTCGTCACTCTCAGATATGAAGGCATAGGCACCTGCAAGTTTGAGAGCTTTGAAGTATCTATGACTCAGCTCTGCTTTCTGGATAGTAGCAAAGTCTCCTAACTCATCTGCACGATGGTCACAGTAAAGCCTATATTCAATAAGCTTAAGTGTGGTAGATTTGGAGATAGTGAGTACCTGACCAAATTTACTTTCGTCAGCAAGATTACCAATGTCTACAGCCAATTGCTCTAGATAGTCAGAGGATGTAGTATCCGTCATCATATCGTAGATTTGCTCAGGAGTGAGTATGGTATCCTTCTCAATACGTGGGATGTAGCCAAAGAAGCATCTACGAGCATACCCAGTATCCAACATGGATATGAGTTCTTCTTGGGTCTTACCACCATCTAGTACCTTATTAGGGGTACCAAACAACAACATATTAGTAGGAGTTCTACCAGCTACTTCTTCACTACGGACATTCTCTTTGGTATTCTTAGTAAGCTTCTGTTTAACATTGCCAATGTCATACAGTTCTAGAAAGGTATTGAGTACCTCAATATTACTTACCAGATTACTGCCAATCTCATCTAGCTCTAACGATACTGCACCTGCCCCTGACATCAGGATAAGCTGCCTCATCTGTTTCACGGCAGGAGATGTACCACTATCAAAGGAGAATGCTAAGTGACCTAGACTATTAAACTCTTTTGTTGTTTTCTCTAGAGTCTCTTCGTAGTCTTCCCCATACTTGTTAGCCCTAGAAGCAGCTATTTTGGCTATACAAGATTCACTAAGAATAGGGAAAGTCTCTTCCATAAACTTATGTTTGAAGTTACTAATAACTTCCTCTTCCAGAATATTGGTAGAGAAGCCTTTACCAAAACCACTTGGAGCTAGATTAATAGCATAGAGGTTTACTGGGATAATGCCTCTGTCATGGGTTTTGATATTGGTATGCATGATACTCGCTACTTTAGCGAAGTAGTAAGCTACCAGTACTCGGAAAAAGATAGGATTTGCTATTTGAGTCTTCTGCATTAATACATTAACAAGCTTTTCACTTGGCACAAAATGCTTGACGTTCTCTAAATCCATATTATTTTCCTTTAGCGATTCTGAGTACTGTAGCCGTACTCTTATTTAGCTTGAGAACATGAATAATCTCTTTAACAGCAGCACCCTGAGTTGTACAGTAAGCATCTACTACCCAACTAGATTCCTGCCATTCTGTGTATAGAGCACAGATAGCAGCTTTCTGCTTGTCATTGAGAGGAGGTGTAATAACCTTCTTCTTCTCCTCTTCTGGTTCATCATCAAATTTTTCCATTACCCAGTCATATCCTCGCTCCATTGCTGGAGGTACTAGTGCTAGAAAGAATTGTACGATTAAAGTCATATAGTCTCCTTTAGGTTGTTTCTTCATAGTATTACTAATCCTTTTTGGATAAGTGCTTTAGCTTGGTCACAGACCTCTACAACATTGCAGTATTCACAGCGTTTAACTTGTCCCGGTACAGTAATAATAATACCCTTATTACCATCCTCCATAAGTCTTTGGTTAGCCTCATGAGAATCATCAAAGTTCTTAGTACTGCGGGTAAGCTTTGCTGGATTGCTGTAATACTTATACAGTGTAGGTTTCTGCCACAACTCTTCATACGTACATTCAGGCATCTCTGACTGTTCTGCTTGTAGATAGTCATCGACTTCATTAAGCCTGCTTCCAATCCACTTCTCTGTCTCATCAAAGGACATAAGAGGCAGTTTCTTCTGTAGTACCTTATGTGGAGGGTAGTCTTTCTTTCTAGAGGCCTCGGCCTTACTATAATCAGTGAAGATATAGTTGATAGCCATTACATCACTGGTTACTTTATCCGGATTTAGCCATCTGTTGATGCTACCTTGGCGGATATAATCTGTATCATGTCCCCCAAGGATATAGCCCCATACACTTGTACTTTTATGGTCCTCCATGACACCATTTGCGATGACATCATATTTACCCGAGACTACCCATCCGGCAATTTCCTTCTTAACTCTCTGCTCAACAAAGAAGTTATGGAGATCTTCGTCTACAGTATCTGGATTAACCCGAGTTTTCTCAGCAATTGCCTTAGGATAGCCAAGAGACTCCAGTATAGCAGGTACTTTGTCAGATTTCCATGCTGATTCAATAGCATCATGAATAGCTGTACCCATACGACTAGGTACCAAATCCATAATATCCGTAGCTTTGCCTGCATCAGGATACTGTTGCTGAAGAATTATAGACCGTATTGGTTTAATCAGTGCAGTTGCACTAATAGTCTTAGGAGTATTGTCAAGGTCATATGAGTCAAATCCCAGCCATAATGCTACGCTTAATGGTATGTTCTGTTTATTCGTGTATTTCTTCATAAAATAAAGCCTCTATAGCCTCTCCAGAGGCATTATTAGGTAAAGTAGTAGAGCAGCTCCAGTTTGGGTAGAAGATGTCTGTAGCCCCTCCTAGACGTACTGTAGGATGCTGTAATTCAGGTAAGTCTTGCCACTGCATACATTCCACTAGGTTTTTATTGAACCAAGTCACTACTTCTATATCTGGCCTAACCAGAAAGTACTGAGCATCATGGATATGGATATTTGGTTTAATGTCGTAACGATAAGGAGATGCTAATATTCTCTTCAGCATTTCTATACCTGCTCTGTTATTGAGCATACAGTAACTCTGCCCTTTCATGTTACCCGCTGTACGTGCCTCTGCTTCAGCCTCGTAAGGCGTCTTAGAGGTACCTAGCATGACCTTGGATAGCATAGGGGTACGCAGCCTTAAACCGAAGGCTCCAGTGATGTAACCGTCCTTACAGGCTTGATGAAGCTCACCTTGAATATACTCATCTGATTCAACATAGAGAGTATGGTAATTAGCCTCAACGTCCTGAGCTTTCTCTTTGGTCATACCTAGATTCTTAACCAGAGTATGCCAAGTCCCGGAGTAGGTCAGTGCAAATGTAGGAGTTTTACTATCCTGACGTATTTGAGGGTACTTAGTCTTTATAGAGTTAATAGATGCTACTGTATCTACTATATCTGGCAACTGGTCTCTAAAGTAAGAGTATGCTCGTAGACAGTGACCATCGTATCCGTCAGTGTACACTTTGAGCTTATTCTTATCCTTAGTAGTCAATGCAGATATCATATCCTCAAGGCTATTAAAGTCTGCACCACAGAATAACCAATCCGCTGTGGATATAAAGCATTCTTTGATTAACTTAGCATGTACTGAGCCAGAAGGAATACTAGTTAGGTTAGGCTTACTACTAGAGAGCCTACCTGTCTTGGTTCCTCCTAGGTTAAACCCACCATGGAGATAATATACTCCATCATCTTTGAGCACACTGTACTCTCTGAAGGCGGGTATGAATGTAGCTAAGAGGATATCTACCTCGGATAGCTCTACTAAAGCTTGGAGGAATTTTACTGCCTCTATAGCCCCAGCTTTATCCATTAAATATCACAGGTATTAAGTTTAGCTTGGAGGCTGTACAATTCTGAAGAAGCCTGAGAATGCTCTAGAGTCTGTTGCAAATATTCTCGTGCAGGCTTGTATAATTTCTGGATGTTAGTAAGTTCTTGTTTTAGCTCTTTCATAGAACTACGGGACAGGTTACCGTAACCTCCAGCAACTCTAAGGGTTACACTCTCATCTTTCGTGTCTAGTTTAATAGTAATCTCAATACCCTCACGAGAGATTTTTACAGACTCACCTTTGGCAGCACTGAACATACCATCTTGGTCATCGGGAACAGGATGGTCAGCCAGTTTCTCTTGTGCTTCCATCATTTCGTTGATAATAAGTATATGAGTACCAAGGAAATCCTCCAGCAGCTCTACAGCATACTCAATTTCTTTAGCAGAAGGAGTATTTCGAGAGAACACAATACCCCTTACTGAAAATAGCGGCTTACCACATTCGCCAACTACACGGAGACTTTTATTATCGCTAATAGCTACATGGTAATTGTTAAGGCTGAAGTTATCTAGTACATCTTGACATTCTTTACGTAAAATAAGACTCATTTTAATTCCTCTTCTGTTATGTTGTATTGGTATTTTAGGTTATCTATGTGTTTAATAAGAGTTTCCTTTCCCGTTGCAGGTTGCCTGGTTTTGGTGTAATCAATTACAGGTAGTCCCATTACTTCATGCAATAGGGTCTGTAACTGAGGCCCACTACCGGGATTGAATTTAGCCTCTTCTTCGAAGTGTGATAATGGATGTATTTTCTTAACTAACTTCTTATTGGCAGTTTTCATTAATGTTCTCTGCCTAAGCCTCTCAAATTTCTTAATGAGAGAGAACTTATGGATTCTATCTAATGCGGAGTTCTTAATGGCTGTGAGTAGGCCGTCTACTTCATTTACCCTATTCATGTCTAAAGGTATGCCCACTAGCTCCATGATGAGGATTAAAGGCACACTCGGTAGAAATATTGACTCATATGGCTCACGTTGATTATCAGCAAGCATAATAGGGTAATATTTGTTGAATACCCAGAAAGTGCCCAAGCAATCCTTAAGGTTATAGGGGAGTAAGTCCTCGATAGGTATTTTTGTAATGTCATTAATGTCTTCCTCGGCATACCTTCCTAGGTACTCATGAGCCAGTGCTTTAAGTCCATAGGTCTGAGTAGCAGTAGAGTTTTTGGCTAGATACGCAATAAGTTTTGTATCGTGGATTCTCTTAGTGAGAATCTCTACTCCTCTAACTGTACCGGGATAGTCTAACAGGTTATCCATGTATAGCTCGTATACGAGGACCTTGATATCATAGTTACCATTTTGGTAAATAATCGTACCTTTGTAGGTCTCGAAGAATTCCCGTAGGATATCTTTTATCTCTTCGTATATTGCTGAGTTACCATACTTACATGGGAAGGAGATACCTTCACTGTCACTCCAAGCGAATCCTATAGTACCTATAAAGGCTTCATAGAACTTCAAGCTGAATGCTTCAATATCACAAGACAGCGCGGAGTGCTGCTGTAATTTAGCTACTGCTTTACGTATAGCCTCTAGAGTCTTAGGATACTCAGAGTACTTAATTACATTCTGACCTACGGCTGTATAGGTATCATTGACAGATTTAGCCAAGGTATCTAGAGATGTATTCAGCTTAGCAAGCAGCGTATCATCATAGAATAGTGCCTGATAGTTCACAGAGACTACCATGTTGGTATCATCATGCACAGAGGGTAATACATACCCATATGCACTAGGCACCTTCACTACTTTGGTTAATAGCTTAAAGTAGGGAGAATCTGCTACCAATACAGTCTTTGTATTTCTTGCTTCAAATGCCTTGGTTAGATTCTCAATGTGAGGGGCAGCAAACTTAACAGGAGTCTTTCCCTTCTCATTATAAGTCAGCGAGTACACAACAATATTTTCAGTGATACCTCTAGCTCTGAGAGGGTCAATGTAATACTGCTGTAGCTCTTTTACTTTAAATGCTGATTCTTTAATGAGTACTGCTATGGGAAAGTCACTACTGTCTTCATCACCGTAAAATACAGTGTGCTTCATATTAATTCCTCAGGAAACGTACATTCCACCAACTGCCCCAAATTCAGAACTAGTTTCTAGTTTTAGGCGCTCTATTTCTGCATCTAACTGTGCTTTAACTGAAGTTAGGTCTAGTCCATTTTTGAAAGGGTCTGTTACTGTTAGAAATACTCCGTCAATGCTTCCAATATACGTATTCCCTGCTTCGAACCATTCGAAGCCTCCCCGTATCTCTTCATCAATGTAATTTCCAAGACCGCTATCTAAGGCTTCTGTATCTGCAATTTCTTCGCTCGCATAGACCCCATATCCAATACCATAGTTTGCATCATAATCAATACTCATTTCCCTTGCTCCTTCACTTTCTTCTTTTTGCGTCTCATAAGAGCAGCTAATGATATTAGAGGCCAGCCAGCAGCTACTACAAGCATAGGTAAGTCTACAGATACTCGTTCATCTCCATCTCTTATGTGTAGGTATACAAGTGTATGTAAAGTTGAATGAAATCCAAGTAGGTACATTACTATAATTATAACTAGTTCAGCGTTCATTCTAGTAATTGCCTTTTCTTTGCATGTAAGGTTGTTTTAGGCGGATATGCTTCTACGTATACTTTCTGATATATTCTCTTGTTCTTCTGTACAGTAGCTATTAGCTCCTCTACAGGATAGAGAATACCGTAGTTTATAAGCAGAGTACGGAGGTACTCAAAATCAATACCAATATCATCTATCCATGGAGGATTCTCACAATAGAGGTAATCGAATGCTTCTACCTTAGGTATTACATTTCGGAACATAGTATAGTGGTACGCAGTCCTTACTGGCTTATAAGGATTAGGCAATTCTTTCCATGCCTCACCTACAGCTAGGACTACAGCTCTTGTGTAGAGTAAAGCTTCAGGAGAGTCAATAACAACCATATCCTTAATCTTCTTCTCTACAAACTCTAGAGCTTTATCCTTATCTATCATCGCTTAGAGCTTCTGCTTTAAGTAATGAATAGCCAATACAGTCTAGAGCACTGTCATGATGATAGGAGTCCTTAGACCACTGCCGTACATCCTTCAGTAGTTGTAGTAGCAGCCATCCTTCAGCTTCACTGAGGTCTTGTCCTGTGATATGGGCAAAAGCCGCTACAGCCTTACCCATACTCCTTTCCCCTGCGGCTGAATCGTACTCTTCGCCTCTACTGATTAGAGTCTCTATAATTTCTTCAATAAGTTCTTCCACGTCTTTAGCAGCCACTTGAATTCTCCTCTCGTTTGCTTACAGCTTCTACAAGCTTTCTCAGTTTGGTTGGCACCTCAGAGAAATTAAAGATAAATGTATGCTCAACCCAAGAATGCTCATTATCGTTATATTGGATAGCAGTGAGTTCATATTCTGTTACTGATAAAGCAGAGTTTATTTTTAGAACATAATCATCTGCACGGTAAATAAATTTTAAATCTTTAGTGTCCATTATTCGCTCTCAAAGTTATCAAACCATTCTTGGATTATTTCTAGAGATACAGGGTAACCGCTATTATAATCTAGGTTTACATTAAAATAGGGATAAGGCAATGGAGGTGTTGCTGCACCATTATGTAGGTGACCATGGATGTTCCCTCTACACCTATATATCTCTTGAGGATGTACAGGGCAGTGAGTTAGCCAGAATTTCTTATAGCGTCTAAATCCATGCACCTTAATAACATGCTCTAAGTATCTCTCTGTAGCTAAGTTGTCATGGTTCCCTATAATGAGTTCCTTAACACCATTAAGCCTTCCGAGTTTAGGGAGACCAGCAATACTCCTAGCAACATCACCAAGAATAAATAACTTATCTCGTTTACGTACAAAGCTGTTAATATTATCAATAATATGCTCATCATGTTCTTCTTTGGTATCCCCAAAGTTTCTATGCTTTGCTATATTATCCTCCTCAAAATGGAGGTCTGATGTAAACCATACATTGCTCATTATTTATCCTTGGGTATATCACTATCACAAATTGGGCATGGTGCAACGGGAGTCATATCATCCCCTGTCCACATATATTGATAACCTTGTAAATCAGCTCTCTCTTGGTATTACTGTATTTACTAATGCCCCGTTCCATTTAGATACAATGGTGGTTCCTACATACACGGCAAACCACGGTACACCTGACATTTGGCCGTTTTCCATTACGACCTTAATAGCTGTACATCCGTGTTCTCCTACTCTAAAGATATTACCTCCAGCGTAGATTGCAACAACATACTCCCCTTGTTTAAATTCACTCATTATCCACATTCTCCAAGGTGACCACATTCAGGATTAGTACATTTGGTACACCCTCCCTCAATAATCAGAGTCATCTCTGAGCACTCAGGGCACTGTTTACCTGTAGCTTTTGGCTTAGTACTGGCCTCTTCTTCAATAGGCTCTGGAGTGTCCTCTACAGCCTCATAGAGGTCTTTCTTGGTAGGGGTGGCACCATTGATATGTTCGTCAATTACCCAACCTATATGAGCCACTACAGAGGGATAATTCCTTCCCTTCATAAAGTATGAGCCAGAGCCGTCATGTACCTGCTTCATCTCCTTAATAAGGAACTGGATAGACTCTCCTCTACGGAAAGCACTACTCATCATTCGAGTGATAGCATCCATCCATTGCTTATGTTCTGTATGTTTAGTATTGAGGAAGATTTCGAAAGGAGTATCAGCATAATCATTGATGGTGATATAGATGGTACCGTAACCAGCAATAGGAGGTTTAATCTTATATGTGAACCCAGGGAGCTTATACTCCCTTTTTTTCTTAGGGATATCTTCGTTCTCTTTGGCACATTCGCTATTAATATAGTGAGTACACCCTGCTGCTTCTTCTGGCTTATCTTCATCAAGAACTTTCCAACCAACAATCTTATTTTTAATTTCTATAGCCACTTATTTTCTTCCCCTCAGTAATTCTATTGTTGCTAGTTTATCCAGATAGTTCTGCACAGAACCTTGTGATGTACATTGGTATCGTGTTTTTCCTGCGAATATATCATATGCCTGGCCTCTTTCTAACGCACATTGGCTGCAAACTATAGCACTACATTCCATATGGTGGCAATAGTATTCTGTTGAGCCTCCAACTATAGCAGGCAAAAACCCGGTTTTTGCTTTATATGTAACTTTAATATACTTATGTTTACCTATAGTAATTATAGTATCCTTCATCATGTTAATAACTCTATTATTGCGTAATTATCTACGTACTCTTGGATAGAGCCATAAAGTGCACATTGAAACGTACCCTTCACGTCTTCAGCGGGTAATCTGGGTATGCCCTAAGTACCTTCTCTAGTCCTACATGACATTCGGTGTATTCTCCACAAATCCCGTTTCTATAGACGCAAGCAGGAACTAAATAGGGATGTAGCTTTGGTTCAACTTTCTTAATCTCATTACATATCTTAGTCCATGCACCTACAGTCTCTTTATGACTCTTATAGCAGAGACGAGACTTAGAGATATTAATTAATTCCTGTGCATTGGTCTCAATAGCGTGGTTAACCAAGGTCTCCCTGCCCTCATCTGATACGTCAGTAGGTCTCAGGTCATCTCTCATGGTCATACAGGCGTGTTCAGCGAACTTACCATGCCTAACTAGGTGAGTGGAGATAAAGAGCTTGATACCCTCTAGTTTGATGAAATAGCGGTACATACGTAATGGGGAGTGTTCGCACTTAGCCCAGTAAGCAATAGATGCTTTCACATCCTTACCATGAGTGGTAGTAGCAGCAAATTCATTAGGTACTTCAGGGAGGTTATTCTTCTTGACTGTAATTTTCATCGGTCAGCTCAGTAGTTGTTTGGTTAGAAACTCTTTTGTATAATCTTCAGCAGAGGGGTATAGATGGGGATGTGGTCCCTCCCTCCCATTGGTGGCATAATTACACCCCGTTGTATGATGGAAAAAGCAGTCACTACAAGGCATACCCGCACAAGTCCTAAAAGGAACAAGTACCGTATCTTCCAATCCTCGTGTCTTCTCAGGATATCTAGAGTCATGCCATTCATACTTCATTTTAATAATCCTTTAGTAAGGAACTCTTCAGCAAATTCCCTGGGAGAGGTGTAATCACTTAGAATAATCCTACCTTTCCCTGTTTTTATAGCTAGGCAGCCGTGATGAACTGTAGGTTTAAAAAGGCATTGGCTACAGGATATACCACTACAACTTCTTGTAGGGATATATGTGGTACCTCTAGGTAGACCGATCTTATTTGTATTATCCTCGTACCATGCATAATCCATAATTACACCTCTAATAAGCTTTTAAGCATACGTGTATTAAGCATCTCCAATAGATTCTTTAATGCTTTGGAATCTACAGTATAGTTATTATCAGCTATGGATGTTTTATATGATAATCTGGCATCTTCCCACTGAGGGAATATATTAGGAGGTAAATACCCTAACACCATATGAGTAGTACCCGGACAGCTTGTCTTTAAATCTTTGGATAGTTTACGGAGTAGACGTAATACTCTTTTCTTCTCGTCTTCCAATTTAACTACGGTATTGAGATAGGGATGTAGCTTTAGTTTCTGTTCTTGGGTAAGTGTAGTGTATCTAATCTTCTTAAACGAAATACTACTATTTAGGGTAAATAACTTACCTCTATACCTATACTTGTAAATAGCATGAGAATCCATATTGAAGTAAACCTCATTAAATTTCTTATGTACACCTAGAACGGCTGTATCTATAAGAGGGTTATAAAAGCTTCGGTCCATTTGGGTTATGATGAGATCACTCATTAAAATATTCCTGTAGTAATATACATTCCTCAAGTAATACAGGCTGCATACTGCAAGCACTATTCTCTGAGGAATATACAAAAGAACTGCAATAGCTACAATTGGTACATTTATAGGTATCCCATAATTCTTTATGGATTGCCTCTACAATATTATTTGCCATTTATTTTTCTTCTTATTAGGTTAGGAGTTGTTTGGTCAAATATTCCTCTACAAAGGCTTGCACGGAGGGATAGTCTCTCTTATTGGGAAA
>Ga0255054_10000519_pt1 | contig 22719 bp, 21 predicted proteins | sample JV7_2_23_MG_FD_188634 | JGI IMG/M metagenome (GOLD analysis project Ga0255054, IMG submission 188634) | Seawater microbial communities from Jervis Inlet, British Columbia, Canada - JV7_2_23 | ecosystem: Environmental > Aquatic > Marine > Inlet | place: Canada: British Columbia | collected...
GCGGAGCTTGAACTCGGTGCTGTGGTAAACGTATTTGCGTGGCATAATCCCCATCCTCCGTTACCCAGCATGGCGAGTCAATTCCGAAGCAATAATCTGTCTACCGGGAGGGGGTCACTCCAATTCGCCACCAGTTTTCGCGAAATACCCCCCCTGTACTCTCCAAGGAGGCGTCCGAGCCCGCCGCGCAATGTAAAAGTTCCCTGGAAATATACTCCAGGGATGTTGTATGGAGGACATCCCTATCCCCCCGTCTTTTCAGCGTTTTCAGCCGGTTAGGCCCTCTGCCAAACCGATTTCAGGGGGGAGGGTCAACGAATCGAACGGGGATTATAGGAAAACCGTGTCCGTGGGATATCCCGTGGGGAATCCTTCGCGTGGGTCCCTTAAGCGGCCGCCCGGAACAGGCAACCGGTTCCTCCGGAGATGACGTCCTTTCCCCCGGGGGGGCTCACCTTCTACTCCTTCCAATAGATCTGAGCGTGCGCCTCGTGCGCGGCGACGGCCGCCTGCGCCACGGCCGTAATGATCATCTTCAGCCGGGACGTGACGTCGCCGATCGCAAGGATCCGGTGCACGCTTGTCTTCTGCCAGTCTTCCGTCACGATCTGCCCTATCGGGTCCAGGGTCAGCCCGAGGTTCCGGAACAGAACCGAGTTCGGCACCCTTCCCGCCGCGACGATCACCACTTCCGCAGGAAGGTCGCGGGTCCGCCCATTCGCCTCCTGCCTCAGTCGTACTCCTTCCACCCGCGACGTGCCGAGTATCTCCTCCACGACTGTGTCGAAGAGGACTTCCAGATTCTCCGCCCGTAACGCCTCCGCGGACAGTCCCTCGGTGCTTCGAAGGAGGGGTTTCCGGTGGATTAAGGTGACCTGCTCCGCGACGCCTACCAGCCTATGGACATGGGATATCGCCGTATCGCCTCCGCCGAGGACAACGACCCGTAACCCCCGGAAGCGGGAAGGGTCGTGGACCCTGTAATGGACACCCCGTCCGGCGGCGAACTCCCTTTCCCCGGGGATTCCCGCCTCCGCGGGGTTGCTCCCGCAGGCAAGGATCAACACCTTCCCGGCCACCTCGAGATCCTTTGTCCTGATGGTTCCGTCCGGGGTGATCTCCTCGACCCCCTGCTCGATCAGATCCGCCCCGGACTCCCGGGCTTGCTCTACCAACAGGGCGGCAAGCTCTTCGGCCAGGATCCCTTTCGGGACACCCGGATAGTTGTCGATCCGCTTGTCCGGGCAATACCGGGTGAGGATCCCCCCCCAGCAATTCCCCTCGAAGACAGCCGTCCGGAGAAATTTTTTCCCGCAGAACGCCGCCGCAGAGAGACCCGCGGGCCCCCCGCCGACAATTATCGCATCATATTCTTTCGGTCGAGGCGCAAGGAAGGAGCCCTTCCCCTGCATGCCGCACTCCATCCTCTCTGCCTTCCGTGTTTCGAATAGGTCCGCGACGGACCGAAGCATGTTCCCTCTCATCAGCCACCCCACTACCTTAAGTATAAAAGATTGAAGAGCCCCTCGTCGTTTCCAGCCGCATTTTCCTGGGGAAAGTCAAATCGGTCCGGTGGTCAGCCACTTGGGCTATGAATATTAACGAGTTGTCTCCACCGGCCAACTCAACGGCGCCTTATCCTGCTCATTCGTCTCCGGAAATCTTCCGGGCTCGATACACATCATAATCGGGCACAAGACGATCATAATCTCCATCCATCAAAGGGGAAGAAATCATGAAATCGGCGGAGGCGCGATTGCAGGCAATGGGAATGTTCCAAACGACTGCCATGCGCAAGAGCGCCTTGATATCTGGATCGTGGGGCAGCGGTTCAAGCGGATCCCAGAAAAAGATGAGAAAATCGATCTCGCTGTCAGCTATCTTGGCGCCGATTTGCTGATCACCGCCCAATGGTCCACTCCGGAGTTTGGTAATTTTAACGCCAAGCTCTGGTTCCAGGATCTCTCCGGTTGTCCCCGTCGCATATATTCTGTGGTGAGCCAGGAGTACTCGATTGTATTTTGCCCATTCGATCAGATCGTTCTTCTTGTTGTCGTGCGCGACAAGAGCGATCTTCTTATCATGTTCCATGGCAATTTTTTTGTGAGTCATACGAATTCATCCCCTTTCCCTGCAATCGCGAAACAGCCCTTGGTTCTTCGTGTTTTTAAGTGACCAACAGATGTGCCACGTACTGTAGTGAGATATCGCTTCGTCCAATCCTTCAAGGATCGCGAGTTCTTACGTCTTCGCCTCGGTCAGGGCTTGGATGATCGTCCGGCAGAATGCCGGCAGGTCTTCCGGCTTCCGCGACGTGACCAAGTTGCCGTCCCGGACGACTTCCCGGTCCTCGTACCGGGCCCCTGCGTTTACCAGGTCGTCCTTGATGGCGAAGAAGCAGGTCGCCTTCCTGCCCCGCAACACGTCCGCCGAAACCAGCATCCACCCGCCGTGGCAAATCGCCGCGACCACCTTCCCTCTCGCGAACACGTCGCGGACCAGGTCCACCATGGCTTTGTGGCGGCGCATCCGGTCGGGCGCATAGCCGCCCGGTATGATCACCGCGTCGAAGTCGTCGGCGCTTACTTTCTCCGCTGTCGCGTCGGGAGTCACCGGGTATCCGTGCTTGGAGGCGTACCTGCTCGCGCCTCCCCCCACGACGGTCACCTTCGCCCCCGCCTCCCGGAACCGGTGCACGGGATACCACAACTCGAGATCCTCATAGAGATCCTCCGCCAATACGGCAACGTGTTTCCCTTTCAGTTCCATCGTTTCCTCCCGCTCGCCGGGAGCCGGAATTAAAGGATCCAACCGGCCCTTTCCCGTTAGAGAAAGTTTCCGGGGGCCCGGTTTCACCCTTGCGGGCGGGTCAAGAGGAACCCGTCGGAAGAGTTGCCATGCGATCACGCTGCCCAACGGTGCGGGGAGCCGATGGTACTATCGGGTTCTACCGATGGGCGTTTGGCGCCGAGGAAATGGAACGGACTGCAAACCCCGCGCAAACAACGGTCACTTGAAGAGAAAAATTGAGTTAAGATTGGGTGTGATCGAAACCGGGGGGTGTCTCGTGGGCATTCTGCAAGGCAGGAAGGGGCTTATCCTCGGCGTCGCCAACGAGAAATCCATCGCATGGGGCGTGGCCAGGGCCTGTCACCGCGAGGGGGCCGAACTCGGGTTCAACTATCTCGGCGAGGCGCTGAAGAAACGGGTTCATCCCCTGGCGGAGTCGATCCAGTCGAGTTTCGTCGAACCGCTCGACGTCGGCGACGACGCCCAGCTCGACGATTTCTTCGCCAAGGCCGAGGCCCGTTGGGGGCGGCTCGACTTCATCGTGCACTCCATCGCCTTTGCCAACAGGGAATCGATGAAAGGCAATTTCCGGGATACCTCGCGCGCCGACTTCCATCTCGCGCTGGATATTTCCGCCTACTCCTTCATTGCCTGCGCCCGGCGGGCGGCCCGGTTGATGGGACCGGGGGGGTCCATGGTAACGATGAGTTACCTCGGGGCGGTGCGCGCCGTGCCGAACTACAACGTGATGGGTGTGGCGAAGGCCGCCCTCGAAGCGGCGACCCGTTACCTGGCCCACGATCTCGGGCAGGAAGGGATCCGCGTCAACGCCGTCTCGGCCGGGCCGATCCGTACGCTGGCCGCCTCCGGCGTGGGCGATATCCGCAAACTGATGGAGAAGGGCGCCCGTGGCGCCTCGCTCCGACGGAACGTGACGCAGGACGAGGTGGGGAACGCCACCGCGTATCTACTTTCGGACTTGGCTTCCGGCGTGAGCGGCGAAGTGCACTACGTCGACGCGGGGTTCAACATCGGCGCCGGCGACCCGGGTGTCGAACCGGCCCCATCGGGCTCCTCCTCCCCCTCGTCCTAAAGCGTTTGACGGGACAGCACTTAAGATCCCCGTGCGGAAACGCACGCGGGGATGACGGGATCCTTTTATATCCTTTTCCTGATTCAGGAGGAATTCCATGAATCTATATCGGATGTTGCTCGAACGTGCCGCAGCAAACCGACCGCTGCGCGTCGGCATGATCGGCGCAGGCAAGTTCGGTTCGATGTACCTGGCCCAGGCAAAACACACGCCGGGCATTCATATTACCGGCATTGCCGATCTGTCGCCGGATCGCGCCCGGAGCTCGCTCGCCCGGACGGGCTGGCCGGCAGATCGGTATGCCGCGACATCCTTCTCGGCAGCAGTGCGGAGCGGCACGACGTTCATTACCGAAGATGCGCAGGCTCTGCTCGCAGCGCCCGAGATCGACATCGTCATTGAGTCCACCGGCGACCCGGCTGCTGGCATCCGGTACGCACTCGGCGCTTTTGCGCACCGCAAGCATGTGGTGATGGTGAATGTCGAGGCCGATGCGGTGGCCGGCCCGCTGCTGTCGAGAAAAGCGGCAGAGGCCGGTGCCGTCTACTCGCTTGCCTACGGTGATCAGCCGGCGCTGATCTGCGAAATGGTCGACTGGTGCCGTGCGGCCGGCTTCGAAGTTGTTGCCGCGGGCAAGGGCACGAAGTATCTTCCGGTATACCATACGTCGACACCGGATACGGTCTGGCCGTATTACGGGTTTTCGCCGGAAACTGTTGCCGCCGGCGACTTCAACGCGCAGATGTTCAATTCATTTCTCGACGGTACGAAGAGCGCGATCGAAATGGCCGCGGTCGCGAATGCCACCGGGCTCACTCCGGACCCGGACGGTCTGCATTTTCCGCCATGCGGCGTTGATGATCTGCCGCGACTGCTGTGCCCGCGGGAGGATGGCGGCCAGCTGCATCACGCCGGCCAGGTGGAAGTGATCTCGAGCCTGGAACGAGACGGCAGGCCGGTGTTCCGCGACCTGCGCTGGGGCGTCTATGTCACGTTCCGCGCGGGGAGCCCACAGGGGGAAGATTACGTCCGTCGTTGTTTCGGTGAATACGGCTTCAGCACCGACCCATCGGGCCGCTACTCTGCACTGTACAAGCCCTACCATGCGATCGGCCTCGAACTCGGCATCAGCGTCGCCTCGGTCGGCCTGCGTAACGAAGCCACCGGTGCTGCTGACGCTTGGCGCGGCGATGTCGTCGCGACCGCGAAACGGAAGCTCGTTGCCGGAGAAACGCTTGACGGCGAAGGAGGGTACACGGTCTACGGCAAGCTGCTGCCGGCCGAGCTGTCGATGCGTATGGGCGGACTGCCGCTCGGACTTGCCCACGGCATCAAACTCAAACGCGAGGTCGCCGCGCATGTGCAGCTGCGCTGGGATGATGCCGTATACAATGCAGCCGATCCTGCTGTCGTCTTCCGCAAGGAAATGGAACGCACGTTCGGCAGCGGGCGGGCACACCGGCCATGACCAGTCCATCGTACCCATCATGCCTCGGGAGAAATAGGGGGTTATCCATGCCACAAATCAAAATGACCATCGGTTCCGTGGTGCTCGAGGCCGAACTCCTCGAGACGCCCACGGCGGAGGCAATCTGGAATGCCTTGCCGTTCACCTCCAAGGCGAATACCTGGGGCGAGGAAGTTTATTTCTCCGCTCCGGTTAAGGTGAAACGGGAGTCCGACGCCCGGGATGTCGTTGTGCCCGGCGAACTCGCTTTCTGGGTTGAAGGCGATTCCATCGCGATCGGTTTCGGTCGCACGCCCGTATCCCGCGGCGATGAAATCCGCCTCGCGGCCCGGACCAATATCTGGGGCAAGGCCAAGGGCGATGTGAAGCAACTCAAATCGGTCAAATCAGGCGCACCGATCAAGGTTGAGAAGGCCGGTTAGGCCCCGCCGGCTCCGGGAATGTTGCCGTGGGTCAACCGGCCCGAAGTCCGAACGGATTGCAAACCCCGTGCAAACAACGGCCGTTTTCGGGGTGAAAAGGGGTTCTTCGGATACGCTGTTGACCCGGGAATCCTCTCCCGAAAGCCCCGACCCGTACCTTATATGCCCGAAACCCTGTGTGCCACTTCTTGTGACGGGGAACACAAATCCAGTCATCCCGACCATGAATTCAAGGGGTTACGACTTCCCGGGTCGTAACTCTTTTTCGTTTGTGCCCGATTTGTGCCCATTGAAGGAAGGGGAGGGGCGCATGCAAGGGATTTGATAAAGGGGGGGGGCTACGTTACACTTCCAGTAGAGTTCGCAAGGGAGTACCAGGCCGCGAACCGTAAACGGGGATGGCAATGGTTATTTCCCGCACACCGACAGTTCTCATGCCCAGCCACAGGCCGAATCTCAGTTGCTCCGAAACCAACATGGGCAGGCTGCAGAAGATTCTGTCCGATCTTGGCACCGTGAGATTAGCCTGAGGATGCAGCCAATTAACGAACGAAAAGGAGTCGGCATCATGAAAATCGGGTTTATAGGACTGGGGATCATGGGCAAGCCGATGAGCAGGAATCTCCTCAAAGCAGGCTATGAACTTGTGGTGTTGGATATAAACCCGGACGTTATGAATGTCCTGGCTTCCGAAGGCGCCAAGACGGCAACCACGCCAAAAGAGGTCGCGGAAAAGACAGATGCCATTATCACCATGTTGCCGAATTCCCCGCATGTCAAAGAGGTTGTTCTGGGGGTGGATGGCGTGATTCACGGTGCCAAACCAGGTGCCGTGGTGATCGACATGAGCTCGATCGCGCCGCTGGTGAGCCGCGAGATCGGGCAACAGTTGGCTGAAAAGGGGGTGGAGATGCTGGACGCCCCGGTCAGCGGCGGGGAACCCAAGGCCATCGACGGGACTATTTCGGTGATGGTTGGCGGAAAAAAAGAGGTGTTTGAACAGTACTATCCGGTGATGAAGGTGATGGCCGGCTCCGTTGTCTTGACCGGCGATCTCGGGGCCGGGAATATCACCAAGCTGGCCAACCAGATCATTGTTGCACTCAATATTGCGGCTATGTCCGAAGCCCTGGTCCTGGCCAGCAAGGCAGGTGTGGCACCGGATCTCGTCTATCAGGCCATTCGCGGGGGATTGGCCGGAAGCACCGTGCTCGATGCCAAAGCGCCGCTGGTGATGGATCGTAAATTCAACCCCGGGTTCCGCATCAATCTGCATGTCAAGGATCTTGCGAACGTACTGGAGACTTCCCACGAAATCGGCGTGCCGCTTCCACTGACCGCTTCGGTGATGGAGGTGATGCAGGCTCTCAAGGCGGATGGTCTTGGCGATCTCGACCATGGCGGGCTTATCCGATATTACGAAAATCTGGCGAAGGTCGAGGTGAAACGATAGCAGGCGGACTTGCGGCATGGCAGCGGTGGATTTTTAAGCCTTGCATCCTTCAGAACGGGCGGCTGTCACCCGCATTTGAAGGCACGCTCTCCAGGGATTTCGATCTCGACCAGTTGTGGCGTGAGGACGATCCCGCAGGCTTCCTTAACTCAGACCTCGATAATTACCCATGCTTTATGCTCCCCGTCATAGCACCCGAATTCTGCGTTTGTTTTGAAAGTCGTGGTAAAAAATAAGATATAAACTGTGGCACGGCAAACCGAGTGTTGATAACAACGTCGGTCTGCCGTGCCGCCAGCTTCATTCCCTTAGTTTATGCCGCCCTCCGAGTGCGGCCAGCTTCCAGTCCCTTGATGGCGTCTGCAGTAGTGAGTACCGCGTTCGCGATGAAGCCGAAGTTCGTGATCGCCGATTTGTAACCGTCACCCAGTTCGGGGTGTACCGCTGCGGCCGTGGCATCTTTGATAACGGCTACCTCGAAGCCTTGCTCGAGCAGTCCCCGCAGATGAGCCTCTACGCAAAGGTTCGCGGACATACCGGCGAGCAAGACCTTGCTCTTCCCCCGCTTGCGGAGCTGTAGCGCGAGGTCGTTCGTCTCGGGCCCGTACACCTTGTGCGGGCTCGAGATGATCGTCTTGCCGTCTTCGATGTACGGCTTGTACTGCTCGAGCCAGTCGGCTCCCGACCCCCGGAACCCGTCGAGGGAGAGGGTGCCCCCCCGGTCGAACATTTTGATCTCGTGCATCATCTTCTCGACGGTGCCGCCGAACTTCCATCCATGGTCGGTGGGATAGTAGTAGTGCGGCGAAATGAAGACGTCGTAATCGTTCGCCTTTGCCCCCTTGAAGAGCTGCTCGATGTGCTCGACCGTCCTGTTCTGCTGGACACTCCCCCCGACCAGCCCCCAGGTGACTCCCTTCGGGCTTAAGAAATCGTTCTGGGGATCAGTGACGACCAGAGCTGTATCATTCGGTCTTATTTCCATGGCTTCCCTCCTTAAAGTCCTAACGGACCAATCCGGTTTATTGAATGACCTCCCCCCCCGCACTTTTTTCAGCTATAAAGCGGGGGACCCCTCGTAAGTTTGTTTAATATAAGGATTTACGCGGCTTTCTCTCGAATGACCGAGCAGGCGGCCTGGCAGATCTCCTCGATCTCGAACCAGTCCTCGGTATGTTCCGTGTACACATGGCGCAAAAGCGAATCGATCACAAACTCTTCCGCTTCCCGTTGCGTCACGTAATCACAGTACATTTGCGTCACGAAATCACAGTCCATCCCCAGTTCCTTGCAGCCGATCGACATAGACATTGAGCCCCTCCCATCGTTCAATCGATTTAGACCAAAACGCCGTTTTCGTGTCTGCTCATTAGATATGCTCCGATCCCATCGGAGTTTCGTCTGCCGCCAAGATAGTCATGATTGTCTTGCGGCAAGGGTTCCGTGTCATAAGAAGTGGCACACAGGGTGTCGGGATTTTGAGGTACATGTCGGGGCTTTGGGGAGAGGAATTCCCGAGGTCTTGACAGATCCCTCCGGCTCCGTGAAGGTTGCCGTGGGTCAACCGGCCCGAAGTCCGAACGGAATGCAAACCCTGCGCAAACAACCGCCTTTTTTGGACCCTGAGGGGATCTTTCGGGGAAGGTGTGTTGACGCGGGAAATCCCTTACAGTAAGATGACTTTCCCTTTCAGGCGCGCCATTTTTTTCTCCCGTTGTAATTTCTTGATTTAAAATATATTTATCCCCGCGATCGAAACCGGAGACCGTCTCTTCCACCAGGTCATCCGACATCGGTCATTTCCTGGAGCAGCAAAATGTCTGACTATCCCGGAGCTGCTTTTATTGTAGTAAATATGAATGGATAAGGAATTATGCTGCAACATGGCGGTTCCCATCCGGGGCCGAAGAGGGATTTGCATGAATGTTCTTATCGTTGGGGCAAAGGGGTACGTAGGCCGGAGGCTCGCCACGAGATTTCTCGAAGAGGGGGATGTGCGTCTCAAGTTGCTCGTTGCCGATGCGAGGACGCTTTGGGGGTTACAGGGGCATCCGGCGGCAGAAATCTTCGAGGGGGATCTCCGTGACCGGCAATCTCTTGCCAGGGCAGTACAGGGATGCGACATTGTCTACTTTCCGATTCGATTTGCCATTACCGATAGAACACTTGCGGCACAAGCTCTCGACATTACCCGGCAGTTCCTGGATGTCTGCATCGAGGAGGGGGTGAAAAAGATCGTCTATGTCGGCTCCCCCGAAGCGCAACGCGCAGGGAACATGCTTGTCTCGGATGCGGACGCGATCGGAGAAGTCCTTTGCGGACGACCGGATCGTATCCAGACGATCTGGCTCAGGACAGGGGCCCTCATCGGCTCGGGGAGCGCGACATTCGAGATTCTGCGGAGTCTGGTCCAGAAGTTTCCCCTGCTTCCCATGCCCCGATGGACGGTTGCACCCATCGATTTCCTGGCTGTGGCGGATCTGGTGGAATATCTCGTTCAGGCGCGAACCCTCTCCATAACCGGCAACGCCACGATCTCCATCGGGTCCGGTCCGATGCGGTTCCTGGACATGGTGAGGAGGACCGCACAGGTGATGGGCTTGCGGAGAATGATTGTTCCGGTCCCGGTTACCGTTCCTCGTTTCTCCGCTTTCCTGCTTTCGCTCACTACCCCCCTGTCGTGGGGATTGGCATCCTACTGCCTTCACATTCTCCGGTCCCCTGACAGGGAGTTCTCCGCGAGCGATAGCGCGCAGCGTCTGTTTCCCGCGATAACCCCCCTGACGTTTGAAGAGGCACTGAAAATATCCGTCGAGGATCTGGAGCATGAGCACGTCGTCAGCAGGTGGTCTGACAGCCTCGCGGGGATTTCCTACAAAAGCTCCGAGGAAGACCTTGCCAGGGCCATATTCCGGGACAGGAAAGAAATGAGTATCGGGGATCTTCCTCCCCGGAAGATATTCCGTGCCGTGGAATCGATCGGGGGAAAGCGGGGATGGTTCACATTCGATCTCCTCTGGCAGATCAGGGGGCTTCTCGACAAGCTTGTCGGCGGGTATGGGACCTCCATGGGAAGGCGGGTGGAATCGGATCTCCGGATCGGGGACATGGTCGACGTCTGGAAAGTGGTGGATCTCAGGGAGGAAGAACGGCTCTTGCTCGAGGCCCAGATGAAGGTTTTCGGCAAGGCCTGGCTGGAATTCCGGATCGAGGGGGATGTTCTTGTCCAGACTGCCTATCACTATCCGAAAGGGCTCCTCGGGAGGCTCTACTGGTATTCCATGCTTCCCTTCCACATCTTCATCTTCAAGGACATGATACGGACCATCCTCTCCCGGGCTCGAGAGATGGAGTGAGGGAACAGACATATCTGCACGGGTGACCCTGTCCCCATATTTCAGTCCACCTGAAAGGTTATAATTCTCAAAAATTCGCGGTCCTCATATCAAGGAGGACGGCCATGCGGAAGAAGACGTTTTCGGAGGAGCAGATCGCCCTGGCGCTGCGGGAAGCGATAAGGAGAATGTCATGATTGATCTGATCTGGATTGGCCCTGCTTTCATCTTTGGATTTATGGCCACGCGCCTGGGGCTGCCACCAATGGTCGGCTATTTGATCGGCGGATTCATCATGCATGTCTTCGACCATGGGGATCCGACAATTCTCATCGAGATGGGCGAGCTCGGTGTCACCCTCCTGCTGTTCACCATCGGCCTGAAGCTGGATGTTCGTTTCCTGCGTAAACCCTACGTGTGGGCAGGTGCCACGCTTCACATGCTGATCGTCGTGGTGGTGTTCGGTGTTGTTCTTTTTTGGATAAGTCTGACGGGTCTGAACCTGTTTACAGATGTGGATTTCACGGTCGCCTTGCTGATTGCCTTTGCACTTAGCTTCTCCAGCACCGTGTTTTCTGTCAAGACACTTGAGGAGAAGGGCGAGCTGCTCTCAAGACATGGCCAGATCGCTATCGGTATCCTGATTATGCAGGACATCATCGCCGTGGTATTTCTCGCGCTTTCCACCGGAAAGCTGCCGTCCATATGGGCATTCGCGTTGTTCGGGTTGATACCACTGCGCCGCCTTTTGATGCACTTCATGACACGTGCCGGTCATGGCGAACTGTTGATTCTCTATGGCCTGGCCCTGCCCTTCAGCGTGTGGGCATTGTTCGACCTGGTGGGTATGAAGGGCGACCTGGGTGCCTTGATCATCGGGGCATTGCTGGCAGCGCATCCGTCAGCGGCCGAAATGTCGAAGAAGCTTATGGGATTAAAAGACCTGCTTCTCGTGGGTTTTTTCCTGGCCATCGGTACGGCCGGTGAAATCACAATACCCGCATTGCTTATCGCATTCCTGCTGGCAGTGACGGTGATCGCCAAGGTGGCGATGTATTTCCTGATTATGATCCGATTCCGTCTGCGCGCGCGGACTTCGGTTCTCGCTTCCCTCAACCTTGCAAATTACAGCGAATTCGGTCTGATCGTGGGTGCCGTAGCTCTCGGTAACGGCTGGTTGAGCGGTGACTGGCTGGTAATCATCTCCTTGGCGCTGACGATGACCTTTATTGTTGCATCCCCATTGAATTTCCGCGCCCCCAGTATTTTTGCCGCGGTGCGGGGGTTCGTCAGCCGTTTTGAGAAGCCTACTCCACTGCCGGAGGATGTTCCTATCGACCCTGGGGAGGCCAGGATTGCGATCATCGGTATGGAACGGTTGGGAACCGGTGCGTACGAAACCTTGAAGGAAAAATACGGCGACGTACTGATTGGTACCAGCTCGGTTCCGTCTATCGTTGAGCGGCATCAAACCGCAGGCCGAAACGTCATCCTTGGAGACGCCACCGACGATGATTTCTGGTCCAGGGTCAAAGTCGGCAAAGTGAAAGTGGTGCTCCTGGCGATGCGCCAATACGAGGAAAACCTCGCGATAGCCCTTGGAATTCAGGGGGCCGAAGGAAAAATCGGATACACTTTTGCGGTGGCCGATTATCTGGAACAGGTCGAGACGCTCAAGGCGGCCGGCGTGAATGCGGTGTGGGATATTGACAGCGAGGCGGGTACAGGCTTTGCTAAAGACGTAATCTCGCGTCTTGAAGACAATTTGATCCTAAAGAACGATTAGACTTCGCCACGTTCCCGTTGGCGATGGGACTGCCCCCATTTTTGGTCCAAGAGCATAACTGCAAACCGGAACGATTTCAGCGGGGCAGGTCAGAACAAGACAATGGGCATGTATTAATCTCCCTTAACACAACGAAAACTCGACACATCGCGGGGATCCCCTTTGCCATCGTACCTGGCAACCTTGGGATAAGCACAAATTAACCTTGAGCCGTTTGGCTGAAATTTCTCATCGAGCCAATAGGCGGCTGTTTGTTCAGGTGCTTTTCCTGACTCCACCCACTTATCGATCTCAGCCAGGTAATTCGTATAGGAGGGTCCGGGACCACCCCAACAATGCTCGACGCCCGGCATCATGAACAAGCGCACATCATCCGCGGCGGTTTTATCGTGCGCCATCACCTCGTCATAATAACCAATGGTACCGAATGGAGTAATCCCGGCATCCGACCAACCGGTAAACATCAGCAGTTTGCCGCCCGTCTTGCGAAAGGCCGACAGGTCGGGATTGGTGGCATTGAGTGTATTTGCTGCCAGCTTCGCGTCTTCACGCAAATTGTCGTAGTTGTAATTTTTGTAAGTCCAATCCGGGTCATGATAGACAAGGTACTTCATGACATTGGTGCCAAAGGCGTGTTGCGCATTAGGAACGACCGGTGCTGGAAAATCCGAAACCAAACCCGCCTGGAAGTCATTGTTCTTTTTCTGATATTTCAGGCCACCCGTCACCCATAAAGACCAACCGCCTTCACCGGTTTCACCGCCGAACGGAAAGCCATAATACAAGGCATTATCCTTCGAATCTTTTGGACCCTCATAGTAGGTTTTTACTGCATTCAGTTGCGTCTGGCTCAGGCAGCTATCGGTTTTTTCACCTTTGCACAACAGGGTGGCGACATCAAATTTACATGGTCGCGGGTCGTTCAGTATGCCGTCTTTAATCCCGTCCAGTTCATCGCACATTTTAAGATACGAAGTTTCAATCAGCGCTTGCTCTTTGGGCCCGACCACGGCCTCCTGCAGATTGTTGGGATCCGGATACATGGCTCGCCCGTTTTGAGTCATGGTCGCGCCAAGCCCCATGGTCCAGTTATACGCGGGCGCACCGGACACAATACCGTCAAAATCTTCAGGATAGCGTTGCGCTTCCATTAGAGCCTGTCCGCCACCACGCGAACAACCGATAAAGTAATTGCGGGCGATGTCTTGTTGGTAATAGGCCTTGATCAGCGCCTTCGCCGTGACCGTGGTACGGTGCACGGCCTGGTGACCGAAGTTCACGATACGCTCCATGTTGTTGAGCGCCCAGCTGGCATCCAGAGAGTGAGCTTGATGGCCGGTATCGGTACCCACCGTGGCATAGCCGGCCTGCACGGCACCGTACAAGGCCGAAGCCACATTCACGACCGACCCTACAAAACCGCCGCCGCCGCCAAAGACAAACTTGCCGTTCCACTTCTCAGGCAAGAGCAGTTCAAAGTGGATCTCCGGACCAATCACACCCGCCACCTTGCAGTGAGGCGCGTATTGGGTTTCTTGCGTGACCGACGTGATGGTGACGTCCGGCAGCTGGGGCAGTGATTCCAACTTGCATACGGACTGTGCATGAAGCGGTGAATGAAAAAGTGCAAGCCCAATAAGCGTTGTCGTGACGAGAAACAGTCTTCTCATGATGCATTCCTCCTCTTGCTTGTTGAACCACTTTCAGGGATCAGGAATGTACCATGATGATCCCCCTACATATATGTGAAAGTCTTCACTGGGATGCCCTGATCCAAAGGCCTGTTTCTGAGTTTTCGAGTTTTGTTACCCTCCCCGCCGCGCCCTTAGCTTAAGCTGGATAGAGCACTTGACGGGAATCCTCTCCCGGAAGCCCCGACCTGTACCTTAAAATCCCGACACCCTGTGTGCCACTTCTTATGATGGGGAACAATCCGTGGAACACGGCTGGACAAGCCGACCTTCGGGGTTGGGTTTGAAGTTTATTGATCATATGATAATAAAAACAATATCGTTGTCAGTTAAAAGAAAAGGAGGGAAACTTATGATCTCGACAAAGCTTGTGAAAATGATTGAAGAGGCTGCCGAACAGATAACCCAGGGACTTCTTAGAGACATTCAAACAAACCCAAAAACCAGTTCCTATCAACAGTTTTCGGTCGAAGAGATGTACAAAAGGGCTTACGACGTTTATAAAAATCTGGGCGAGTGGCTGATAGACACAACAGGGCCGAAGGCTGAACAAAGGTATCTGGCCCTGGGCAGACAGCGGTTTGAGGAAAAAATTCCGGTGAGTCATGTCATTTTTGCCCTGGTTTTAACGAAAAATCACCTATTGAAATATGTAAAAATGTTTGGCTTAGTGGACACGGCGCTCGAGCTTCACCGGGAGCTGGAGTTATTTGGTTTGGTGACGGAATTTTTTGACAAGGCGATCTATTATACCGCTAGGGGATATGAAGAAATGAGTGGAGGGTAAGGGTGAGAGAGGACAAGACTAGAGGCTTTTGATTCGGGATATGTCTCTTCCAACTGACCTGCACTCGTCTCACTTCATTGAACTACCCCACCCGATTGATCCACCCGTATCTTAGTGTGATAACCTTTCGGGCATTTCTATCGGATTTTGGAAGGGAAGGCCGAACAGACCGCAAACCCCGCGCAAACAACGGCCGTTTTGAGGGTGAAAAGGGGTTCTTCGGATACGCTGTTGACGCGGGAAACCCCTTTCATTATGATGGCTTTCCTTCGGACGCGCCCTTAGCTTAAGCTGGATAGAGCACTTGATTAGGAGTCAAGAAGGCGATCACAATAACTAAATGGAATCCCGATTGCCATTGGGAATTTATTCCCTGCTGGCCATTCTCATCAAGCAATTCCGTAATACACTCTCCCGTAGCGAGATGTATCCATTCTGATTGATGCATGTCAAGGCACCAATGGATTGAAGGTAGGACACTGGGGTAGAACATCATGTAGGTAAACGGCCAGTAATCGAGGGAAGGAGGAAATAATGGCAAGAATAAAGGTTATCGGGGGCGTTGCGGTGACGGTTGTCATCCTAATGTTTTCAACGACGGAGAGTGCCCTGGCACACTGCGACACCTTGGACGGCCCGGTGATCACGCAGGCCCGGCTGGCGCTGGAGAAGGGGGACGTGAAGATCGTCCTGCCGTGGGTGGCGGCGGACAAGGAGAAGGAGATCCGGGAGGCTTTCGAACTCACATTGGCGGTTCGGGGAAAGGGGGAAACCGAGAAGAAACTGGCGGACCGGTACTTCTTCGAGACGCTGGTCCGTGTGCACCGCGAGGCGGAGGGGGCGCCGTACACGGGGTTGAAACCGGCCGGGCTCGATCTTGGACCTGCCATCCCGATGGCGGACAAGGCGCTCGAATCGGGGGATCCGAAACCCCTCCTCGCCCTGATCGAGGAGAAGATCCACGAGGGTATCCATAAGTATTACGTCGAGGCGATGGAGAAAAGGAAGCACGCCAGGGAGAGCGTCGAGGCGGGAAGGGCCTATGTTCAGGCGTACGTTCCGTACCTGCATTTCGTGGAGCGTCTTTACACTGACGCGACCACGCCGATCGCCCATGGAGCGGGCGACGTGGGGAGCGAAGAGCACGGCCATCCCGAGCCGGCAGAGACCAAGAAACACGCGCATTGATTTTCACGGTCGTCGAGGACATGGCTCCCTCCACCTCCTGAGTCTCTATCCGGTTTCGGAGGGTAAGGCCGAACGGACCGCAAACCCGGCGCAAACAACGGCCGTTTTCGGGGCATAAAGGGATCTTTCGGGTAATGTGTTGACGCGGAAAACCCCTTGCATTATGATGACTTTCCTTCGGACGCGCCCTTAGCTTAAGCTGGATAGAGCACTTGACTACGGATCAGGCGGCTGGAGGTTCGAATCCTCCAGGGCGCCCCATCTGAAAGTGGTTGAACCGGTGTCCACGCCTCCGCTGAGAGCGGATTGTCTCTTGGGCGCCGGTTCTTTTTCCAGCAGCGCCTGGCACTGTCGGGTCGCGGAGGATCGGGCGGCTCGTCCTCCGGCGGCGCCCCGCTCGGGAGTTTGGACGTCCCTCGCTAAGGCGACACCGGGATGAGCGTCACCCTGATATTGAGATTCTGCTCGAGGCGGTCCGGTTTCCCCAAGGAACCGGCCCGGAACACGCGGCGGATCTATCCCAGCAGCGCCATGAGGTCCTTCACGGCGATCCCGTCTAAGCGCCTTACGGCGTCTGTGATTTCCCGCCGTCGCGAGGACTCGATCACATCCTCGGCGAGCCCCTCGAACTTCTCCGTCACCCTCTCCCACGACATCGGCCGGGTGTGGAACCCCTCGTAGTCCGTTTTCTCCTTGGTGAAGAACCGCCCGTCCTTCATGGTGACCGTGATCTTGCAGCAGTGCTCTTCCGGGAATCGCCTCGAATACTCCGGGTTCGCAACCACGTTCACCCTGCGCAGGAGCGACTGGATGTCGTTGCGGGATATCCGCTCCGGCTCGCACTGCGCGGGCATTACCTGCCCGTCCAGCGCGGCCGCCGCTACCATGTAGTGCAGGCTGTGGTCGGCCTCCTCCTTCGTCCGGACGATCGTCTTGTCCCCCTCCACGCCTCCGCCGATGATGAGGTGGGCGACGTCGAAGATGTCGATGCGGATCCGGTCGATGTCGCCCCCGGAGAACCCCTTCTCCCGCATCATCTCGATTAGCCCCTCCAGCGCCGACTGGGAGTGGATTTCAGCGTTGTACTTCTTGATGATGGTGCGCAGGACCCTCTCGAGGTCTTCCCGCGTCCAGTCCAGCTCGAAGTCGCCCGCGATCGTCTCGCACCACCCCTTGTTGCCCTCGAAGACCTCCCGGGGACCGGTCACTCCCCGCATCGCGAGAAACGCCGCGCGCAGTCCGTTGAAGGCCGTGTCCGGGTAGGCAAGCCCCTTCCAGTGGGACAGCTCTCCCGTGCGGGTGACGCGCAGCGCGTTGTTCGCCGTCCCCGATATGCCCAGGGCGTTGGTTACCTGTGCCTTGCGCAGTCCCAGCACTTTCGCCACCCCGGCCGCGCTGGCAAACGCCCCCTGGGTCGTGTGGTCGAACCCCCGGACCCGTACCGGTGCCTCGTCGCAAAGACGGCATTGCACCTGGTACGACACGGCCAGCGCCGTCAGAAATTGCTGCCCCGATGCCCGGACGTACTCCGACGCTGAGAGGACGGCACCGATGTTGTCGCTGGGGTGGCACGTCTCGCCCGGAGCCAGGTAGGAGTCATTGAAGTCAAGATACCGGATCAGCACCCCGTTATAGAGGGCGGCCCGGTCCGGGGAGGTCTTCCCCCCCCCGATCAGGGTGCACAGCGGGTTTCCCCCGAACTCGTCGATGCCCTGGCGGATCATCCGGACGGGCTCTCCCTGCAATCCCCCGAGGGCGCACCCCAGGGAATCGAGCACGCGGATCTTTAACGCATCGCGCGCCGCGGGAGAAATCTTTTCCCATTTCGCCCGTTCCACGAACACCGCCATCTCCTCCGAACGCGACTGCACGCGCTCGGTTCCGATCTCTTCCGCGAGATGGTTGAATTGCGCCATAGCGGTCACCTCTTTCCGCTCTTTTGCGCCTGCTCGACCAGCTTCGGTCGGGCGTCAGCCGCCTTCCCCGGTTTCCCCCGGTAGGTCACGATGCGGCCCCACGTGCTCTTCGTCCCCCAGATGCCGGAGCGCAAGGCTTCCAGCTCGACCACCTGGGAATGGTCGACGAAGAGGTTCACGTCCGGGCCGAAGTTTTTTATATACCAGCTGAACACTGCCGGATCGGCGGCCTCGAACATCACCTTCTCCAGCCCAAGCTCGCCCGCGATCTTCGCGACGACATCGGTTCGCCAGCTCCGGACGTTCTCGGTGATCCCTTCCGACTCCACCATGATCATGTGGGCACCGGCATCCAGGTACCGCCTTGCCGCCCGGATGGCCTGGGACGGGTCCAGGGTACCTTCCGCCTCGAGCTCCTCGACCGAGCTTGCTCCCCCGGCCCCGAACTGGATGCCGATCTCGGGCTTCGCCTTCATTCCGAGCACGTGGACCTTCTCCACGATGCCCAGCAGGTCATCGAGAGGCACGCTGATGAAGCCGGCGGATACTTCCACAACGTCGAACTCCATCTCCCGGCACTCCTCGAGATACTGGTCCACCATGTCGGGACCGTAGGTCAGCACCCTTTCGATGAACCCTCCCGTGGACACCATGACGTCGTGCTCGTGGCATGTCCCGATCAGGTCCTTCACCGCCTTCTTCGGCATCAGGGAGAATGACCCGCCGCTGAACTTGAAGATATCGACGTACGCGCCCATCGTCTCCAGGATGTCCTGGAGATACCGCTTCCCGACCGGCGCGTAGTACGGACCGCGCATTTCCGTGATCCCGGTTTTGCGCGGTTTCCGACCCCGTTCATTTATGGGAAGAAAATCGAAACAGCGATCCGTTGTCTGTTCCATTACCGCATCCTCCCTGCATCGCTTTCGCCGGTTGTGTTTCCGCTCGTCATACCTCTCCCTCTATGTTATTGAGATGAATTCCTGAAAGACAAGGTTCCACGCTTGCAGCGGGCAATTCTCCGCAAAAATTCTAATTAAATATCAGGTAGATGAGGGCGCCATGGGACCGGAAGAAAAGTTACCGGGCAAGGGGTTAGTCAGGCCCGGGGCATCCGTTTTTGGGTTGTTCACCGCCGTTTGGACCGGGAAGGCGGCCATCTCTTCAAGGGGATAGGGGCGGAAGAGGAACGCCAGTTCCCGGGGATCCTGGATCTCCAGGGAGAGCCAGAGATCGAAATCCCGCTGGGAAACGATCACGGGCATCCGGTCGTGGATCGGCCGGAGGAGGTCGTTCGGCGAGGTGGTGAGCAGCGCACACGATTCGACAGCGGCACCGCCAGTGATCTTCCCCCCTGGAACCTCTCCAACCACACACGGGGTTTTCATAGGAGTCTGGACGAACCGCAAACCCCGCGCAAACAACCGGCATTTTCGGGGCATAAAAAGAGTTTTACGGGGTTAGAGTCCCCCCTTCGGCACCATCGCAAAAGTAAAAAGGAATCCGGTGTGTGACGAAAGTATGACGTAGGTCGTAGAAGTGCCTGACCGGGAAGGAGGAGACCATAGAGATCGACGAATCCTCGGCCTATTTAACCTCCAGTCGTTGTCAGCTTCGGCAGCGCACTCTCCACGATCTGCAGGAAGGTTTCCATCACGGGCGAGTTGCGCTTCTCGGAGTGCCTGGCGAGGAAGATCGGCCTCTTCAAGGGCATGCCTGTCACCGGTACCCTCACGAGGCGCTTGGCCTGGAACTCGGAGCGAAGTCCATGGACCGACATGAAGGAGAGTCCGATGCCGGCACGGACCAGTGCCTTGCACGCTTCGGGGCAGCCAAGCTCGATAGCCTTGCGGATCGTGCCCTTCCTGGATGATAGCCAATGCTCGAAGAGCCGGCGGGTAGCGGAGCCCTTCTCGCGGATGATCCACATCTCTTCCTCGAGCGAGCTCGGGGCGATGCGTCGCACCTTCGCGAGGCGATGTGACGGGCTGGTGAAGCAGACGATCTCGTCCTCCAAGAGCGGTTTAAGTTCAAGTTCTCTGCTCGGCAGGTTAGCACCGACGAAACCCAGGTCGAGCTCGTTCCGGACAAGCATCTGCTCGATCCGGAGAGAGTTCTCCACCGTATAGTGGAGGGCCACCTTCGGAAAACGGCGGTGGAACCGGCCGAGGAGGTCCGGAAGCAGGTAGAACCCCGGCGTCGTGCTGGCTCCGATCCGCACGGAACCGACTTCGGCGGAGCGATGGAAACGAACCGCTTCGGTGGTCCGTTCCATAGCCCCGAGCAACTTCTCCGCCTCGGCGGCAAGCGTCTCCCCGGCATCCGTCAGGTGAAGCGACTTGCCGATCTGCTCGAAGAGCCGAACACCGAGTTCCTCCTCGAGCTGGCGCATTTGCCGCGAGACCGCCGGCTGGGTGAGGAAGAGCTCCTCGGCCGCCCGGGTGTAGTTCCGGTGCTTCCGGACGGCGAGGAAGGTGCGAAGGTGGTGCGGGTTCATCGGCTACCCAAAAAGAAGCGCATGGTAACAAATATAATAATGCATTTTAAGTATAGCCCCGGGGAGTATAGCATGGCAATCACCGGCAGGACGCAGTATCGCCGAAGTCGAGCCGGACCAAAAAGGAGGAGGACCATGTCCAAGAACGCGGTGCGCTTGACCCAGCTCTCCAGCTGCGCGGGGTGAGCGGCAAAAATCGGTCCCGAGGACCTCGCTCAGGTTCTGAGCGGCCTGCCAGAGATTACCGATCCCAATGTGCTTGTCGGACCGAAGACCGCCGACGATGCGGCGATCTACCGCGTCTCCGACGAGCTGGCGTTGATCCAGACAGTGGACTTCTTCACGCCGGTGGTTGACGACCCCTACCAGTTCGGGGCCATCGCCGCCGCGAATTCCCTAAGCGATGTCTATGCCATGGGCGGACGGCCGATCCTGGCTCTCAATGTCGTAGGCTTCCCGAGAGCAAGCGACGTGGCGCCGATGTCGATTCTCGCGGAGATCCTGCGCGGTGGGGCGGAGAAGGCCCGGGAAGCTGGCATCGATATCGTCGGCGGCCACACCGTCGATGACAAGGAGCCGAAGTACGGCCTGTGCGTGACTGGCTTTGTCCATCCGAAGGAGTATTGGGCCAACGTCGGAGGGTGCGCCGGAGACCGGCTCGTCCTCACGAAGCCGATCGGAACCGGAATCGTGACAACCGCCATGAAGGCCGGTACGGCCGGTGAGGAGGCGGCGAGAGCAGCTATCGAGACCATGGCAACCTTGAACCGCGCGGCGGCCGAGGTCGCCCGGGAGGTCGGCGTTCGCGCATGCACCGACGTCACCGGCTTCGGCCTGCTGGGCCACCTGCGCGAGATGCTCTCCGGCGTCGGCGCGCGGATTCGGCTGTCCGCGGTTCCCCTCCTTCCAGGGGCACGGGAACTCGCCACAAGGGGCTCGATCCCCGGGGGGACGCGCCGCAACAAGGAGTCACTCGACCGGGTCGTGACTTACGACGATTCGATCGACGAGGTCGATCGCCTCCTGCTTTGCGATGCCCAGACTTCCGGCGGGCTTCTCTTCGCGGTCGAACCTTCGAGGTTTAAGGCCCTGCTCTCCGGCCTCACCGGGGCGGGCGTTTCGGCGGCGGCCATCGGGGAGCTCATCGCGGAACCGGAAGGGCAGATCGAGATCGTGTCGTAGGCGCCGCCATGATCGAGCCGGGATTGGCGGTACTGATTCTTGTCGTGGGCTTCGCCATCAGTTGCCTGTCCGGGTTGCTCGGGATCGGCGGCGGGATCGTCATGGCGCCCGCGCTTCTGTATCTGCCTCCCGCCTTCGGTCTTGCCGCCCTGGACATGCGACAGGTCGCCGGTCTGACGATCACGCAAGGACTGTTCGCTTGCCTGTCCGGGGCCTGGCGTCACGACAGGTACCGATCTGTGAACCGCCGGCTCGTGATCTCGATGGGGAGTGCCATTGCGGCCACCGCGCTGGCGGGTTCGTTGATCTCACGGTGGGTGGCAAACGAGGTGCTGATGGTCGTCTTCGCCGGGCTCGCCGTCATTGCCGCGATGATGATGTGGCTTCCGAAGTCCGAGGAATTTGAAGTCGAGGACCCGAACGCCTGCCGGTTTAATGTCCCCCTCGCCGTGTTGATTGCCGCAGTGATCGGATTTCTGGGCGGGCTGGTCGGGCAGGGAGGCTCGTTCATCCTCATTCCCCTGATGCTCTATGCCCTCCGGCTGCCTACCCGTGTGGTCATCGGGAGCAACCTGGCGGTCGTGTTTCTCGCCTCGCTCGCGGGATTCGTGGGCAAGGCGACGACGGGGCAGGTGCCGCTGCTCCCCGCCGTGCTGCTCGTGCTCGCGGCGGTACCGGGTGCGCAGATCGGAAGCATTCTCAGTCATCGCGCCAGCCCCCGTTGGCTGAGGACAACGCTCGCGGTCGTGATCGCGCTGGCCGCGGCGGGCATGATCGCCGACGTCGTGGGCGGGGGGCAGTGACCTCCTGGAGCAACCATGGTGGGCGACCCCGATGGGTGCGCCCACCCGCCTGACTGCCTCGGTGGAGCTTCTTTTCTCATCGGTATTGTAGATCGAAGGTTGTCCCGGGCCGTCGAAAAGGCCGGCTTTTATACCTGAAAAGTGTCGAAGAACGGGGGGACCATCATCGGTCTAAGAGCATAACTGCGAACCGGACCGATTTCAGGGGGGAGGGTCACTTGTTTGCTTGCACCCCCGACCCCTTTTCTGCCATTTTCCCGACCACGCGGAAAAGCTCGGAAGCGAGGTACCCCCCGGTGAGGACAACG
>Ga0255054_10000520_pt1 | contig 22713 bp, 23 predicted proteins | sample JV7_2_23_MG_FD_188634 | JGI IMG/M metagenome (GOLD analysis project Ga0255054, IMG submission 188634) | Seawater microbial communities from Jervis Inlet, British Columbia, Canada - JV7_2_23 | ecosystem: Environmental > Aquatic > Marine > Inlet | place: Canada: British Columbia | collected...
CCGAGAAGGCAGCAATCATGCAGATGCAAAAGATCCAGGAAGCGTACGAAGAGCGCGGCGAGAAGGCGCGCGTTGCCGAGGTATTGAGAGACGTACTGAAAAACAGCCGTAATCCTGCGATCCGAAACACCGCCTACATAAAGCTTGGAGACATACTCAAAGAGACCGGGCACACCGATGAAGCCATTCAGTTGCTGCGCGAAGGGCTGAACGAGAATATCAACGCGGCGAACTGAGCGCCGTTGGAGCGCCGCTCGGAGCGCGATTGCGATCAAGCTTCCCGAAGTCGCGCTTCAAGAAGCGCTCCAACAGGTTTGCCATTGCTCAGCCCGAACAGTGGCCGCAGTAGTGGCGTGCGACGGATGATGAATTCGTGCACTACCAGGCATCCGCCGAGCGTCGCGACGAGCACCAGCACCGGTTCGGCGATTGGCCCCAGCGCGAGCTTCGAGAGATAGACACCGGCGACGACCGTGATGGTCTGGTGCAGGATGTACCAGGGATACACGGCCTCGGTAGCATAGGGCAGCCACTTCATCGGCCGATTCAACAGGTGATGACCCCAGCCGAGCACGGCCACAATCCAGATCCAGCGATTGAAGTAGATGATGAACGCGCTCGCCTGGTCGGCCCATATTCCGGAACCGTCAACGAACAGCTCGCGCTGTACGAGCACCAGCACGAAAGACGTGATGGCCAGCGGCAACGTGAGCTTGCGCATTTTCGCGAGCTCGGTCCAAAGGCCCTCGTGCCGGCCGATAAGGAAGCCGTAGAAGAAAAACGTGAAGTATTGTGCATGCGCGTACCAGTCATCGAACAATGCATGATTGATATATGGGAAGCGCGGGTACACGAAGTTGCCGTAAAGCATCAGTGGCACGATCGGCAGAAGTACCAGCCAGCTGCTGCGCAATCCCTGGAACGCATTACGAACGCCGCTGGCCGGGCCATCGAGAAGCTTCGCGATCGGAATCAGCAACAGCGTGTAGCACAACAGGTACGGCAGGTACCAGAGATGGTTCCAGGTCCAGGTGGCGATCTCGACGCCGTCCCAGGCGTTTGACGGAAAATCCTGGAAGGTGAGGTACTGTCCCATGAAGTGCAGGAAGCCGGGCTCGATGGCGCCCTTGCCGAGCGCCTCGAAGTAAGCCTGTGGCGGTACGACGATCGCCATGCCGAAGACCAGTGGCAACAGCAGGCGCCAGATGCGCCGGACGGCGAATCGGCGCGCCGGGTATTTACCCCAAACAAAGTTCACGGCCAGCCCTGATATCAGGAAAATCAACGGCATACGCCACTGATTGGTGAGCAACATCGGGAGTTGCAGCCATTCGGCCTGGTGTACCGACTTGACGTGCCAGCCCCACTCCGCGACGTAGAACATGCCCACGTGGTAGAGGATCAGTAAGCCGAATGCGAAGACGCGCAGGGCGTCGATATCGTGTCGTCTGCTCATGGACCAAGCATCGCCTCGCGAGCATCTTTGTTCCATGCAGATGTGCCGAAACGCTGGCTCCCTGTGACGAATCGCGGGTTCGGGGGACGAACGGGCGACGGGCTCCGTGGTTAGGCGGTAGGATTGCGCAACGGCAACGTGGCCGAGGATCGAACGTGACGCTCGAAGGTTACATGTCCAGACGACGCTACTGGGAAGTGGCGGGCATCGTCCTGATGCTCGGCATCGGGTTCGTCGCAAACGTTGGCGTGGCGCTGTCCGATAGCGCGCATTTCGCCGTTCCGACCGCAGCGTGGGAAATCGTGGTCTGGGAAGCAACCAGTCATGTTGCGATCGGCCTCGTTATTCCATTGGTGCTCTGGTTCGATGCCCGGTTTCCGATCCGCCCGGACAACTGGCGTCGTGGTGCTATAGCGCATGCCTTGTTCACCGTTCCCTGGTCGCTCGCCCACGTCACGATCATGTACTGGGCGAGGGTCGGCATTTACCGGCTGGCCGATGATAGATACGGCTGGGACATTTGGATATCGGAGTTCGGCTACGAGTACCTCAAGGACTTTCGTGCCTATTTTCTTTTCCTGGCCGTGATCTACCTGTACCGCTTCGTGCTGCGACGTGTGCAAGGCGAGGCGGGTTACCTGTCCGAGGGCAAGGAAGATGCGGCCACTGTCGAAGTGATCGATCGTTTTCTCATCAAGAAACTCGGCCGGGAATTCCTTGTGCGTGTCGACGATATCGACTGGATCGAATCCAGCGGCAACTACGTCAACCTGCACGTCGGCGCACGCGTCTATCCGCTGCGGGAAACAATGACGGGCATTACCGAACGTCTGCAATCCCAGAGCTTTCAGCGCGTGCATCGCTCCGCGATCGTGAACCTCGACCGCGTAGCCGAGATCGTGCCCTTCGATTCGGGAGATGGTGAAGCTCGATTGAGTTCCGACGCGCTGGTGCCGGTAAGCAGGCGTTACAGAAAGGAATTGCGCGAGCGGCTTGCTTGATTGTCCGCTCGCATGCAGCGGTTAGCGCTTATCGATAAAAACTTCACCGCTGCGGGCGTCTTCGATCCACAACGCACGCTCCTTCGTTTCATCCGACTTACCGGCGTGCAACGTGTACGTGTGCCCGAGAATCAGCTCGCCATGCGCGCGAGCGCGCGCTGCGTCCACCAGAATCGGCCGAATCGTAAAGCCGATGATGATGTCGTCCCTCTCATGCAACGTGTATTTGCCCGGGACCAGCCTGAGCGTGCCGTATTCGGATCGCGGCAGTTCGCGCTCACGGATCGTTACATCCTTGACGTCAGTGCCCAGGTGCAGCGTGACAACCGCCATATCAGAGCGCTCGGGTCCGACCCAGGTCCGGTAGACGTTGGTCCCTTTCTCCGCGCAGGAGGCAATAACCGCAACACTGAGGAAAATGAGTAATCTAATTTTCTTGCTCATCCGCCGCATTATAAGCGTTATTGGTCCGCCAACGGACCCGGGCGCGCATTCCCGACTGCTCGAGCTGCATGTTGACGGCAATGTGCTCGATGCTCGGGAACAGGCCAAAGTCCTTCTCGCCCGGTTGGTGCTCTGGCTGCACGGGCCTCAGCGCCGTGCCAAATTCACTGCTTTCGAGGTAGCTGTCGTGCCAGTACCACTCACCCCGGTTCGGATGCACGGGACGGAATCCGAAGACATCGAAGTGTTTCGCGGTCGCGTCGGCCACCGTATCGGCAAGTCCCGTTGCGAGGAACGGATACAGGTATCCCATGCCGTCGACGGCGGCCGCGCGATAGTCCGCAAAAACCTTGGTGTGCAATGCCGGTAGTTGCTGTGAGATCTCGTCGAGATTCAATTGCAATTGCGCGCCGTTGAGGTCCGCCTCAACGAAGCTCTCGATGTCGAGTTGGGTGGACCAGGGCAGGTTCGAAATCAGCAGGTACCCTTGCTTGATTTCGACACGCAGGTGTACCTGGAATAAATTCTCCATGTTCAGCGAATAGATCCAGGCTTCCTGATTCTGTACGCGGTGAAATTCGCCTTCTGCGGCGCCTTCGGCGCGTCGTACAACAGCATCGTTGAGAAACGCCTGTACTTTGTCCGGCTCGGCCAGCTCGATTAGCACCGTCGATGGTTGCGTAACCAGGGACAGCAGGAACGGCAGGAACGACTCGAAGCCCTCCATGCGCAACATGTCCCTGTCGAGTGCGCCCCACACGTCACCGCTGCCGAGCGCGACAATGGGTGTCGAGTCCTGTACTGCCAGATGCACACCGGAACCGATGCTATCGAAGATCTCGGGATCGACCGACGTGTACTGTACGAGCATGCCGGCCAGCTGACGCGACAGGTTCACGCGCAGGTCGTCGCTGACATTCAGCGAGAACACCATCGACGGCGTCGGGTTCATCACCGGTACCGTGAAGCCGCGCCCGGATTCCCTTGTCGACAAAGCGTCCTGCACCTGGTTGTAAAGATTGCTGTCGAGGAGCGGCAGGATGAAGGTGTTAATTTCGAGTGTGTCGTCATCGATACGATCGAGCCGCATGGCAATCGGGTCAAAGAACTGCCGCCAATAGCGCGAGTAGTTGTTTACGAACTCCCCATACGCATCCGCCTCGCGCTGGCTCACGTTGTCGACAGGATTCGCGCTCAACGGTTTCGGTCGCGCGATCGCGCCGTAGCCTGCAGAACTGACAATCAGGTCCTCGCCGATCGTATAGTCGCGGTCCTCGAAATAGCGCGGCACGTAGCCGCTCGCAATCAGTTGTCGCTTACTGGGTACTACCCGGTTGCCGTCGAGGAGGTACAGCATTGCGCCGGCGGCGAGCATTTCCATCTCGGCGCGCGCCTGCATGCGCCGTAACTGTGCAATCTTCACCCCTGGGCTCACCAGGCGGCGTACGAACGGGTCGGAGAAATAGAAGTAGGCCTCGGTGGTATTCGCAATACCGAGTTGCTGCTGCATGTAGCGAAATTCGTCACTGTGTCCGAGGCTGCCCCTGCCATCACGCTCGTGCAGCTCGAGAACTCTCGATAGTTCGTCGTCGCTGGTGCTTATAACCAGCACACCATCGAGGATCGCCCAGTACACGTTACTGCCGTCAGGCAAGACATACGTTGCGCTTTCGTCACCCGGATCGCCGAGTCCCAGGAGTTGCAGTACCGCGCGAGTCAGTTCCGGCGACTTGAGATTTGCGATTGCAGTCAGATCCGTACCGTCGACGAAGAACAGGTCCGGCGCGATGATTGCAAGATCGTCGACGCCACCGAGTGCCTGCAGCTGGTCGAGCATCCCCGTATCGAGGCCCAGGCGACGCATGTACAGGTGCTCGAGGTCGTACTCCACGCTTTTCACGGCCAGTGCCGACTCGAAGCGCAGGAATTGATCGGAGCCGCCGGCGAAAGCATCGCGGAGTGCGGCAACGCTGCGAAACCAGGCGAAAAATCGGTCTTGCGGCACCAGCCAGGCGAGCGGCATCGACGGAACAGGCTGCTCGCTGTTCTTGAGAAGCTCCTCGAAGTCATGCGAATCCACACGCACCGTCTCGAGTGAGGACAGGGGAATATTGCGTCGCTCGGTCGTGCCCGTGACGGGATCGCCGATCAGATCGAGCTGCACGCTTTCGCGAATCGCCGCGCGGCCGCCGAGCAGGTCGAAGTAGTCGGTCGTCCGCCCGCCTGCGTCGACGGTTGCAGTGAAATGGCCACCTTGCTCGACACCGTAGAGTGTCTCGTGCCGTGCCAGCCAGTTGCGCATGACGGGAGCATCAGCCTGTAACAACAACGGCCGCCAGGTCTCGATGCGTGCTCGCGCGAAAGTCTCGAGCTTGGCCGCCGCGGCTCCGCGCGCTGCCAGATCCGCGGAGCGCATCGCCTGCAACATTGCGGGAACCGTCTGCGTTTGTGGCCCGATGCGTCCAAGCGACACCAGCGCCGCGTCGCGTAGCTGCCGATCGTCATCGTCGAGAGCGCGTATCAGTTCAGGTACCGCGGCCTCGGCATCGGCTCCGATCTTGCCGAGCGCTTCGGCAGCGCTTGTGCGCAGCTCGATGTCGTTGCCTGGCTTGGCGAGCACCTGTGTCAGCGCCGGCACAGCGTCCGCGGCGAATGGACCCAGTTCACCGAGCAGCCGGGCCGCGTCGGCACGGCCATCCTTGACCTGCCCGATCAGTTGCCTCACCTCGCTGTCGCTGACCGACAGGGCCCGCACGGCCACGAGTGCCTCGATAGCCGACTCGTAGATTCCGGGATCACCATCCGACACCAAACTCAAGAGCGCCTCGTTGACGAGTTCATTTGTGGGCGCAATCCGCGCGATCGCCGCGATTGCGTATTGCCGCACGACGACCTTTTCGCGCTGATTGGTCGCCACGTCGATTAGCTTGAGAAGTGTACTTTCCGCTGCAGGACCGATGTTGCCGAGCGCCTCGGCGCACGACATGCGCAAGTCGGCTTGTTCATCGTCGAGCGTCTTGTAGAGAGCGGGGATAACGCGCTTGTCGGCTGCACCAATCTTCGCGAGCGCCATCGCCGAGTAACGGCGCGGCAGACTCGGTTTGGTCTTGTCACCGAGTGTGTCGACCAGGCCAGGTACTGCGTTGCTACCTTGCTTGCCCAAGGTATCGACGATCGCTTGCAGGAACACAGGATCGCCATTTTCCAGCGCGCGAATCAGCACGCTCACGGCATCGTCACCGATTAGCACCAGTGCCGCCGATGCCGCGTCGACGACGACCGGGTCCTCGTCATCGAGCAGGCGAACAAGCTGTGAGCTGTAAGCGGATGCCCTGGAGCCCATCTGACCCAGCGAGCGCGCCGCAGCCGCGCGCACGCCGGCATCGTCGTCTCGCAACTGCTCGCCGAGTTCGCCCATGCTACGGCTCGCCCGACGGCCCAGTTGCCCGATTGACTCGGCCGCCGCACGGCGGACACGCGCGTCAGAGTGACGCAGCAGTTGCGTCAGGTCTTCGCGCGCACGGGAGGCACGGGATCCCATCGATCCGACCGCGCGTGCTGCCGCAACGATGACGCCGGGATCGATGTCGTCAAACAAATCAATTAGCCCGGGAATCGATTTCGAGGCCTTTGGACCGATCTTCCCCAGCGCGTCGGCGGATGCGCGTCGAACCCGCGAATCGTCGTCACCGAGCGCCCCCGTGAGCGCTTCGATGGATGTCCGGTCTGCCAATCGCAACTCGCCAAGCGCCTGGGCGGTGTCACGACGGACCTGCCAGTCGTTGCTTCGTAAGCCGTTGATTTTATTCTCTATAACCACCGGATCGTCCACCGAAGCAGCCTCCGGCACAACGACGGGAACCAGCAGTATTAGTAGCAACAGTAAAGTTCTCATAGTTGTCTCCCGGACTCCTGCACGAAGCCTTCCGCAGCTTGAACGTTACGCACGGCCGCGAGCGGACACCTGATGGCGAGTGGATGGATTCCTGATTTTCAGAATGACCGGGATGGCCAAACGCCTGCGGTAAGCGGACAATATCGCGGGGAGGGATTTCCGTAGGCTGATCATCACACGGACGACTAACGTGAGGTGACTATCGTGAGCAGAATCGCTGCAATCGCAGGCTGCAAAGCTGGCTGGTTCGTACTGCGGGAAACGCCGCTGCCCGGCCCCTGGCACTGGTTTATCGCCCCCACTTTCGCGGCGGCGATGGAGCGCCTGGACAGCTACGAGGTCGTTGCGGTCGACGTGCCGTTAAGTTTCTCGGAATTGCATACGACGTCGTCGAATGACGCGGAACTCGGCGTATACGGCCGTTACCGGCGCCCTGAATTCAAGATCCGCCAGGTGCACGAATATATTCGCAACCATCCGGGCGCTGCGCACAATCTTTACGAGGTGCACCCACGGCTGAGTTTTCTCGAACTCGAAGGTGGCGGGATAGAGCTGCGTAAGGACGGTCGTAAACTCCGCTTTCGCGACCGCTTGGGCTATCTGTGTGACGTATATCCTTCCGCAACCCTGTACGAGGCGCTCACCGAGCACCGTCGTGGAGATGTATCCAAAGCTGACGTGCTCGATGCGTTCGCGATGCTGTGGTCGTCGAAACGCATTGCGACAAGCCGTGCGGAGCGGCTGCCGAGCACGCCCGTTTACGACGCGCGCGGCTTCGACATGGCCATTTGGTACTAAATTGTTGGAGCGCTTCTGGAAGCGCGATCACGGCCAATGTGATTCGCGCTTCGAGAAGCGCTCCAACGTATAATTTCGGGCATTCCTTCACGGAGCCCGATCCATGTCGAACCGATTCATCACGGCCGCACTTACCCTATTCCTGACTCTCCCCGCCACCGCCGACACAATTGCCGTAATCGGTACCGGCGATGTCGGTGGCGCGCTCGGCCCGGCGTTTTCCAAACAGGGACACACGATCATTTACGGCTCGCGCGACCCGGAACGCGGCAAGGTGCGCCAACTCGTCGAACTGACCGCAAACGGCGCCTCGGCAACGACCCAGGCAGAGGCCGCCGCGCAGGCCGATATCGTCGTGCTTGCCGTACCCGGCATGCTCGTCGAGGAGATCACGCTCGCCCTCGGCGACCTCTCCGGCAAGATCATCATCGATCCCACGAATCCGCTGCAGCGCAAGCTGACGCGATTCGTGCACGCCGTTGACACCTCGAACGCGGAGATCATTCAGGCGGCAGCGCCCGACGCATTTGTCGTGAAAGCGTTCAATACGCTCAATTGGAAGACGATGGTCGACCCGTCATCGGCCGGCGGGCCTGTCTCGATACCGCTGGCCGGCGACAACGGCCGGGCGAAGAAAAAAGTGGCCGAGCTCGTCACCGGCATGGGTCTGGAGCCGATCGACGTAGGCTCGGTTGAAGATGCCCACTGGGTGGAAGGCATGTTGATGCTGTGGATCAACAATCGCTACGGCAGCATGCGCAATTCGTTCGACTATTACCTGCGACGTAATTAGCTTGCGGCGTAACAAGTAATTTTGTAACCGATTGCTGACCTGTCGACTATAAGCCCTGGTACGTTCAGGAAACTGCAGACCATGCCAATGAGAACCATCGCACGCCCGACATTCGCGGCACTCATACTGTTTGTCACGACCTCGGTCTTAGCGGAAACGACACATGACAGTTACGAATCGCTGTTCGAATCCGCCATCAATGCGATTGCGTGGGACATACACGAGGAATGGGCGTTTACCGAGACGGCGTCGGGTAGTGATGGCGACTTCGTCAGCCGCTATGATCCTCGCGGACCCGACGGAGAACGCTGGACACTGTTATCGATCGATGGTCGCGAGCCGACGGACGAGGAAGCAGCCACGTATGCCAAGGACAAAGATGGCGAGCACTTCGGCGACAACGATGACGACGAGGATAACGATGTCGATGCCATGGTCGAGCCCGGCACGCTGCAGCTGGTCGAGGAAACGGACGATTATTGGCTATTGAGTTTCGTACCGACGGACGACGATGAGGAAGACGACGAGGTCGGCCGCAAAGTGCTGCAGAGTATGGATGGCACCGTCAAGATTGTGAAAGATGGTGAATACCTGGAGTTCATCGACATTCACAACGACAAACCGTTCAAACCGAAATTCGGCGTGAAGATGAGCAAATTCCTGATGCGGATGACTTTCGGTCCGGCCATCGACGACGGGCCTGTCGTCATGAAATCGATGGATGTCGCCATTAAGCTACGTGCCTTCCTGGTGGTGCGAGTCAATGAAGCCGAGTCGGTACGGTTTTCGGACTTCGAATACGCGGGCGACGGCCCCTAGCCTATCCCCTGGCCTAAGCGTCCATCGCCTTCATTTTTAAATTTTACGTAAGACGACTTATCGGCACTCAGACCCGGATGTGTCGCCAGCGGCCAACCTTCCAGGCCATGAGGAAGGTCAGGGATTGCAGCGCGCGACTGCCGCCCATCAGGATCCATATGCCGAGCAGACCGAGACCGAGGACCGGTCCGACGAGGTAGGCGAGCGGCAGAAACAGCAACCATTGAAACCCGATGCTGATGAACATCACGCGGCGCGCGTCACCGGCGCCCAGCAGCGAATGCATGAACGCAATTCCGAGTGCCTCGATGGGCATGGTCAGACCGACCAGGCGCATCGGCCAGCGGGCGAGTTCCTTTGTGGCCTCCTCATGGAGGAAAATCGACGACACGAGGTCCGGCACCAGCCACATCGGCATTCCGAGCACGGTCAACAGGACCAGCGAAACCTTCGCGATATCCCATCCCCACTGATAAGCGTCATCGATCGTGCCTCGCCCCATCGCTTGACTGACGAGTGTTGTGCAGGCAAGGCCAAGCCCCAGACCGGGGAGGATCGCGAACAGCGTCACGTTGATGAGGACGTTGGCTACCGCGAGTTCGGGCGTCCCTATCCTGCCGATGATCCAGAACATCACGACAAAGCTCGCCGCGAAAAAAAGCTGTTGGACACCGGACGGGATGGAAATTCGAATCAACGACCGGGTTTCATGCTTATCAGACAAGTGCCGCAGAAAGCCCTGCTTGCGCGCATGCCGGAACCCCAGGTAGAAATAGATGATCGTACCAATCGCCATCGACAGCGCACTCGCCAGCCCCGCTCCCGTGACACCCAAACGTGGTGCGCCGAAGTTGCCGAAGATAAATACGTAGTTCAGCACGATGTTCGACAGATGCATCACGATGAGCGTCGACATGTACAGCCGCGACATGTCGAGGGCGTTCCAGTAACCCCGAAACGCGAAATTCATGCCGACGAATACGATCGCCGCCACACGTATTTGCAGATAAGGCACACCTTGTTCGACGACTGCGGCGTCGCTATTCAGGTACGGGAAGGCCGGTGCGACCAACTGGATGAGTATGAGAGAAAGAACAGGCGCGACCAGCAGAACCAGCAGCAATGCGGTATTGAGACTACCGACCGCGCGGTCCAGCCGTCCTTCACCTTTGCGCCGCGCGGCCGTTGTTTGCACACCCGTCGATATGCCGAGGATCAGTGCCTGGCACATGAAGGTGAGGAAACCGCCCAGGCCGACGGCAGCCAGGGCCGCATCGCCGAGAAAGCCGACCATCGCCGTATCGACGAGGTTCAGGAGGTTCTGCGACACCATGCCACCGATGATCGGCAGGGCGAGTAACAGGATTCGATTCAGGCGAGTGGCGTCCATTCCCGGGACAGTCTGCGGGTGGGAAATTCATCATAGCGGAGACCAGCGATGGACACCGGCATGCTGTCTGATCACCGGGCTCTTGCAGTCACAGACCACGGGGCTCCATAGCAGCCGTTCACCTCATGCATTCGCTAATGGCTCAGTTCGGCCACAAGCGGACGTCGATACTTGTCAATACGCTGATCAACTTCTGCCGACAACTTCGTAGTGAACAACTGACTGCTCAAATTCAAGCAAGAATCCATCGTCCTCTGGGTAATACTTCGCTTTCTCTGCGTCGTCACCAGCGAATGTGAGTTTCGCAATCCGACCATGAGTTCTTCTGGTTTTTCAGCAGATGACCAACCGTTAGCGGCGTACAAGGCGACCACTTCTGAAACCTCAACGGAGTCGTCGAAGCTAATTTCGATTACCGAGTTCGATTCGGACATGGTGGATCTCGCTTAACGCGTAATCGGCGAAAAATATCACAACCCCTGCTTTGTCACATGAAACGTCGACGATGGCCGCTTTGTATATGGACTTACTCCAATTTAGGTACATCTCAGAATTGACAGGTTTTTCCCACCTGCCATAATTTCCGAGTCGATAAAGGCATACCTGACCAAAGTCAGGGACGCAAAGCTACGGGTCCTCGCTTCCTCCGAGAAGCCACGAAAGACCTCCCGAAGGACTCCAAGATCGCCGGGCTGCCATCCGAATGACCCGTGGAAGGCCGACACTGAAGAATTGCAATTTCGCTGTGCTCGAAAAGAACGTTATGAGGCGAAGCCCACCTCAAATCACACCGGCTCTGATAATCGCTGCAGCTTTGGTGCTCGGCAACCCAAGCTTCGCAGACGTCTTTCACTTCCAACTGGCATTGGTGGATCTACCGGGAGTCGAGGATTTTGAATCGAGCAATGTCCAAGCAGGAATCGATGTCCTTGAAGAGCAGCTAGAGCATGTCGAAAAAGCAAGCAGCGGCCGAATTTGGGCGACACTTTGTGCAGCATACATCGTCAACGACTCCCTCGATCAAGCAGAACGTGCTTGTACTAACGCAATTGAAATAGAACCGACCTACTCCGCTTACAACAATCGAGGCGTATTACGTGTCCGCACAGGAGATTTAATCGGGGCCCGCGAAGACTTTGGACGTGTTCGTCCGCTCGACATGGACGCCTACATGGACGAGCTGAAGAGGACGAGTCCCCGACTAGTAGCCGCCAGCAACTTTGATATGATTAACCAAATGTTGGCAAAGCACGGCCCTGCGGAGAGCAACGACCCGGTCGCATTGAGCACCGCTGCAATAGAAGATCTGAACAACTGATATAACTGCATTTATTCGGAAGAAGCATATGAACTGATCCCGTCGGACTTCAATGAGCTGTGGATGAGAGCACTCATTGTTGTCTTGATCGTGGGTTTTGGTTTATTCGCCGACGATCTGGCTAACAAGATTGATGCTGCAAGAAGGGACAAACACAAAATCTTCGTCATAACTGTGAGACATGCAGAAGATGCATTGAATAACCTGGCGAACCAATTGCAACTGGCATTCCCTGAGTCAGATAAAACCCATGACCTGGATCATGAATGCAGGAAACTTCTGGAGCAGTCGATTAAGGAAAACAAGGATCAAATTGATAGATTGATTTCGCTCACAAAACTGAATTAAAGGTCGCCGTGATCGAAGAAAACAGAGGACCACAATCACCTGCTGACAGACTCTGGAAAGGTCTGTGGTTGTGGTTGGTTGTGGTGGTGTTCGCTTTGCCCGACCTGGTGGTTGGACAGGCAATCGACACTAACCGGCCGGGATTTTCATTCTCACCCAATGTCGTCGGGCCTGGCCAGTGGCAGCTGGAAACAGGAATCACATACACCCGAGCCAACGACAATACTCGCACCACCTCTCTGCCGGTGGCGGATATTCGGATCGGCGTGGCGGACCAGCTCGAGGTCTTCGTATCCTCCCTGAGTTGGTCCGAGACGAAAACCTCCGGCGGCGAAACCAGCGGCCTGGTGGACATGGCGTTGGGAGCCAAGGTCAATGTCAGCAACGCTGAAGCCAGGACCCGGATGGCGCTTCTATTTCAACTGTCCGCCCCCATAGGAGATGACAGCTTCTCGAGCGATCGCTGGGACCCCAGCATCGCCTTTATCTGGGCACACAACGGTGACCTCGCCATCGCGGGAACAGTCAAGGTCAGCGAGTTTCGAAGCGGCTATCAGCTGGACAACGGCCTGAAAGTGCCGTTTTCCTGGGGCGACGCGCACAGCGGGTTCGTCGAGTGGGAAGCGAACCTACCGGAGGGCGGTGGCAGCAGCCACTGGCTGAACGGCGGCTACCAGTGGCTGATCGACGATCGCATGCAGCTTGATTTCAATGCTGGGCTGGGTCTGAATGACCGGGCCGGAGACTACCGACTGGGGGTCGGTTTTTCCATTCGACTTTGATATTGACGAAGGCGAGCACGAACATTCTCGGAATGCAATTAGACAAGAGGGCTCTTAGGGAGAGCACCTTTTCCGCCTGACGGCAGGTTTTGGTGGGGTCCGCTCCTGGCCGAATACGGCAGTTCAACGTCACGCAAGACTGCTCAATGGGGTGGACTCGTCGGGAATGGTGCCGGTACGCGGATTCGAACCACGGACTTCCTCATTACGAATGAGGCGCTCTACCAACTGAGCTATACCGGCACAAATGGTCCATGCGGGCTGTCCCAGGGGCCAGCCAATGGCGGCGCGCAGTATAGCCGCACACGGCGCCATGGAAAAGGCCTGCGGACGCCAGATCGGCGTCAGCCGGTATCGCGGATCCGGATCAGCACCTCGACGCGCTCGCTCTCGGTGCCCTTGGGAAGTTCCGGAAGCTCGGCGAAACGAACCTGCCCATCAGGAATATCGCGCATTTCACCCGTATCCACATTGTAGAAGTGATGATGCGGATGGGTCGCCGAATCGTAGAACTTGCGCACCGGGTCGACGCAGCACTCCTTGACGATGCCACGCTCCCCGAACAGATTCAGCGTGTTGTAGACCGTCGCCTTCGAGACACCACTGCCCGCCTTTTGCAAGCGATCCAGGATCTGCTCGGCAGACAGATGTTGCGGTTTGTCCAACAGGATTTCAGCGACTTCGATGCGCTGCGGTGTCGACAGAATGCCGTACTTCTCGAACAGAGCAAGTATGTCCGAACGGGACATGTATTACCCCCCAGGGGATATGAATCTGGACCGAGTATAAACCATAAACGATACACAAAATCAATACGAATGGTAAATTAAAATATTTGGCCGTTTCGGCCGGATATCAGCGTGGCAACTCAAGCGAACCGAATGTCACATTAGTCGCGTGACACGGAGGTCCGCCATGCTTGCCAGGGGTCGCGGCTACTCGCTGCTCGAACTGTTGATGACAATCGCGATCGCGGCGCTGATATTGACGCTGGGCCTGCCATCGTTCGCAGGTGTGGCGGCACGGCAGAGACAAAGCGTCGAAATCAACGCCCTGTTCCATGCCGTACATCTCGCTCGCAAGGAGTCGATTGTGCGTCGCAAGGTCGTATCGCTCTGCCCCAGCATTGACGGCGCAACCTGCACCCGCGAGCGTGACTGGTCGGGCGGCTTCCTGATGTTTGAAAACGGCGACCGCGACGAGCCGCCACAGGTCGATGACGGCGAGCCCGTGCTATACAGGCACCGGGCTAGCGAAACTGTAAAAATCGCCGCAAACCGGCGTGGATTCACGCTCAGAGCCACTTTCAAACGTGCCACGAACGGCACTCTCGTGGTCTGTGACCGGGCTGGCCGAATCCCGCCGAAGGCACTTGTCATAAGCTACACAGGCCGTCCCCGTGTCGCCCGCAAAACAACGCGTGGCGAGCCCTATTCCTGTGCGGAATAAGTTAAGTAGCCCGGTCCGAAACCGACCGCTGGTCGGGCACGTACGACCGCTTGTCGGATACCCGCGAGGCCCGGGAACAAACGCCATATATTGCGTGCATGGATACGAGAACACAGAACGGCTTCACGCTGTACGAGCTGCTGATTACGTTGCTGGTCATCGGCGTCGTTTTGACGATCGGCATCCCCAATCTCTCCGCATATACGCAAAACAGCCGGATGACCGCCAGCGCGAACGATCTCCACGCTGCCTTCCAGATGGCGCGTAGCGAGGCGGCCCGTGCGAAGACCAACATTACGATCTGCGCCAGCGCAGACCCGGCGGGTGTGGCCTCCAATTGTGATGGCACGTGGGACCAGGGATACATCGTCTTTATGGACCTGGACGGCGACCTGCTCCGTGCCGGTGCGAATGAGACGGTGCTTCGCTTCCACCCGCCGGTAGAGACCGGCGTGATGATGCGATTCGCCAACAACGCCAGCTACTTCAGTTATGCCTCGACCGGACTCGGTCGTGGCAACGTCGGCGGCAATCCGGCTGTGTCGCAGGTCGTCATGTGCGACGACCGCGGCAACGTCAAGGCGGCCGGCGGCAATTCCGCTGCGCGGCTCTTTGTTACTACCCCGCTCGGCCGCGCGACGATTCTGCGCGACATGGTAATGATTGGTAACGCACTTACCACGATGGGTCAGGCGTGCCCGTAAGCGGACGCGCAAAAGGATTACAAGGAACGATACCAATGCCAGTCTCGAACGTATCAAACAAACAATTATCGATTAGACAATCGGGTTTCTCGCTCATCGAGGTGTTGATCGCGCTGATCATCATGTCGGTGGGCATGCTCGGCATCGCCGGGCTGTATGTGCAGAGCCTGCAGGCGGGACGCACGTCGATGTTTCGCCACCATGCCGTGACCCTGGCGGGTGACGTAGCGGACCGCATCCGAGCTAACCCGCGCGCCGGTATCGCTTATGCGGGCGCCGGCGCAGACAACAATTGCGTTGCAGCGAACGTCGATTGTGACGAGGTCGGCATGGCTGCCAACGACATCTTCCTTTGGGACATGCAGGCAGTGTCATCGCTGCCGAACGGTGACGTCGTGGTGCTGTTCGATGACACCGTGGTACCGCCGATTTACACACTGACCGTGGGCTGGGACGAGCCCGGCGAGACGCCAAATTACACCGTCACGATCCCGGTCATGCCGTTTTAGGAGCGATAGCTATGAATAAGACAAGACATCAGTACTATCGCGCGCAACGCGGCCTGACCCTGGTCGAAATGATGGTTGCGCTTGCGATCGGTTCGTTCCTGATGATCGGTGCGATACAGATCTACAATCAGAGTCGCGAAGCGTTCGTCATTAATGAGTCGATTGCGCGCGTGCAGGAAACGGCGCAGTTCGCGATGGACACGATCGAGGCCGATCTTCGTATGGCAAGCAACTGGGGCCGCACGAGCCGCGGGCTGACGATCGAAGGACGCTCGATGCAAGGCACCGTGAATCCGAACACTCTCGCAGTACCGCTCGATTGTGGCGAAGACTGGATTCTCGAACTCGCGACGCCGGTTGATGGTAATGACAACAATTATTCGTTGACCTGCCCCGCACAGAATCTGGAACAGCCGAACTCCGACGTGTTGATTGTGAGGCGCGCATCTGTAACGCCGGTACCGCTGCAACCGGGTCGGTTACAAATTCAGACGACGCGCGTGCAGGGCGAAATTTTCGATAACGGCATCGTGCCGCCGACTTTCGACCCCGCAAGTTCGACAACACACAACCTGATGGTGTCGAGTTATTACATCGATGCAAATTCCGACCTGATTCCCGGCATACCGACGCTGCGCCGCAAGACGCTGGGTATCCAGGGAATCAATTCCTCCGTTTTCGACCAGGAGATCGCGCCAGGCGTCGAAAACCTGCAGGTGCAACTCGGCATCGACATGAACGAAGACAATACGGTCGACCGTTACGTCAATCCGGGCGACCAGATTTACAACCCGGATGCCCCGGGTTATTTCCCCGGCGCGAGGGTGCTGACAGCCCGTATCTGGATTGTCGTACGCGGCCTCACACCGGAGCTCGGTATCAACGACCAGCGGATCTACGATCCGGGCAACGTCAACCTTGGTTCATACACCGATGATGTGCGTCGCATGCAGGTATCGAAAACAATCCTGTTGCGAAACACCAGGATCTGATTCAGAGAAGCAATCATGTACAAGCAAATACCTAATAAAAAGCAATCCGGCGCGGCGTTAGTTGTCAGCCTGATGCTGCTCGTCGTCATCACTGTGCTCGCCATTTCCGGTATGAACACGGCGACGACCGAACTCGCGATGGCTCGTAACGACCAGAACTACGAGTACGCTTTTCAGGCGGCGGAGACCGGCCTCGAACAGGCACTCGCACAGGGTCAGTTCAATACTGTTGCTGGCACGACCGTGACCCAGTTCATCAATTCGTACGACCAGGTTACCGCGGCGATTCAGTTCGAGAACTCGACCCTGGTGCCGGACAGGGCATTCAGTCTCGGCGTGGGTGGTGGCGGCGTTGTCGCTTATCACTTTCTCGTCACATCAACCGCGAAATCGGAGCGTTCGCCCGGTATCGCAACGGATCGCGATACGAACGCGGTACACACACAGGCTTTTTACGTCGTTGGTCCGGGTGACCCGACGCTGTAAGCGGTAAAAGGAACGGAGTAATCCCATGAAATTCAAAGTATTGATAGCCGCCATTATTTTCGGATTGGCACTGCCTGTTGCAGCGCAGTTCAGACAAATTCAAGAGGCCCACGAGGTCCAGCTGACCGACTTGCGCCTGCCGCAGAACGAGGTCGGGACCGTTGCATTCAAGCCTTGCGGCGATTGCCCTTACATGGTCAAGCGTGTCAATCACGAAACGCAATGGATCCTGGACGGAAAGAGCATGCCGCTGGAGAAGTTTCGCCGTGGTGTGACCAGTCTGACGGCAAGCGATAACACCGCCGTCACGGTCCTGCACCACCTGGAAAACGACCGGGTAACCAGGGTATCGGTCCACATTTTCAGGCCGTACAAGTAGATCGCCCTCGCAAGGATTTAAGAGGACAGAATGATGAATAGAATTATTCGTAAAACGACATGGATGTGCGCCGGGTTGCTGCTGGCTCTGACTTGCGGTACACCGGCCGTCGCGGACGATACCGAGCTGCTGCTCATCAATCCCGACAGGGTCCAGCAGGTTCCGAATGTCATGCTGATCATCGATTCGTCGGGCAGCATGGGCGACCAGGAACAGACTCGTGAGGTATACGACTACACGCTGGCTTACCCCGGTGCCGTGACACCCTGCGACCCGAACTACCTGTACTGGACCGAGTACAAAAAAGTCGTTCCGAGCTGCGATCTGACGAATACCAAGCGGATCCTGAAAACATCATTTCTCTGCGACTCGGGAACCAAGCAGATCCAGGGTATCGGCAGCTACCGCAAGACAATGGCACAGCATCGCGACGGCGCCTCCGGGATCTTCAGTATCTGGTTGGGCCTCACGGACTCCGTGCGCTGGCAGAAACTTGAGCCGGGCAATGAGACCGACATCGTGGAGTGCTCGAGGGACAGCGGCAAGCACGGCGATGGCGTTAATGGCAGCGCCCTTTACGCGCAACGCGGTGGCGACCAGCCTCCGTTTACAAATGACGATGACGACGAGGTGAGCTGGGGTTCCTGGCCGACGAGTCAATCCGTCACGGTTTTTGATGGTAATTACCTGAATTACATCGGCAACCCCGTCCTCATCTTGGACTCGCGTATCAACATCGTGCAGAACACGGCAACTGCGATCCTGAATTCGATCGAAGGCATCAACGTCGGCATCATGCGCTTCAATAACGTCGACGGCGGCCCCGTCCTGCTCGACCTGACGGACCTCGACACGAACCGCGCCGCCATCCTGGCGACGATCAACGGCATACCGTCGGGTGGAAATACGCCGGTGTCGGAGACCGTCTACGAGTCGGCACGTTATTGGCGCGGCTTACCGGCCCACTATGGCGAGCTGATCAACGAACATCCGACGGACCCGAACGCGCTTGTCTCGACGGCTCCCGAAATTTACGAGCAGCCGACGAGCAAAGCCTGTGCCAAGAACTTCAACGTCGTCTTGACCGACGGTCAGCCCACGCAAGACATCGACCCTCCGGGGCTCGTCGACGCACTGCCGAACTGGGGTACAACCCTGGGCTATGCAGGGTGTACTGGCACCGGGGACGGCGCCTGCATCGACGATATCTCTGCGTACCTGTTTAGTGACGACATCGACCTCGTCACTCCCGGCGTACAGACAGTGACGACGCACACGATCGGCTTCGCAATCAACTTGCCGATTCTCGAAGAGGCGGCAGTGCGAGGTGGCGGTACCTACTTCCAGGCGGACGACGTGCAGAGTCTTACCCTTGCGTTGCTCGAAATCGTGAACGACATCCAGGATCGGAACTTGTCATTCGCAGCGCCCGCGGTCGCGGTCAACGCCTTCAATCGCACGCAGAACCTCAATGACCTGTACCTGACGACATTCCAGGCAAGTGAGAAAATACGCTGGCCGGGTAACCTCAAGAAGTATCGCATCGCGAATGGCCAGATCGTCGACCGCAATGACGTACCGGCCGTCGATCCGCTTACAGGTTCGTTCTATGACTCGGCGGCCAGCTTCTGGTCCTCGAGCGCAGACGGTAACGACGTCAGCATTGGTGGTGTTGTTGAGAACCTGCCGGCTCCGGCGGCACGCAATATATACACGGATATTTCGGTGGACCCCAACCTAACGGCTGGTGCAAATGCGCTGACGTCGTCGAACGCAACAGCGTTCGCACTCGCCGACTTCGGCCTGACCGGCGCCGCCGGCGAGCCGACGATCGACGACGTCATTCGCTGGACACGCGGCGAGGACGTTGCCGACGAAGATCTGGATCCGGCGACGACCATCATCAAGCAGATGGGTGATCCCTTGCATTCGCAGCCTGCCGCGGTTGTGTATGGCGGCACGCCGGCCAACCCGGACGTTACCGTCTATACAGCGACCAACCAGGGCTCGGTGCATGCGGTCAATGCTGCCACCGGCCAGGAGCTCTGGTCGTTCATACCGAAAGAGCACCTGGTGAATCTGCCAATGTACTACATCGATGCCGAGGCGCCGTTCAAGTTCTATGGCGTGGACGGTGACATCGTGCCCGTCGTCGCGGATCGCGACAACGACGGCATCATCGAGCCGGTCGACGGTGACTTTGTCTATATCATGTTCGGCATGCGCCGGGGCGGAAGCGCTTATTACATGCTTGACGTCACGAACAGAAACAACCCGGTCGTCAAGTGGCGCCTGAGCGCTCCTGATTTCGGGCAAACCTGGTCTCGGCCAACCGTCGCTCGCGTCGACATGATCGATCCCGGCCTGAACAGCGACAAAGCCGTCGTGGTATTCGGTGGCGGCTTTGACAACGTCCACGACAGCATCAGCCATCCGTCAAATCCGGACGCGAAAGGTGCGGGTGTGTACATGGTCGACCTGCAGTCGGGCAACGAGCTGTGGCGTGCGGGTTCTGACAACGCTGCGAACCTGCAAATCCCCGGTATGACCCGTTCGATCGCGACGCAGATTCGCGTTGTCGATTTGAACGGCGACAATATTGCCGATCGCATGTACGCATCTGATATGGGCGGCCAGATATTCCGCTTCGATATCTTCAGCGGCAACGCACCGGATGGCACCGGTGCGAGTGCCCTGGTCACCGGCGGTGTCGTCGCACAACTTGGTGGCGAAGGCATCAACAATCCGTCAGTTGCAGAAAGTCGCCGTTTCTTCGCGTCACCCGACGTTTCGATATTCAACGATAACGCACAGAATCGCCGCTTCGTGGCCATCAGCGTGGGCAGCGGCTACCGTGCGCATCCGCTGGACGACTCGAACACCGACCGGTTTTACTCGATCCGGGACAGGAACGTGTTCAACCGGATGACACAGGCGGAGCACGATTCGTTCTCGCCAATCGTCGATTCCGAACTCGTTGAGATCAGCGGTCAGGTTGGAACGTTGATTGGCCAGAACCAGCGTGGCTGGAAGTTCACGTTGCCCGCAGACCAGAAAGTCTTTACCAACTCGGTGACGTTCAATAACGAGATCTTCTTCGTGGCGTTTTCTCCGGACACCGCGGGAGCAGCGGTATGTTCGGCTGGCGCCGGGCGCAACTTCCTGTATCGGGTTGCAGTCATGAACGGTGATCCGATTGCCGATCTCGATAACATTACCGCGGGCGAAGAAGACAAGGCACGCGTGCAGGACCTGGCACAGGGCGGTATTGCCCCGTCACCGGCCTTCCTGTTCCCGAGCCCCGATCCGAGCTGCACGGGTGACGCCTGCTCGCCGCCGCCAATCGGTTGTATCGGTGTCGAGTGCTTCGACCCGGGCTTCCCGAACTTCCCGGTGCGCACGCTCTGGACTCAGGATGGTGTTGAATGATGACCAGCAACCAGCGCAGGTACGCGCAATTCATGCACAAAATGCGCGGCGTCACGCTGCTGGAACTCATGATCGTGGTCGTGATCATCGGCACCATGGCGGTGATCGCGTACCCGAACTACCGCGGGTTTGTGGCGAGGGCCAATCGCAATGAGGCGAAAGCGGCATTGCTGCGGATTGCGACCAACCAGGAGCGCTTCTATCTGCAGAACAATACGTTCACATGCAACCTGACCCAGCTGTCGTTCCCCGTTGCCGCTGCTTATGTCACCGATTCGCGATCGTATACCGTTGACGTCACCACATGCGACGCGGCCAATTTCACGGCGCAGGCCGTATACAACAACGCTGATGTCGAGCTAGGCAAATGCGGTTTTTTCCAGATCGATGGTCGCGGCCAAAGAATATCGAACCCGGATCTCGACTGCTGGACTCGAACGCGCTAGCCGCGAAATCGAAAAATCAAGACTCGGGCGGTGCCTCTTCAGGCACCGCCTTTTCTTTGCCTGAAAGAAACAGTGCGTCGACGATGAGCAACGCCGCGCCTACCGTGATTGCCGAATCGGCAATGTTGAAGGACGGAAACGCCCAGCTACCGAACCAGACCTGGATGAAATCGGTCACATAGCCGAGCCCGATGCGGTCTATCAGATTGCCCATCGCACCGCCCAGCACCAGCGACAACCCGGCGGCGAGAATCGTTGGTCCCTCTTCCCGTATGCGCCAGATCCACACGGCGAGCACGGCGCTGACAACCGTCGCCAGTGCGACGAAAAACCAGCGCTGCCAACCGGACGCTCCCGCGAGAAAACTGAATGCCGCGCCGGTGTTCTGCTGGTGCGTCAGGTTGATGAAATCGTTGATCGGGACGCTGCCATACAATGGCACCCAACGAATGATCGCCCACTTCGTCATCTGGTCGGCCAGAACGACGCCAATGGCGATGACCATCCAGAGGATAAAACGCTTTGTGCCCTGTTTCAGTTCCAATTCCTGATTCCCCTCAGGCGTGCGCCGCCAGAACAGACCTCGCATTGTCGGCATCAATGTGCATCTGCGCAACCAGTTCATCGACCGCGTCGAACTTTTTCTGTTCGCGCAGCCAGGCGATGAAATCGACGTGAATATACTGTCCGTAGATATCTTCATCGAAATCGAACAGGTGCACCTCGAGAATGGGTTTGGTGCCGTTGAACGTCGGCCGTGACCCGACGCTCGCGACGGCGTCGCGTATGCCGCCGTCGAGGCCATGGACGCGAACCGCAAATATTCCCAGCACCGCACTTTGGCGCCTGCGCAAATCGACGTTTGCCGTCGGATAGCCGAGCGTTCGCCCGACGCGGTCGCCTTTGACGATTTTGCCGGACATCCGGTACGGCCTGCCGAGCAATGCTGTTGCATGCGCCATATCGCCAGCTGCGAGCGCCTCACGAATCGCCGTGCTGCTGGCACGCACGCCATCGGCGATCACGCTCGGCACCTGTTCGACTGAGTAACCGAGCACATTTGCCGCTCCGATCAGCTGCTTGATGTTACCTTCGCGCCGCCGCGCAAAATGAAAATCGTCGCCAACGACAAGGTATCGCGCGTTCAGGCCCTGGATCAGAATGCGACGAATGAAGTCCGGCGCCGCAATATCACGCATGGGCGCAGCGAATCGCGGGCAGTAGAAGAGGTCCACGCCGCGGGTCGCGAGGCTCTCGAATTTCTCGCGAAATCGC
>Ga0255054_10000521_pt1 | contig 22658 bp, 21 predicted proteins | sample JV7_2_23_MG_FD_188634 | JGI IMG/M metagenome (GOLD analysis project Ga0255054, IMG submission 188634) | Seawater microbial communities from Jervis Inlet, British Columbia, Canada - JV7_2_23 | ecosystem: Environmental > Aquatic > Marine > Inlet | place: Canada: British Columbia | collected...
TAAAGTTATGCCCGTCAGACTGCCCTCGACCATGGTTGAAGCCAGAATGATGTTGACCAGAAAATTGAGCTGCACCACGGCTACGCCAAACACCCGTGGGACCATGAGCTTGCCGACCTGCCTGACGGCAGGATCCTTCGTGCCGAGCGTCGGGCTGTAATGCGCTTCTATGCCACGCAAGCCTGGCAGCTGGATCAGCAGGTGCATTAGCGCTCCAAGAACCACGCCCCATGCAAGTCCGTAAATTCCAAGCCGCGGGACAAGTACGAATATCCCGATGATCCAACCCAACCAATTGAAGGATGGAGCGAGGGCAGGCAGCGCAAAGCGCTGGTGGGCGTTCAGTATCGACATCACGAGCCCGCTGATACCAAACAGCACCAGTGCGATGAGCTGAATGCGCAGCAGATCGACGACCAGCTCGATTTGTGCAGGATCGTCGTACCCGGGGACCAGCAAGTTCGGAACAATCCAGGGGGCCGCGATCCAAACCAGGGCGGCTGCCAGGCCCAAGCCCAGGATGAGCAGGTTTCCGATGCCGGAGGCTAAGCGCCAGGCTCCAGGGCGGTTGTTCTGTGTAAGAAGAGTGGCGAACATTGGAATGAAGGCAGAAGCTAAGGCACCGCCTGCCATCAGGTTGAACAAGATATCGGGGACTCTGTTAGCGGAGAAGAAGGCGTCCAGAGAAACGCCGGTCCCGAAGACACCCGAGTACAGCATGCGGTTGAGCAGGCCAATCAGGCTGGAAAGCGCAAATCCAGCCATCACGATGCCCGCGCCGCGTGCGATCTGGGCTTCCGGAGAGCGTCTCACAGCGCTGGATTATACAGGCGAGGTAAGGCGAGCCACAGGACAAGCGATCAGCCTCGGGGATAATTCCTGTGTGAATAGATTGCGAACATTGCTCCCAGATCGCCTTCGAGACCCGGTCGTGCTAACAGGCCTAGGCCTAGGCCTGGCCGGACTCGCACTCGCAACCCTGCTTCGGTCAGTAATCCCCGGACGACTGCTGGTGGATCCCCTGCCGTTGGCCCTGATGCCTGCTGCTATGATGCGATCCGTGCGAGAGGGATTTGCGTATTTTGATCTGCGTTCGCCGGTGCTGCACCTGATATTCGCGGTCGGCTTCGGAGCTGGATCGGCCTGGCTGACCGATCGCCGCGGAGGAACAGCGGAACAGGCGCGGGGCTCGGCGAGGATCGCCTCCGGCCTGGGAATTCTGGTGGTCGCGATACAGGAGGTGGATGCGATTGTCGTTGCGATCTACTATGCCCTGTCTGCTTTCGTCAGCTTATCCATCAGCGCCTACGCGGCGGACCGTTTCACGCGTCGGATGCTCCGACGTCGCTCGTAGTCGGAGCATCCGACGACAAGTGACAGCGATTAGCAAGGATTGAAAGTATCAGGAATCGAGAGAGCCGAGGACGCCGACCTCGGCTCTCTAGTAAGGAGGAGAAGAAGAGATTTCCACCCTTCCGACTATAGATTACGCGCGAGGCCTATTCGGTGCTGGACGGAATCGCCACGTGAATCCTACGTGAATCATACGCATGTGCCGCGCATCACAAATACTAGGCGGGTTTCTAGAAGTCTGGGAAAGTACGAGTACAGCCGTTATCGAATCTAACTTTGAGGAAGTAATCGTAGGGCTCGGCAGGTTTAGGTTTGCTAAAGAAGAAAGTTAACATCTTTGTCCATCCCATTGGAATGTAGCGGTCTCCGCCTGAGCGCCAGCCTCCTTCTGAGGGAATGTCGGTCGGAGAGTCCTCGTCACCGCGGTCCCAAATTTTCGGATCGGTGCTTGCAGGATGCAGTTCAATGAATTTTAATTCATCGTTTCCGGGAGCCCAGTCGAAGAATATTCCGACAATCTTTCTATCCCCAAACCCATAGTTCATCACATCAATACCGATATCGTTGCCGTCTTCGAAGAAAGATAGTGAACCCAAGTAAATTCCATCACATGGATCCATAGGTATGTCACTCGGAGGATTAGTCACAACGGTAACCGTAGTAGGTGTGGGGGTTCGGGAAGGCGTGGGTGTCTTGCTCGGGACCATTGTTCTTGTTGCAGTCTGTGATGGGCCCGGGCTAGGCGTATAAGTTCTCGTTGGGGTCCTGCTGGGAGTCGGCGTCCTGCTAGGCGCCGGCGAAGGACCCGGGGTTGGAGTCTTGGTTTTAGTCGGGGTCCTGCTGGGAGTCGGCGTCCTGCTAGGCGCCGGTGAAGGACCCGGGGTTGGAGTCTTGGTTTTAGTCGGGGTCCTGCTGGGAGTCGGCGTCCTGCTTGGCGTCGGCGAAGGACCCGGGGTTGGAGTCTTGGTTTTAGTCGGAGTCCTGCTTGCAGTCGGTGAGGGACCGGGGGTGAACGTCTTTGTAGCGGTCGGCGACGGGCCAGGTGTTGCGCTAAGCATAGGGGTTGAAGTTCCGTCGAGCCCGCCCAATATTTCAAAATCGCCGTCGCTGGCCAGGGTGGCCATGACCGCAGTTTGGATCTGTTCTGGCGATTGGGTCTCATCGCCTCCAGCACCCGCCAATTGAGTAGAAAGCGCCTCGATGGTTCCGGCAAGTGCGGTTAGCTGGGGGCCGCTCATGTCCTCCTGAGACAAGCTACTTCCTTCCGCAGGGTTGGTCGCGCCGTCTGTCATTTCCATAATGCCAAAGGCGGCAACTGGACATGCCAATAGGAGCAATAGCAATACGGCGGCAGCGGTTGCCAACCGTCGTACTCGGCCACGCTTCTTTTTCGGCAGCTCCGGCTCGTGGACCACGATGCTTGCCGCGATCGAGGACGGCGGCACCTCGATATTCGGCGCCGGATTATTGAAGGGATCCTGAGCGTGAGACAGTGCGGCTTGAAATCCAGCGTTCATCTCGCCCACTGAGCCAAAACGTTCGGCAGGATTCTTGGCGGTGGCTTTCAGGATGACCCGCTCGATGGCCTCCGGCACATTGGGGCTCCTCAAGCGAGCGAGCGGAATGGGCTCATTGATGTGTTTAAGCATGACCGCCATGGGCGTCTCGGCCTGAAACGGCAGCTCGCCTGTACATAGCTGGAACAAAATGACCCCTAGCGAGTACTGATCGGAGGCCGCGCTGACTTTCTCACCGCGTGCCTGCTCAGGGGACATATAAGCCGGCGTACCCAGCAGTGCCGACCCGGTCAGGCTGACCGACGCGTCGTGTATGCGAGCCAGGCCGAAATCTGCCAGCAGCGCATTGCCTTTGTCGTCCAGTAATACGTTTGAGGGCTTTACATCTCGATGGATGACGCCTTGCTCGTGCGCGAATTGGAGCGCTCCACCCAACTGTTCCACGAAGATGCCGCCTTCAGACGGCGTCAACGGGCCCTGGCGGAGCTTATCGGCTAGGCTGCCGACCTCTAGCAGCGGCATGACCAGGTAGGCGTACCCTGCGTCTTGCCCATAATCAACCACCGGGACGATGTGGGGATGCTTCAGCCGCATCACAACTTCGGCTTCGCGCTGGAAACGCTTGGTGAATTGGGAGTCCTGCGCCATTACCGGCGACATGACCTTTACAGCCACATCCCAGCCTGTATCGCCATCTACCCCTTTAAATACCGAGGCCATACCACCCTGGCCGATCTGCTCGACCAGGCGGTATTTTCCAAGCTCCTGAACCGGAAGCTTTGCTTCAGCCATTAGCTACAACCTTGAGACCTTCGATGTCTTCTCCAACTAGACAGTCAGCTCCCTATTCATAAGAACCGCGAGCGGGGCCTCCATGTCTGGAGCCCAAGTGGTAGTGCTGCTGAGATGGCCGCTGCTCTATCGTTTCAGCAAAAAGCTGGCGATGACCAGCCCGTTGTAAATGGACACTGAGTGCGAATTGACCGCCCACGGCCCGCCTTCCAACGTCTCCATGGCGGGTGTAAGGTCTTCCTCGATCTTGGCCATGACCCTGGCCACTTCTGGAGCCTGGTCGGTCATGGTTTCGAGAAGCCCCGGCAACTTTAAGCGGCGGGTCAACACGAGCATCCGATACTCGGGCTGGCCGCTCGACACGGCAATTGTTGCTGGTGCCGAAACGGCCGTTTCCTGTTGCAATTGCTCCATGGGTTTCAGTGTAGCGGGGATTAGAAAGCGATGACCTTACGCTATGCTTACAGCGTCCGATTCTCCCCAAATCCCGCCTGAATACCCGTTTTCAAACCTAATTGACCCCTCAGTCTGGATGGGATACGATCCGCAGCGGCCATGACCCAACGAATGCAGCTCTATGCTCCTTGATTGGCTGCTGGCAATACTGCCGGTGGCCACGATCCTGGTGTTAATGGTGGGCTTCCGTTGGGGCGCTGCCAAGGCCGGGCCAGCTGGCTGGTTGGTGGCGGTCCTGGTGGCGGCGCTTTACTTTGGGGCCGGCATACAAGTGCTCGCAGCGGCGCAGGTGAAGGCGTTGCTGCTTACATTCGACGTGCTCCTCATTATCTGGGGAGCATTCTTACTGTACCGGGTGACCGACGAAGCCGGAGCGATACAGGTCATCGGCGAATCACTTCCCAGCCTCATCAAAGACAAGGGCATGCAGGCATTGCTTATTGGATGGCCGTTTGCCACCTTCCTCCAGGGGGTGGGAGGTTTTGGGGTGCCGACCGCCGTAACGGCACCGCTTCTCATCGGCCTTGGCTTTGCACCCATTACCGCGGTGGTCGTGCCCTCCATTGGCCATGCCTGGTCGGTCACTTTCGGCTCGCTGGGTTCCTCATTCAATGCACTGATGGCGGCCTCCGGACTGGGCTGGGAGCAGCTAGCAGCGACCTCTGCAATACTGCTCGGGCTTCTTGGATATGGTTGCGGAATTGGAGCTGAGCATGCCGCTCAGGGTTGGCGCGCAGTTCGCCGGCTGGCGGTCGTGATCTTCGCCCTGGGCACCGTGATGGGGCTGACCCAGTATCTGCTGGCCACGAATGGGCTGTGGAATCTTGCTGGATTTGGCGCGGGACTGGTCGGGATGGTGGTCGGATATCTGATGGCCCGAGAAGGCCGACCCTCGCGCGCGCTGGTCTTGGCGATGTCTGCTTATCTGGCGCTCATCGTGATTACGGTTGTCGTGCAGTTGGTCCCGGTTGTACGAGATGCATTGGCAGGACCCGAGATTCGGCTAGAGTTCCCGGAACTGAGTACGGGGCGTGGATACACAACGCCAGGTGGATCAGGAAGAGTGATACCGATTTTTAATCACGCTGGCGCGCTGCTAGTCTACGCAAGCATTGTTGCTTATCTCATCCACGGCCGCGCAGGTCAGTACCAACCCGGCGCGCCCAGAAGAATCCTGGTGGGCACCGTCACTCGCGTCATCCCGTCCAGTCTTGGGATCGCGGCTCTGGTATCGATGGCAGTCGTTATGGCCCACGCCGGTATGACGGAAATTTTAGCCCAGGGTCTGGCAAGTGTATTTGCAGGGATCTACCCAGCACTTTCGCCATGGATCGGCGGACTGGGGGCCTTTATGACCGGATCAAACACCAATTCGAACGTCGTCTTTGGGCAGCTCCAACTGCGCACCGCCGAACTTCTCGGATACAGCGTTCCACTCTTGCTGGCGGCTCAGACCGCGGGGGCGGCCATATTCTCCGTGTTAGCACCATCGAAAATTGTCGTTGGAGCCAGCACGGCAGGCCTGGGTGGACAAGAAGGAATCATTCTACGTCGTCTGATTCCCTACTGCGCAGCACTATTAATTGCGTTGAGTTTGGCAGTGTGGCTGGTCGCGTAGCGATGAATCGCAAATTGAAGCTTCAGGCCCTGGCCTTCGCATTGATCACCTTGCCCTCCTTCGCATTGTATTGGGCCGATCCAATTGCGCTCATTTGGGGCCTGATGGCATTGATAGTCACTGGTATGGTTATTGGACTGCGGGTCTCTTAGTGGAGAGTGATGTATGAAACTCGACGGTGAAGTAACGATTAATGCAGATCGACAAAAGGTTTGGGATTTCCTTACCAATCCGGAAGCGGTCAGTCAGTGCGCGCCAGGATTGGAATCGATGAAGATCATTGAGCCCGACAAGCAGTTCGAAGCCGTGGCGGCTCTTGGATTTGGAACGGTGAAGATGCGTTTCGTCACCGATGTCCGCTGGGTTGAGCTCGACGCTCCGAGCTTTGCCAAAATGACCGCGCACGGTACCGCCCCCGGAAGTGCGGCGGATGTCACCGGTGATATGCGGCTTGAAGAACTGGCAGAGGGCGGAACTAAAATGACCTGGTCTGCCGACATTCTGGTGTCAGGCACGATCACCAGCCTTGCTTCTCGCATGATGGGCAGCGTCAGCAAGAAGATTGCGAACAGCTTTTTCGATTGTGTGAGGGGATACCTGGAAGATGGATCTGAATAACCCGAGAATGCGTCCGAAAACTATTGCGACTAAACCCCGAAAATGTGTGTGATGACCGTGGTGCCGGCGCCCCCAACGCTTTGCATCATTCCGATCTTTGCTCCGCGCACTTGATTTTTGCCGGCTCTCTCCGTTAACTGCAGCACAATCTCAGATGCTTGATAGAGCGCCGTTGCGCCAATCGGGTGGCCCCGTGCTTTCAGCCCTCCCATGGTGGTAATGGGGATATCTCCGCGTAGACCAATTCGCTTTTCTTCGGCCAGATGCCAGCCCTGGCCCTGATCCGCGAACCCAGCCGCCTCTAGTTGCATGCAGGCCATGATGCTAAACGCATCGTGCACTTCAAAGAAGTCGATATCTTCTCGATGCACGTTCGCCTGTCGATAAGCCTTTGTAGCGCTTTCCTGCCCGGCTTCCAACCACAAAGGATTTGGGCGATCCCCTACTCGAAAACGGTCGGTGGCAACGCTGCTGGAAAGAATGCGCACCGGATACGGGCTGTGCGCGCGAGCCTCTTCAGCGGGCGACAGTACCACCGCTGCGGCGCCATCACAAATTGGCGAGCAATCGAACAGTCTCAAGGGATCGTGGACCATGCGTGACTTCATCACGGTCCGCGCCTTTACGTTCATGTCTTTGAAGAGTGCGTTTGGATTGTTGCGTGCATTTCGGTGGGCGGTAACCGGAAAATTTACAAAACCATCTTCCGGTACCTCATAGCGCTTTCTATAAAGCCGCATTAACTCGGCATTCTTGCTGATCAGGGTCGCGCCGTCCTCTACCTCGCGCGCGTCCAGAGCCTTGGACAGTGCGGGAGTGACCAGACCCTCGCTCATTTTTTCCACCCCGACCACCACCGCCAGGTCTGCTTCCCCACTTCCCACTGCAAGAAACGCCATTCGAAGCGCTGCCGAACCGCTTGCCATGGCGGCCTGAACCTGAAGCGCTTCAATTCCTGCCAGCCCGGCCTCGTCTGCAATGAGCGCCGCGATGTGTTTCTGGCCTTGCAGCTCGTCGCCGAGCATGTTGCTTGCGAATAGCGCATCCACTCGCTCGACGCCGGCGTCTTCCATGGCGCCACGAACGACCTGGGCGCCGAGCTCGCGAATCGTCTGCTGCGTGGCTTCCAGGACGGGTATCTGAGCAGTGCCTACGATACTTACCGGGCGCATGTAGGTCTCAAAATTGCCGGCGCAATGTCGGGGTTCTCAGCAAAGGATGCACGATCCTTCACACCACACCCGCCTCGCGCAGCGACTGGATTTCCGCCGGGTCGATGCTAAGAAGCTCGGCCAGAATCTCGTCGGTATGCTGCCCCAGGGTTGGTGGCGGATAGCGCACCTCGCTCGGCGCGGTCGGAATGTTTAGCGGCGAGCGCAGGAGCGGAACACTGCCTTCAGTATGGTGCGGAACTTCCATCACAAGCTTTCGAGCAATCACTTGAGGATCTGCGAGTGCGGCATCCATCGTGTTTATTGGGCTGGCCGGCAGGCCGATGCTCTCGCAGAGCTCAACCCAGTGCTTGATTGCGTGGGTCGCGAACAGTTCGTTCAGCAGCCCCACTAGCTCCGTACGATTCTTCAATCGCGCGGGGTTGGTTGAAAATCGCTCATCGGTTTCCCAGGCCTCGTGATCGACCGCCTTACAGAACCTCGCCCACTGCAGATCGTTTCCGGCTGCAAAGGCAAAGTAGCCGTCCTCAGCCTCAAATACTTCATACGGGACGATGTTGGGATGTGCATTTCCGAATCGGCGAGGTGGCTCCTTAGAAACGAGGTTGTTGCTTGCCACGTACGACATCAAGGCTACCTGGCAGTCGAGCAGCGAAATATCGATACGTTGACCGCTACCGGTACGCTCGCGCGCAAACAATGAAGCGAGCACCGCATTGGAGGCATAGATTCCGCTAGCTAAATCCGCAATCGCAATCCCGGCTCGGTAGGGTTGGCCGTCTTCCGGCCCGGTGACGCTCATGAAGCCGCCTAAGGCCTGCACCACGAAGTCATATCCAGGGCGATCGCGGTAGGGCCCCGTGTATCCGTATCCAGTGACCGTGCAGTAAACCAGATCCGGCTTGAGTTCCTGCAATTGCTCGTAGCTAAGCCCCCATTTCTCGAGCGTGCCGGCCCGAAAGTTCTCGATCAAGACATCACCCGTCTGAATCAGGGCCTTCAGAATCTCCATCCCACGGTCCGACTTCAGGTCGAGCGTCAGGCTGCGTTTGTTCCGGTTTGCAGCGAGAAAATAGGCGGATTGGCCGCCGGCAGTAAAAGGCGGCCCCCACTGACGAGTATCATCGCCGCGTTCGGGAACCTCGATTTTAATGACGTCCGCGCCAAGATCACCTAGCAGCATGGTGCAGTAAGGGCCGGCCAGGATGCGGGTCAGATCGATGACCCGCACGCCTTCGAGCAGCTGTTCCGAAGGATCGGGGAGGTTTGTCATGCTGGGGCGCGTGGAATTATAGTACGCGCATAACCGACGAGGGCGCAATGGTGTACTACAATTCGTACTCCAAATGGAACCTTCTGCCTCGCAATGAAACCACCCCCCTTCGAATATATTCCTGCTGAGTCATTGGAGCACGCCATGGAGCAGATGGCCAAACATGGCGACGCGGCCAAGCTGCTCGCCGGAGGCCAGAGTCTGATACCCGCAATGAATTTCCGAGTGCTCCAGCCATCGGTGTTGATCGACCTGAATCGCATCGAGAGCCTGGAATACATCGAGTCGACAGACGATGGAACACTTCTCATCGGCGCGATGACGCGCCAACGTAACATCGAAAGAAGTCAAGACGTAGAACGCATCGCTCCTCTGCTCCATGAAGCCATGCCGCACATTGCCCATCCGCAGATTCGGACCCGAGGAACGCTAGGCGGCAGCCTGGCTCACGCGGATCCGGCTGCTGAGCTGCCTGTGATTGTGATCGCGTCCGGCGCGCGCATGCGAGTAACCGGACCGGAAGGGGATCGCTGGATCGAAGCCACAGACTTCTTCGATGGAATGTTCTCAACCACGCTTCACCCCGAAGAGGTGCTTGTGGAAGTGGCGTTCCCGCCCAGCCCACCGGGCTCGGGATGGAGCTTCGAGGAAACCTCGCGGCGCCGCGGAGACTACGCCATGATGGGAGTCGCGGTGCAGGTGGAATTAGACGGTGACGGCACATGCAGGGAGGCGCGGCTGATCTACCTAAATGCCGGCGATGGGCCGGTTGAAGGGGAACAGGCGGCTGCTATCCTGCGAGGTGAGACACCCAACGACGAACTATTTGCTTCCGCCGCCATTGAGGCAGCCGACAAAGAAATTGATCCGATGGGTAATCTGCATGCCACGATTGAATTTCAACGACACCTTGCTCGGGTGCTGACCGTACGCGCGCTTGAGAAGGCCTTTGCTCGAGCACAGGCCGGGCTAACCTGATGGAAGCTCACTCGATCTCGCTCACGGTCAACGGACAACCCTATAGCGGCGAGGTCGAGGCACGCTTGCTTCTCAGCGACTACCTACGCCACGAACTCGAGCTGACCGGCACGCATGTGGGCTGCGAGCACGGGGTATGTGGAGCCTGCACGGTGCTCCTGGACGGAGAGCCCGCGCGGTCCTGCTTGATGCTTGCGGTCCAGGCAGATGGTCATGAAGTATCGACCGTGGAAGGACTTGCGAGCAGCGCGGAAGACCTGCATCCAATCCAGGAGGCATTCCGGGAAGCACACGGCTTGCAATGCGGCTTCTGCACACCTGGTTTCCTCATGACGTTGGTGCCATTCCTGGCGGAAAACCCCGATCCAACAGAAACCGAGATCCGAGAGGCGATATCCGGAAACTTGTGTCGCTGCACTGGCTATCAAAACATCGTGGAGGCGGCTCGCCTGGCGGCCGAAACGATGAGGGAATGAGTCCATCCCACGTTCGTACGGAAGTCGCAACCTCAATTCCTGAGGTCCTGCATATGCTTCAGCAGGACCCCCAAACTTATTTCGAGCAACTGGAAGCTATCTTTGAAGAGCGCGAACCAGATATTAAGGCTTTTTTGCCCGAAGAACACCGCTTTTCACGCCTGCGCGAGGAATACAAGGAGCTGGAGGAGCGCTACCCCGATCATGAAGCTCGGCCGCCGTTGTTCGGGCTGCCGGTGGGTGTCAAAGGCATTCTCCATGTAGACGGATTCGAAACTCGTGCTGGGAGCAAGATCCCAGCGGATCGTCTTGCGGGACAGCAGGCTACAAGCTTGACCCAGCTCAAAGATGCCGGCGCGCTGGTTCTCGGCAAGACGGTAGCCACCGAGTTTGCATATTTTGCTCCCGGGCCCACCCGGAACCCCCACAACCTGGAGCACACACCCGGAGGGTCAAGCAGTGGATCCGCGGCGGGAGTTGCGGCGGGCCTGGCTCCGATTGCCCTCGGCACCCAGACAATAGGCTCCATTAATCGCCCGGCCGCCTTCTGCGGAGTGGTGGGAATCAAGCCAAGCTTCGGACGAATTTCCGCAGCTGGCTTAGTCCCGCTTGCGCCCTCGTTGGACCACGTGGGCATGTTTACTACCGACCTCGGGGGAACCCTAATTGCTGCACCGTTTCTACTTGCGGATTGGAAGCCGGAGAACCTGGATCGGAATCTTGCACCAGGAACCGTCACACTGGGAATACCGCGCGGCCCATACATGCAAGGCGCCTCGGATGAGGCCATCGCTCACTTTGAGAGCGTCATGATCCGGCTCGAAGCTGGCGGGTTACGCGTGATTGATGTTCCAGCCATGCCCGACCATGCCGAGATTGTGCAGCGGCACTATTTGATACTAGCCGCCGAGGCGGCCGCTGTTCATCGCGAATGGTTCGATGAATTCGGCATGCTCTACGCCGCAAAGACTGCCGAGCTGATTGAACGGGGCAGAGAGATATCGGATGACCAGCTTGCGATAGCTCTAGAGGGGCGCGGCAAGCTACGCGAGCAGCTCCAAGCTCTGGTGGCGGAGTATCGTATCGACGCCTGGATCTCTCCCGCTGCTACCGGTCCTGCACCGAAAGGGCTCGAGAACACCGGAGACCCGGCCATGAACCTACCCTGGACCCACAGCGGCCTGCCCACTATCGGCATGCCTTCCGGATGGAGCGCCAACCAATTGCCGCTCGGAATCCAGCTAACTGGCTCATGGTACGGCGATGAGCGGCTGCTGGCCGAGGCGGTAGCCGTGGAACGCGCATTGAGGACGGACTGATCGGAATGGCCACGCGGCACGAATTACGCCCCGGCGCTTACTACGACTCGGTGGTGCTGATGCAGCTCCAGCGATCCCTGGCCGGGCTCCCGGAGGTGATTGATGCGGGAGTTGTTATGGGAACCGCTGCGAATCTGGAGCTGCTTGCCCAGAACGATCTCCTGCCGGAGGGGATAAAGGCTGTTCCGGAAGACCTCGTGATTGTTGTAGAGGGCGAGAGCGAGCAGGCGGCCGATGCAGCGCTGGAGCAGGTAGACGAACTGCTCGCGCACCGAAGATCGGCGGTGGCCAGTGAGTTCCGACCGAAGAGCATGCAATCTGCTGCTGAGATGCTCCCAGAGTCGGGCTGGGTCTTGATTTCGGTGCCCGGACGCTACGCGGCAGGGGTGGCGAACGAAGCGCTTGACCTGAAAAAGAACGTATTTCTTTATAGCGATAACGTTTCCATTGACGATGAAGTTGATCTGAAGGCGCGTGCGGATGAGCTCGATCTGTTGGTGATGGGGCCGGATTGCGGCACGGCAATAGTGGGCGGGATCGGCTTCGGATTTGCAAATCGCGTGCGGCGAGGACCCATTGGCCTGGTCGGAGCCTCCGGCACCGGTCTGCAGGCAATTACTTCTCGCATCCACCAGATGGGCGGTGGTATTTCTCACGCCCTCGGAACCGGCGCACGGGATCTCAAAGGGAGTGTGGCAGGCGCCATGGCAACCCGCGGATTGGAGTTGCTGGCCAACGATCCAGAGACCGAGGTCATCGTTCTGGTATCCAAGCCGCCCGATCCAGCGGTCACTGCGCGGCTGCTGCAGCGAGCGTGGGCTGCGGGTAAGCGGACAGTGGTGAGTTTCCTTGGTTATCCACCTCCAGCGAAGCAGCTCGGCAACCTGCACTTCGCGAGCTCCCTGATCGAAGCGGCTGACTTGGCCGTTGGATTGGTCGGCGCGCAGCAGGAAAAAGCTACGTCCTACGAGCTGCGTGCAGGAGCTCGTTATCTGCGGGGCCTTTTTTCCGGAGGAACTCTTGCGGCCGAGGCCCTCGCTGGAGTTCAGGCAGTGCTCGGGCCGGTTTACTCCAATATCAGCGATCCTCACCTGAACGACCCGCTCGTAAGCAAAGAGCATGCGCTCCTGGATCTTGGCGAGGACATCTTCACCGTAGGTAGATTGCACCCGATGATCGATAACGATCTCCGGGTACGACGCATTCGGCAGGAGGCAGCTGATCTGGAAGTGGGGCTCATTTTGCTGGACGTGGTGCTGGGGGAGGGAGCCCATCCGGATCCCGCATCCGAGCTAGCGCCGGCGATCGCCGAGGCGCGTTCAGAGCACCATGTCGAGCTAGTTGTTATTTTGATTGGAACAGACGAAGACCCTCAGGATATAAAGGCGCAAGAACAACAGCTGCGTCAGGCCGGAGCAGCAGTCTTTGCCGATACGGCTGCAGCGGTCGCTTATTCGGTCTCTCCTTTCATTGATGGCGGGTCTAAGAAAATCGACGCTGAATTCCTCTCACAACCGGTGGCTGCTATCAACGTGGGACTAGAATCCTTTTACGACAGCCTGAGAGAGCAAGGCGCAGAAGCAGTACACGTAGATTGGAAGCCGCCCGCCGGTGGAGACGAACGGCTGCAGGCCATTCTGCAGAAAATGAAGAGCTGAGGAATAACGTATGGATATTGAAACTGCCAATCAAACCGCAGTCGAGCGAATGATGTCGGCCCGCCCGATGCTTACAGGGCTTGCTCCAGCCCGTTCCGTGATTCCGGACATGAAGGACAATTTGATGCTGCATGCCGGGCCGCCCATCGAGTGGGAGCGCATGTCCGGGCCATTAAGAGGGGCCGTAATCGGGGCGTTGCTATATGAGGGTCTTGCCAAGGACGATAAGGGCGCGGTCGGTATGGTCGAAGCAGGCGAGGTGGAGTTTGCACCCTGCCATCACCACAGTGCAGCCGGCCCGATGGCGGGCGTAATCTCGGCCTCGATGGAGGTCTACGTTATTGAGAACCTGACTCATGGCAATAAGGCTTACTCCACTCTAAACGAAGGCTATGGAAAGGTACTACGCTACGGCGCCTACAGCGAAGAAGTCCAGGAGAAGCTGCACTGGATGAACGGCTCCATGGGACCGCTGCTGAAGGAAGCGCTTGAGCAGACCGACGGCCTGGATATCCGAGCTCTGCTGGCAGAAGCCCTGCACATGGGCGATGAAGGTCACAACCGGAACAAGGCCGGCTCGCTGCTGTTTCTAAAACTGCTCTCGCCGCTGATTGCCAAGGTTGCCAGGGACGAGGCACTGGAAGCGGAAGTGCTGCAGTTTCTTGGCGACAACGCGCTGAGCGTGCTTAACCCCGTAATGGCGGCCTGCAAGGCGATGGCGGATGTAGCGCATGGGGTGGAAGGCAGCACGGTGGTGACCGCCCTGGCGCGCAACGGAACCGACTTTGGAATGCGCGTGAGCGGGCTAGGAGACGACTGGTTCACCGCCCCGGCCGAGGTTCCCGACGGCCTATATTTCCCTGGGTTCTCGAGCGAAGATGCCAATGCCGATATCGGCGACAGCACCATCACGGAGACTGCCGGCATCGGCGGATTCGCCATGGCCGCTGCGCCCGCAATTGTCGCGTTCGTCAGCGGAACGCCACAAGATGCCATAAACGCTACGCTGGAAATGTATGAGATTACGGTCGCCGAACACGACCACTTCACGATCCCGCCGCTGGATTTCCGCGGCACGCCCACCGGCATCGATATTCGCAAAGTGGTGGAACTCGGTATCACGCCGCGCATCAACACCGGCATCGCCCACAAGGAGGCGGGGGTGGGCCAAGTCGGCGCGGGGCTGGTAAGGCCGCCGAATGCAATCTTTGAGGAAGCGCTCCTTGCCTACGCCGAGCGCTACAACCTATAGGACCCGCTGTCCAGTTAGCAGCTATTCCAGGAGAAAGAGAGATCCATGAAAATTTATGACCTTTCACAACCGCTAAATCAAGATGCACCGAACTGGCCGTTCTATCCGCCCTTCGAAGTCAAATACATCAAGCGTAAATCCGAGCAAGGAGTGAACGCACAATATATCCAGACCTCCAATCACATGGGCACTCACCTGGACTCCCCTCGCCATTTCGTCACGGCGGGGAAAACCATCGATGAGCTGCCGCTGGATTGGCTGTATGGCGATGGTGTGATCGTAGATCTGAGCGACGAGATGGATGAGCTTGACCTATTCACATCTAAGATGATCGAAGATCGGGTCGAAGTTCGAGAGGGAGACATCCTATTCATCAATACCGGCTGGCACAAATACGCACAGTTCGGCTCGGAGCCGGATGAGGAGAAGTACATCCTGCGGCATCCGGGGCCGCATTTCGAGATCGTGGACTGGCTGCTGGAGAAGAAGGTCCACATGTGGGGAGTCGATATGATATCGACCGATCATCCCATGAACCTGCCGATCGGCCGCTTTCTCGGTAAGGGTGGATTGGAGCAATGGAAGAAGGTCAGCCAGCAGGCCGAGGAAAAATTTGGCGCCGACAAGATGGACGAGCTTTTTCCGGATAGTGCCTATCAGCTCACCCACAACGCGCTGTTTCCGCACGATTGCTTCCACGTTGAAAATTTGGGCGGCGATATTGGCGCGCCGGAACTGCAGAACAAGCGACTGACGCTCGGCGCATTTCCATGGAAATTCAAGGGCGGCGAAGCGGCCTTCTGCAGAGCGGTAGCTTTTGTCGAAGACTAAACGAAGTTTGTCGAAGACTAAACGAAGGATGTCGAGGAGGTCTTGAAGACGGTAAATCATTGATGGAAAAGCTGAGACTGGTCGCCGAGTTTAGTGTTAGCCCACAGAGCATCTATGAGGCCTGGTTGGATAGCGATGAGCACTCCGCGTTCACCGGCTCGAGCGCTTCAGTCGAGGGCCGAGTCGGCGGCCATATGACGGCCTGGGACGGCTACATTTCAGGCGATATCCTGGAGCTGGAGCCGTACGAACGGATCGTACAGACCTGGCGGACCACCGAGTTTCCGGAAGGGAGCGAGGACTCGCATTTGGAAGTTCTGCTCGTGTCGGTAGAGGGTGGCACGCGCATCACGCTTATACATTCAGACATCCCGGATGGGCAAGCAGAAATGTACGACGAGGGGTGGGAGGACTACTACTTCAAACCCATGCGGTCCTACTTCGAGGGCGAGGAATAACAGCATGTCAAGATACATGCTGATCCGATGGGCCGGGCTAACTGGCCTGGTTTCGGGTCTGCTGGTCATCGCAGGCGCGGCGGCAATGACCTTCGCACCAGCTGCTTTCTCGGGAACGTTATTTGTCACCGGTCACATTCTGCTTTTCTTCCTGCTGACAGGCGCATACGCTGCTTACTTCTCACATGCCGGAATTCTGGGGATGCTGGGTTACGCGCTTGCCACGGTTGGCAATTCCCTGTTCGTGACCTTTCAGATCATGGTTTCGTTATCGATCTCTGGAATCGAGGACACCTGGGTGCTGGGAGATGCGGACCTGGCTTCGCCGGTATTTCCTGCCGCAGTTCCCATCGCTGGCGTGGTATTCGGTCTGGGCTTGCTGCTGATCGCCATTGCAATTACGCGGATCAAAGCCCCGACTGCATGGGCCGGCTGGCTCATGTTTGTCGGAATGGCCTTAAATCTAGTCCTATGGTTCTTGCCGGGGGAGCTTCCTGTTGTGGCGTTTGCCATCCCGCCGCTCTTACTCGGCCTTGGCGTCGCCGGCCTCGGATGGGGGCTACGTCGAAACTGATGACGTCTAAATACTTTGGCAAGCGCCTCAAGCGCAACGAGGACCCCAGGCTGCTGACCGGGCAAGCTTTGTTTGTCGACGATGTGAATTTGCCGAAAATGCTGCATGTGGCCTTCCTGCGCAGCCCGTATGCCCATGCGCGCCTGAACAACATCGATGCTTCACAAGCCCGAGAGCGGGAGGGAGTGGTCGCGGTCTACACCGCGCGTGACCTCGGCGATTATTGGTGCAACGGACCTCTGTTGGTTTCGCCTCCACCGGTGGAGGGCATCGTCTTCAACGAGCGCACCCAGCCCATCCTGGCCATGGACAAGGTCCATCATCTCGGTGAGCCGATCGCGGCAGTGGTGGCGGAGAGTCGCTATCTGGCCGAGGATGCTCTAACCGACATTTTGGTGGACTACGAGCCTCTTTCAGCAGTCGTGGATCTTGAGGCAGCATTGATGGAGGACTCTACGCTGGTTCATGAGGATGTCGGGTCCAATGTAGCTGCGCACGTTGTTCAAACCTTCGGTGATTATGAGAAGGTCAAGGCCAATGCGCATACCGTGATCAAGCGTCGGCTGGACTACGATCACGGGACGGCCGCCGCGCTAGAGAACCGCGGCATCGTGGCCGAGTGGGACCCTCGCAGCCAGCGCCTGACGGTTTGGGATACGACTCAGGCGCCTAACCCCATCCGCAACGGGCTGGCAATGATGCTCGGCCTTTCAGAAAACCAGGTGCGGGTGATTGCTCCCTTCATCGGGGGAGGCTTCGGACCCAAGATCATGATGTTCTACCCGGAGGAAATGCTCATACCCTGGGTAGCAATGCAGCTCGGCCGACCGATCAAGTGGATCGAGGATCGGTCGGAAAATTTCGTGGCGACCACTCAGGAGCGGAATCAGATCCACCAGGCCGAGATCGCACTATCCGAGGACGGAATGATTCTGGGCGTGCATGATGTGTTTCTTCATGACTCTGGAGCCTACGATCCGTATGGGCTTACGGTTCCGCTTAACGCCCAATGCACGCTGCTGGGCCCCTACAAGATTCCCAATTACTACAGCGAGTTCACCGCGGTCTTTACAAACAAAACCATTGTGACGCCCTATCGTGGCGCGGGCCGTCAGCATGGGGTGTTCGTAATTGAACGCCTCCTGGATCTTGCAGCGAAAGAACTTGGAATAGGGATCCCGGAGATCCGCCGCCGGAATTTCATCGCGCCCGACGAATTTCCATACGACAACCAGATCATCTACCAGGATTTCACCAACCTGGTTTACGACAGTGGCGACTATGAGCCATCGCTGGACAGAGCACTGGAGATGATCGGATATGACGAATTTGTCAACGAGATCCAGCCAAAGGCCCGTGAGGAGGGACGTCGGGTAGGAATTGGCATCGTGGCATATGTGGAAGGCACTGGCATCGGTCCGTATGAGGGCGCGCGGGTACAGGTGCAGCAAAGCGGAAGGGTTTCGGTGGCCACTGGAATCGGCACCCAGGGACAAGGCCACTACACAAGTTACGCGCAGATCGTGGCAGAGCAGCTTCGACTTGATATTGACAAGATCGATCTTGTGACCGGCGACACGGACCAATTCCATTGGGGTACTGGGACCTTCGCTAGCCGTGGGTCGGTCGTAGCGGGCAACGCTATCAATGAGGCTGCCATGGACGTGCGCGTCAAGATCTTGAAGGCTGCCAGCGATGAATTAGAGGTAGCGGAGGAAGATCTGGAACTCATAGACGGGGAAGTGCGTGTGGTCGGCGCGCCAAGTCGATCGATCGCGTTAGGTGATCTGGCCGCGAACGCCAATCCTTTGCGTGGTGCTGTCAAACCTGGAACAGAGCCGGGATTAGAGGCCACCAATTACTTTGGGCCGGAACGCGGTGCCACCGCCAACGGCGTGCACGCCATGATCGTGGAAGTAGACCCAGAGACGATGATGGTGGATATCCAGAAGTTTGTGGTCGTGCACGACTGTGGGCGGGTGATTAACCCCATGATCGTTGATGGCCAAGTACAAGGTGGGGTGGCTCAGGGAATCGGAAACTCCTTCTACGAGCAGCTTATTTTTGACGAAAATGGCCAGCTGCTCAATGGGTCGTTCATGGATTACCTGCTGCCGACTGCCCTGGATGTGCCCAATGTGATGGTCGGTCATCAGGAAACCCCCTCTCCGCTGAACCCTCTCGGTACCAAAGGCGCGGGAGAGGCGGGCGCCATACCGGTAGGACCATTGTTTGCGCAGGCGGTGGAAGATGCGTTGCAGCAAGAAGGACTGGAGATCCTGGAGATCCCGTTGAGCCCAAACCGGCTGTGGGAGTTGGTTCAAAACTCAAGGGCGTGATCTTAGTCACCGGAGCGGGCGGCAAAACAGGCCGGGCGGTCATTCAAGCATTGGCTGCGCGCGGTGAATCCGTGCGAGCCTTGGTACGCAAGCCATCACAGGTTGATCAAGCAAAATCAGACGGGGCGTACGAGATTGAAGTTGGCGATCTCTTAGATCCGGGCTCGCTCAAACCAATCTTCGCTGGCATGCGCGCCGTATACCACATCAGTCCTAATGTTCACCCGGCTGAACCCGAGATGGGCCGCAATACGATCGCGGCTGCCTCGGGGGCTGGGCTACCCCACTTCGTAATGCATTCCGTGCTCCATCCGCAGATACAGGCTATGCAGCATCATTGGAACAAGTTCCTGGTCGAGGAGCGATTGATCAATTCCAATATGGGTTTCACCATCCTCCAGCCGGCAAGCTACATGCAGAATATCAGCGGTGTGTGGAGTTTGATATTGGAAGGCCGATACTCGGTCCCCTATCCGACCGATGCCCGATTTAGCCCGGTCGATCTCAAGGATGTGGCCGAGCTGGCAGCAGAAGTCCTTTGCACGCCGGGCCATGAAGGAGCGATCTACGAGCTGGCAGGCCCGGAGCTTCTGACTCCAAGGCAAATGGCCAAACGAATGAGCAACGTGCTCGCAAGGCCGGTTGAAGCGGTGGAGCTCTCCCGGATGCAGTGGCGGCAAGACACCAAGATCGATGCCGACAGTGCCGATATGCTGCTCAGCATGTTTGATTACTATGCCGCGCACGGATTCTGGGGGAACCCGCGCGTGCTGGCAGGCCTGCTGGGCCGGGAACCAACTACGTTCGCTCAGTATCTTGAAAGACTGATCCGGGAGAGCGTGATTGATGGGTGACGAGCTGGATATTCTCATCAAAGGTTGTCGTTTGCGCGACCGCGGCGAAGAAGCGATGGACATCGGAATCCACGAGGGACGCATCCAGGTTATCGAAACGCAAGTGCGCCAAGCCGCTGCCGCGACCATCGAAGCACAGGGAAACCTCGCTACGGAATCGTTCGTAAATCCCCATCTTCATCTCGACAAGGTGTTCACTCTAACCCAGCTCGACGACTCGGCCATGGTTGATTACCACAGCGACTCGATGGGCAAGGCCATGACGGCCATCGAGCGCGCAGCCGACGTCAAGCAAACATACGATCGAGAGGTGATTGTCGAGCATGTGCGTAAGGTAATCGGGTGGGCGGCCGTAAATGGGAACACCCATATTCGGGCGTTTGCTGATGTAGACAACCAGGCGAAGTTAGTAGGGGTCGAAGCCCTCATCCAGGCCAGGGAAGAGTTCGAGGGCACTGTCGAATTGCAAGTTGTAGCGTTCCCGCAGGACGGAGTCGTACGTGAGGCCGGGGCGGCAGAGTTGGTCCGTGAGGCCATGATGCTGGGGGCTGATCTTGTAGGAGGGATTCCGTGGATCGAGTACACGGAAGCCGACGCGCAAAGCCACATCGATCAGATGTTTGAGATCGCGCTTGAATTCGAGGCGGGGATTTCGATGTTGGTGGACGATGCAGGGGATCCTGGCCTTCGCACACTAGAAATGATGGCAGGCAAGACCCTCGAGACAGGTTGGCATGGCAAGGTCCTGGCGCACCACGCCCGAGCAATGGCGCTCTATCCCACTCCTTACTTCCAAAAACTGGCCGCGCTGCTCAAGCAAGCCGAAATAGCGGTCGTCTCCGATCCGCACACCGGCCCGCTCCACGCGCGGGTTTCTGAACTCCGACAGGAAGGGGTTGTCGTATGCCTGGGGCAGGACGATATCTCGGATGCCTATTATCCCTATGGCCAGAACAACATGCTCGAAGTAGCGTTCCTGGCTTCCCATTTGTTGTGGATGACAACCCGGGATGATATGGAAGTGCTGTATGACATGATCACCGTCGATGCCGCAACTGCGATGGGAATCCAGGACCACTCCGTGAAGGTCGGCGCGCCTGCCAATCTGGTTGTGCTTCGGCAGCCGGATCTGCTAGAGGCGCTCCGGTTCCACCAGTCTCCGATGGCGGTCATTAGCGGCGGCAAGTTGCTTGAGGACCTGGGCGAGTAGGTATTCCGTGGTTCGTCTGCGCGGCGAACTGATCACATTCCCCCGAGTACGTCTCTTATGATCCGCCTTAAAGGCGACAAGGTCGCTCCCAGGGCGCTTGATTGGCTTGCCTCGGCCGCCAAGCCCCGTATACACAGCCTTTACCGCCAATCGATCAATCTCATCAATGCAGATCGAAGCTTGTTGTCGATCGTCCTGCCGGAAGTTGGCCCCGGACCGTTCGCGATTGTTGTAGCGCAGCCTGATCCCTCCTTTGAGGGCTTTGATGTTCTTGACCTCAAAAGCCCCGTCACCATCAAAGGCCGTCGAATTGAGATCGGACCCATCCAGGTGGATGCGACGAGCGCGGAGGAGTGGAAGCCACAGCCCGACTGGCAGCGATTTGGTGAAGACCTAGATCGTGCGGCAAAGTCCAAACTTGCAGAATTGCTTCGTGAACATGCCCCGCCGGGCAGCTTTGCGCCGCTCGCAATTGGCGCCCTTCCAGAGCCTGACCAAACCATTCAGGTGAAGGCTCTGCACGCGGCTGCCAGACCGGCAGAGTTGCTTCAATCTAGCCTGGCCGCGGGAGATCGCGATGGGGCAGGAGAGGCGGCTTTAGGGTTGGCTGGATTGGGAGGTGGGGTGACGCCGTCTGGAGATGACTACCTTCAGGGAGCCATTCATGCATTGTGGGCAAAGCAGAATGACGAGCGCGCGCTTCAGATGGGGGAGGCAATAGTTAACGAGGCTGCTCCCCGAACCAATGCCGTATCCGCAGAATGGCTTTGGTCTGCTGCCCGAGGGGAAGCAGGAGTAGATTGGCATCTCCTGGCGCAGGCCATCGCGACCAACCAGCAGATAGCGGACACCATGATCCGGCTGCTCCACCGTGGACATACCTCCGGCGCGGATGCAATGGCCGGATTTCTTGCCACGCTCTCAGCACTCGACTAAAGGAATGCGAGTGAGTGTTCGACGAGCGCCTTTGGCGGAAAAAAAATCGGAAAATCTCGAGATCTTTTTGTTATCCCGAGAATCAAAAGAGCGGCCCCGTAGGACCGCTCCGAAATTTCTTTCATTGCAGCTATCGTACTAGCGGTAGTCGCCCTTGACTCGGACAGGAATTGGCTGCAGTTTGCCAGATCCCGGATCACTTTGCTCTTGGCGCATGGCTTCCAGAGTTTCGTCATCAGGTACGAAAGGATAGGAGCTCATCCGAAGCACTTTCAGAGGACGTTTTGGCTGCTTATGAATTCTGATAAACATATCAATCATCGCCCAGCCGAAACCTGCTATCAGCAGTGCGTAAAATGCAATTCCTAGAATTGCCATTGCCAGTTCCTTTCCGGATTCCCTATCCGATCCTCTGTATTACTTAGAGCGATTATTGCACCGAACCCTTACCTAATGGTTATTCTGTAAGCCGTGTGTAAGATGAGAATTTGGAGAATGTGAGCACCATATTGGACCTAAATGCAAAAAGAGCCGGGTTGGGAACCCGGCTCTTTGGTTTTTGCGTGGATTCTTAGTCTGCAGCGGAGGTAGCAGTTTCCGAGATTTGAGCTCCTTCTGGAGGAGTGAAAACCAAGAAAATCGCATTCATGAGGATGCCCAGTACCGCAGCAGCTGCGATTGCTGGTATTCCATCAGGGAACACTTCTCCTACGGTTATGGGGAGGAAACCGCCTGCAAAACCGATGTTGCCCCCGATGCCGACCACCATGATTGTGGCGCCGACAGCGAGGTTGCGGGGATTGAACATACTGACGTGGTGCTCCTGCATCAGCGCGATGCCTTGCATACCAATCGTGCCAAACAGGTAGATCGATAACCCGCCGGTCACAGCCAATGGCACCATCGCCACCAGGGCGGCCAGCTTGCCGACAAACCCGAGCAGGACCGCGATCACGCCCGCGGCCAACAATGCT
>Ga0255054_10000523_pt1 | contig 22641 bp, 22 predicted proteins | sample JV7_2_23_MG_FD_188634 | JGI IMG/M metagenome (GOLD analysis project Ga0255054, IMG submission 188634) | Seawater microbial communities from Jervis Inlet, British Columbia, Canada - JV7_2_23 | ecosystem: Environmental > Aquatic > Marine > Inlet | place: Canada: British Columbia | collected...
CAACCCAATCCGGATTGACGTTGACGGACTCCAGGTGCCGTCGAACATTTGCCAAAGACATCGGTTGTACATAGGCTTTTACGCCGTTCGCGAACAGCTTGCCAGTCGCCTGCAAAAGGTCATCATCCGAGTCCACATAGAACTTGTCCGACAACAGCATTGCGAAAGTTGATATACCCATCAGGAAACGCAACGGCTGCTGAGAGTAGCGTCGCAAATAACGGCTCAGTTTGTAGCTCTGACGCAGTCGCGTGAGCATGATCCACTCGTGCTGATCAATAAGTTTGCGGATGTGATCGAGAACTTCAGCCGTATCGTCACAGCCGCCTGCATGCACGCTGTCGATGCTGAATTCGGTCACGTTGAGCGGTGTTTTGGCCGACTCGTCCAAATCCTCTGCAAGCTTGTGCCCGGCACCGTCGAATCCAACGGTATCGACGGCGGAGGAATAGCGCATCGACGTGCGCTTGATGATCGCTGGTCGCTTGCGGAAAATTTCTGTCGGCGGCTGTTGCACGCCTTCGCGATCGAACAGTACGGCTTCCGCGAGTCCGCTGGCGACAATCGTGAGTCCGGTCTGAACCGGGTCGATACTTTCGAAGGCGGGTCCAGAAACATCGACCAGATCGGCTTCGAGTCGACCTTCAGCCAGGTTGTCAGTCAGGCTGGAAAGATTTCCCTCTGGCCCACCCGTTCCAAAGAACACACTGTAAATAACGTTGATACCGAGAATCCCGACGGCCTCCTGCTGGGCGATGGCGGTGTCGTCAAGCATGTTGATATGCAGGATGAGTGTGTTCGCCTCGCCACCCGGTTCGGCCTGAAAACGCAGACCGATCCAGCCCTGGCATTCGTTGGTACCCGCAAAGTTGCGCGCTGCAACCGTATTGCAAAACGCGAAAAAGCGGGTGTCATGACCGCGCTTTTCGCTAAGTCGCTGGACAAGCAGGTCGTATTCTTTTTGCAGCATCGCCTCGACCCGGTCCCTGGAGACGTACCGGCTGGCCTTGCCGTAGACTTCATCGCTGACCTGCATGTCGTAGGCTGATATCGTCTTGGCCACGCTGCCCGCGGCCGCACCCACGCGGAAGAACCAGCGCGCGACTTCCTGAGCGGCGCCGATCTCGGCGATCACGCCATAGATTTTGTCGTCGAGATTGATCGACAGGGCTTTCTGGTGTGTGCCTGGTGCGTTGTTCGGCATGCTCATGGCCTGCGCTTGTTGACCACTGATCTTAGCATCGTGTAGCTGGTGTCCGCGACGAGTGCCAGCGCCAACAATGGAAGGTCGCAAAGCCGCATGCCGGTATTCTTTTCAATAGACAGCTGACTTATTGTTGCCCGGTCAGGAAGCGACCCAGTATTTCGAATTCCTCTGTTCTGCGGCTACCCTTGCGCCACGCGATTCCGATCGTTCGGTAGCTGCTGTCACCGAGTGGTTGCAGCTTAACCCTCGTATTTCTCAGGATCGACGAGTCGCGCGCCATTTCGGGAAGAAACGTAATGCCGAGGTCCGCGTCCACCATCTCGACAAGCGTAAGTACACTGCTCGCACCGATGCGTCGGACCTTCTGCGTGTTGCGGATCTTGCACGCCGCGAGGGCGTGGTCTCGCAGGCAGTGGCCATCTTCCAACAGCAGAACGCTGTCAGCGTCGAGACGGTTGAAACGATAGTTCTCCGGGTCGACTTTCGTCGTGCCTTGGCGATATGCCAGGGCGAAACGGTCTTTGAATAGCGGTAGCACTTCGACGCCACGCATATCATAAGGCAGCGCGAGCAGGAGCAGGTCGAGTTCACCATCCATCAGTCGTTCGTAGATGCGCTGCGTCTGCTCTTCAAGAAGAAACAGATTCAGGTCCGGAAACTTGCGCCGCAATTTCGGCAGCACTTTCGGCAGCATGAACGGTGCGATCGTAGGTATTACTCCCAGGTGCAGATCGCCCGTCAATGGCTGACGATGCCCACTTGCGATTTGCACGAGGCTCTCGATATCTCGCAGGCAAAGTCGTGCCTGGGTCGCAAGCTGCTGGCCCATGGCGGTGACCGTTACGGAACGGTTGGTGCGGTCGACGAGCTGTACATCGAGCAGTGATTCGAGTTCCTGGATCGCGTTGCTGAGTGCGGATTGCGAGACAAAACAAGCCTCGGCAGCACGACCGAAATGGAGGGTTTCGGTCAATGCGACGAAGTAGCGGAGCTGTTTGGTCGTGGGTAACTTCATCAATCGAAAAAATAGCTTACTGTGATCTAATTAAACCATTTTATTTCTTATTGTTCGAGCCCTAAACTGCTTGCATGAAATCAACGGGAGCACAAGTCATGGAGCTGAACATAGGCATCAACACAGAAGACCGCCAGCGGATAGCGTCGGGTCTGTCCAAATTACTCGCGGACAGCTACACCCTGTACCTCAAGACACACAACTATCACTGGAACGTCGAGGGCCCGCAATTCAATACCTTGCACCTGATGTTCGAGGGTCATTACACCGAACTCGCGACTGCGGTTGACGAGATCGCCGAGCGAATCAGGGCGCTGGGTGTCAAGGCGCCGGGGTCGTATTCCGAATTCAACGCGATTACAAGCATCGAGGAAGCAAGCGGCGAAGAGTCGGCGGAAGAGATGATTCGCCAGCTCGTCATCGGCCAGGAAACGGTCGCCCGTACGGCGCGCGAAGCCAGCGAGGCTGCCGCGGACGCGAGTGACGAGCCCACCGCCGACCTGCTGGCACAACGAATGCAAATTCACGAAAAAAACGCCTGGATGCTCAGGAGCATGCTGGCCTGATTCTTCGTCATTAACACTGGAGACAATCATGTTAGAAAATATTGAAGGCAAGCGCGTACCCGACGTCACGTTCAAGACTCGTCGTGACTACGAATGGGTCGACCTGAGCAGCGACGATGTCTTTGCCGGCAAGGCCGTTGTGGTCTTTTCCCTGCCCGGCGCGTTCACGCCGACCTGCTCTTCTTCGCACGTGCCGCGCTACAATCAACTGGCGTCACTGTTCGGGGCGTGCGGCATCGACGAGATTATCTGCATATCCGTGAACGATGCATTCGTCATGACCGAATGGCAGCATAGCCAAAAGGCTGATCGGCTGACGTTCCTGCCGGACGGTAACGGTGACTTCACGGACGGCATGGGCCTGCTGGTCGGCAAGGAAAACCTCGGTTTCGGCAAGCGATCCTGGCGCTACTCGATGTTGGTCCGCGACGGTGTCATCGAGAAGATGTTCATCGAGCCGGAAGAACCGGGCGATCCGTTCAAGGTCTCGGATGCCGACACGATGCTCAAGTACCTCGAACCCGAGGTGCAAATGCCGCATGACGTAACCGTATTCTCGCGGCAAGGCTGCCCGTTCTGTGCGAAAACAAAAGGCCTGCTGCTCGATGCCGGTATCGAATTCGAGGAGCTTGTGCTGAATCGGGACTACACGGACCGCACGATGCGAGCCGTCGCGAACGTAACGAGCTATCCACAGGTCTTCATCGACGGCGAGCGTATCGGAGGTTTCGACGATCTCGAAACGTGGTTGCAGAAGACTGCCCCCGTGGAGCAACGTCCAGCCGCCTGACCCCCCCCGCCCTGGTCCGGGGTCATGCGAGCGGAGAGCCGCATCGGATAGTTGCATCCAGTCACCGGCCGGCTCTAAGCTAGCCAGCCGAACTGAAGCCAGCAACACGAGAGGAGTTAGCGGCATGCAGATCTCAGACCAGGGTCTTTTCAGGACCCAGGCGTACATCGACGGCAAATGGGCCGATGCGGACAGCGGCGAGACGCTGCCCGTCCTGAACCCGGCAAACGGCGAGACCGTTGCCGAGGTAGCGAAATGCGGTACGGCTGAAACCCGCCGGGCGATCGAGGCAGCCGAACGGGCGCAAGTCGAGTGGCGCCAGAAAACGGCCAAGGAACGCGGCGCCATTCTCAGGAAATGGTTCGATTTGATGGGGGAGCATCAGGAGGACCTGGCGCAGATCCTGACGGCGGAGCAAGGCAAACCGCTGGCCGAAGCGCGCGGCGAGATCGCCTACGGCGCCAACTACATCGAATGGTTCGCCGAGGAGGCCAAGCGCGTCTACGGAGACACGATTCCACAGCCGTCGAACGACAAACGCATCGTCGTCATCAAGCAACCGGTCGGTGTCGTGGCCTGTATCACGCCATGGAATTTTCCGAACGCAATGATGACGCGCAAGATCGCACCGGCACTTGCTGCCGGTTGTACGGTCGTTTGCAAGCCCGCCAATGAAACACCCCTGTCGGCGTTTGCCACGGCGGAACTGGCCGAACGCGCCGGCGTGCCCGCTGGCGTCATTAACATCGTCGCTGGCGTTACGCGCGAGATCGGTGCCGAGATGACGAGCAATCCGGTCGTGCGGAAACTGACTTTCACCGGCTCGACCCAGGTCGGCAAGTTGCTCATTGAGCAATGTGCCGGAACGGTCAAGCGCACGTCGATGGAGCTCGGTGGTAACGCGCCGTTCATCGTCTTCGATGATGCGGATCTCGACGAAGCCGTCAAGGGCGCAATGATCTGCAAATTCCGCAATGCGGGCCAGACTTGTGTCTGTGCAAATCGACTTCTCGTGCAGGAAGGCGTGTACGACGAGTTTGCGGCGAAGCTCATGGTTGCAATGGAAGGGCTCAAGCTTGGTGAAGGCACGCAGGACGGCGTCAACGTCGGACCCCTGATCAACGAGGGGGCTGCAAATGACGTACTCGAATTCGTGGATGACGCAGTGGCCAAGGGTGCAAGCGTTGTAGCCGGAGGCGGTCGATCGGATCTCGGAACCTGCTATATCGAGCCCACCGTTCTCACCCAGGTGAACGTCGACATGCGTGTGTTCCGCGAGGAGATCTTCGGACCCGTCGCGCCGCTCTTCAAATTCAAGACCGAAGAGGAAGCGATCGCGATGGCGAACGACACCGAGTTCGGTCTTGCGTGCTACTTCTATTCACGCGATGTCGGCCGCATCTGGCGTGTCGGCGAGGCGCTCGAATACGGCATCGTCGGGATCAACGAGGGCATCATCTCGAACGAGATGGCACCTTTCGGTGGCGTCAAGGAATCCGGTCAGGGCCGTGAAGGGTCGAAGTACGGCCTCGACGATTATCTCGAGATCAAGTACATGTGCGTCGGAGGAATCGACCGCTAGCATGCAAGTCCGATTCTGGCTAGTTTGAGAGGGCTCGGGGCGTATACTTGCCCCATGGTTAGCAACGAAGTTTACGAACGAGCCCGACTGTCACGCGATGCACGCTTTGACGGTCAGTTTTTCGTCGGAGTGAAGACGACGGGTATCTACTGTCGTCCGATCTGCCCGGCAAATGCGCCGAAGAGCGAAAACGTCTCGTTTTATCCGACCGCGGCAGCCGCTGGCGAAGCCGGGTACCGTCCTTGCCTGCGTTGCCGACCGGAATGCGCTCCCGGCACGCCGGCATGGAGTGGCACCTCGACGACAGTGCGGCGCGGTTTGCGCCTGATCGCGAACGGCGCACTCGACGACAGCAACATCGAGGATCTGGCGACGCGCCTCGGCGTCACAAGCCGGCACCTGCGGCGGCTGTTCAACACACACCTCGGCGCGAGCCCGCTCGCGGTCGCACATACACAACGCCTGCATTTCGCCAAACGACTGATCGACCAGACGTCATTGCCGATGCAGGACATCGCGATCGCGGCCGGCTATGGCAGTGTGCGCCGCTTCAATGATTCGTTCGTCAATACCTATGGGCGTCCGCCCCGCGATTTGCGTCGGGTCGGCAAGAACGGAGCGGCTGCCGAAAACGCCGCGCTAACGGTGAAATTGCCTTACCGCAAGCCCTTCGACTGGCAAAAGCTGCTGGCGTTTTTTGCGACGCGCGCAATCCCGGGCGTCGAAACCGTTGCGGGGGACCGCTACCTGCGTACGGTTCGGATCGATGACAAGCCCGGCATCATCGAATTGCGGCATGAACCGGATAACGTGTTACTTACGTTGCACGGTATCGACACGGCGTCGCTATTTCCGATCGTGCAGCGGTGTCGCGAGATCTTTGATCTCGACGCGCCAATTGGCGAGATAGCCAGCGTGCTGTCCCGCGACCCTGTCCTGAAGACTAGATTCCGCTCGCATCGGGGCATACGCGTGCCCGGGGCCTGGGACGGATTCGAGTTAACGGTCCGGGCAATCCTCGGTCAGCAGGTATCCGTCAAGGCGGCGACGACGCTCGCCGGGCGGATTGCAAGAACGTACGGTGAGCCGATCGAACAGGCGCTCGATGTCGAAGGCCTGACTCATTTGTTTCCCGAACCTGATCGCCTCGTACGGGTGCGATTCAACAACGTCGGTTTGACAAGCAGTCGTGCCGAAACGCTGCGCCGTGTCGCCAAAGCAGTGGTCAACGGTTCCCTGAGTTTCGATTCGTCTCAGGATCCGGATGAATTTCGCGAGTCGTTGATCGCGATACGCGGTATCGGTGAATGGACGGCGCAATATGTCGCGATGCGAGCACTGAAGAATCCCGACGCATTTCCGGCAGCGGATCTCGGTTTGCTGCGCGCGTTCGACGTGCCGGACAGAAAACGACTGTCGCCCGCACAACTCGAGAAAATTTCCCAGGCGTGGCGCCCATGGCGCGCCTACGCAGCCATTTTGTTATGGAGTTCGGCACCGGGCTCTGGAGGTTAAATCATGTATTACTGTTATCTCGATACGCCGATTGGTGAACTGCTACTGGCTGGCGACGACGACGCATTGTGTCTCGTCAGCTTTCCGGAGGGGTCGATGCGACGCGATCCCGAGGACGACTGGATCTACAACGAGAAGCCGTTCGCCGTAGCGCGGCAACAGCTGACTGAGTACTTCGCGGGCGAGCGCAAGGACTTCGATATGCCGTTGCGCCTGAATGGCACCGAGTTCCAGCTTAGCGTCCTGCACGCGCTGCAGAAAATTCCCTACGGTGAAACAACGTCGTACTCGGACATCGCGGAACGAATCGGCAGGCCCAAAGCAATGCGTGCCGTCGGCGCTGCGAACGGTCGCAATCCGATCCCGATCATCGTGCCCTGCCATCGCGTCATCGGCAGCCACGGGGATCTCACCGGATTCGGCGGGGGACTGGGCACCAAGGAAGCGTTGTTACGCCTCGAGGCAGAGCACTCACAGTTTCCAAACGTCGTCTGAATCAGTCCCCGGATCGACCCCGAGTCAAACGGACAAACCAGGTTACGAACACGGCGAACGCGGCAGCACCCGCAAGCATCGCGACAACGTCACTGCCCATCCACTCCGTGCCGATGCCCTCTGGCCGCGCGCTCCTGGCAACCGCTATGAGCGCGATGCCGACACCGAGCAGGCCTTCGCCACCGACGAAACCGCTGCCAAGCAGGATGCCGCGTTCACGGCGATCAGTCGCGGTCGTTTCGTCTTCGGCGCTGCGCTCCATCCAAAGGCGAATCAGGCCGCCGACAAAGATCGGCGTCATCGTCGACACAGGGAGATACACACCGACCGCAAACGGCAACGATGGGATCCGCGCAATCTCGCATACGATCGCGATACTCACGCCAATACCGACCAGCGTCCAGGGAAGGTTCTGATCGAGGACGCCGTCGATCACCAACTTCATCAGCGTTGCCTGCGGAGCCGGCAACTCGGTACTGCCAAAACCGAAGCCTTCGCCGAGCGCCAGAACTGTCAGGCAGACGAATACCGCGGACGTAAGGACGCCGATCAGTTCTGCTGTCTGTTGCCGGCGCGGCGTGGCGCCCAGCAAAAAACCGGTCTTCAGATCTTGCGATGTATCACCCGAGATCGACGCCGCGATGGCGACAACGCAGCCGACGGTCAGTGCCGCGGCTTTGCCCATCGTATCCGTCCAGCCGAATATCAGGAATATCGACGCGGTACCGAGCAATGCGGCGATCGTCATGCCGCTGGTCGGGTTACTGGTTACGCCCACGAGGCCGACGATGCGTGACGCGACGGTGACAAAGAAAAATGCGAATACGACGACGCACATTGCTGCGACTGCGCGAATCCCAATGCCGCCGATGGAACCGAACACTTGCGGGACGAAAATGAGCACCATTGCAATGAGCATGGCGCCGATGCCCACGATCTTTAGTGGCAGATCGTTACCAGTGCGGTCGACGTCGCCGCCAGTGCTCGCCACCCGCTCACCAAGTTGGGATGCGCCGATGCGAAAACTGCTGACCATCACCGGGATACTGCGAATCAGTGTAATGATCCCGGCTGCGGCAACCGCGCCGGCACCGATATAGCGCACGTAGCGGGTCCATATCTGGCTCGGCGACATGTCGCGGATGATCTGTAAAGTCTCGGGAAAGAACGGCTCGGTTCGCGCATCGCCCCAGTAGGCAATGATCGGAATGATCACGAGCCAGGACAGCAGACCACCACCGACCATGATGGCTGCAATGCGCGGACCGAGGATATAGCCGACGCCGGTCAGGGCAGCGGACAAATCCATGCCGAGCTCGCCTTTCTTGAGAAAAGGAATCTTGAGGTGCACATCACCCGGTATCATGTTCAGCCATGACGTCAGGAATTTGAAAAAGGCGCCGCCAGCGAGGCCATAAAATACGAATCTTGCGCGACCACCGCCAATCTCGTTGGCGACGAGTACCTCGGCGCACGCCGTGCCCTCGGGATAGGGCAGTTTGCCGTGCTCGTTCTCGATCAGGAAGCGTCGCAGCGGAATCATGAAAAGGATTCCGAGCAGACCGCCGCACATCGCGAGCAATGTCATTTGCAGCAGTTCCGGCGGCATGCCCCACATGAACAGCGCGGGAAGCGTGAAAATTACACCGCTTGCCAGCGAGCTCGACGCGGAGCCGGTCGTCTGCGAGATATTGGTTTCGAGAATCGTGCCGCGAATGCCGACGCTCGACAGCACCCGAAATACCGCAACGGTCATGACCGCCACGGGGATGGACGTACTGATGGTCAGCCCGGCACGGAGTCCCAGGTAGGCATTGGCAGCGCCGAAAATGATGCCGAACAAAATGCCGAAGCCTACCGCCTTGATTGTGAATTCGGCTGGCGATTCGTTACTCGGAACGAAAGGATCGTAGGTTTCCCCGTCGGGAATGGGTACGTAGGCCTTCTGGCTCAATCCGTCTTTTCTCATGATTATTCTGGGATCGGCTGTGAGTCAGCGGCTGATTCTACTAGAAAGCGCCCGCTTATCGGCGCGATTGTTTTGTTTACCCTATACCTTTGCGCTACCCCAGTAGTTGTAGGAAAGAATCTTCATGCCCGGAATGTACATTCTCTCGTCGGTCGTAATTTCGAAACCGGCGTTCGTGATCAGATCCGGAATGTCGCGATTCATATTGCAACCGCCAGTGAACCAACCCCACGCGGAGTTCAGCCGATGCTGCCAGCGACGCACGTTTTCGTCGGGCGAAATGCCGTGCTCGCAATAAAGCAGGCTCCCGCCCGGCTTGAGTACGCGATTCATTCCCTCCAGCGCTGTATCAGCGTCAGGTATTGTGCAAAGGGAATACGTCACTAGCACCGTATCCACGCTGTTCGCCTCGAGTGGAATAGTCTCGCCCGGCAGATCAATGAACTCGACATCCAGGTCTGACTCGTCAATCATGGGTTCAGCTTTGCGCCGCATTCCCTCGGATGGTTCGAGACCCCATATCTTTCGGACTTTCTGCGCATCATAGAAAGGCAGATTCAGTCCGCTCCCGAACCCGATTTCGAGAACATCTCCCTCAGCCAGATGCACGATTTTTTCCCGTTGTTTGCGAGTGGGTTTCGTTGAGCACGCGCAATTGACCAGATGCGGAAGAACTCGATCTTCATAAAACGCCATAGTGTCACCAGTCAGAAGTAGGCCTGCGTTAGAGCGTGCGGCCTTCGATTCGTCTTACGGCCGCCGAGGGTTCAACGCCATCCAGGACCCTGTCATCGCTTTCCAATGCGGACAGCCTTGATTCGAGTGGCAATACACCTGCCCAGATCGGGATGTCGTAATCCTCTACCTCGTCGTCCGGCATGCTATCGGAAATCTTTGCAGACGCCGACTCAATGTCAAGCGCGATGACGCCGGTCATCTTCACTTCTCGTTCGAGCGGCTCGCGCAGTTCATCCCAGCGACCTGGCATCGTGTGCTCGCTGATCACGCGCATACCGTGCAACTTGCCTTGCTTATCTTCGATCAGCCGCGGCTTTCCGAAGACCGTCGCGGAGCGATAATTCATTGACGAATTGAACGCCGATCGTGCGAACACGATACCGTCGACCAGTGTGACGTTCAGGCAGGCGCGATCCGTTTGTTCGAGCAAGCGAATGACGCGCGCCTTGCGGGCACCATGCAGATACAGGGTTTCTCCTTCGCGCCCATAAATCATGGGAACGATTACCGGTGCACCGTCTTGTACGAATGCGACGTGTGCAACCAGTGCGGTATCCAGGATTCGATGCACGATCGCTTTATCGTATGCGGCCTTCTCGCGCAGTTGTCGAACCTTGTTGTCGCGGCCAGGCTTGTAATTGTCAGTCATGTTTCAAAAGCTCCTACAGAAACTTCGGCGCAAGCGTGAGCGCGGCCATTGAAACAAGAGCGATACCGATCAGATTCAAAGCCAGTCCTGCGCGCGCCATTGTCGGGATCGTCAGCAGGCCGGAGCCGAAAACGATCGCGTTCGGTGGTGTCGCGACGGGTAACATGAACGCGCAGCTTGCGGCAAGAGTGACCGGGACGGTGAGCACGATTGGATCAAACCCGGACTCTATCGCGATCGCGCCCACTACAGGTAGAAAGGTCGCCGTCGTAGCGGTATTACTTGTGAGCTCGGTCAGGAAGATGATCAATGCCGCGGCTGCGGCCACGATGATCCAGAGCGGCAAATCGCCCACGGCCTGCAGGCTCATACCGAGCCATTGAGCGAGCCCCGTTTTTGATACGGCACTCGCAAGGGACAAGCCGCCGCCGAACAGGATAAGCACGCCCCACGGCAACTTCTCCGCGTACTGCCAGCGCAAAAGGAGCGGATCTTCTTTCGAGCCGCTGGGCACAAGGAACAACGCGAGCGCACCTGCCATCGCTATGCCCGAATCGTCGAGCGCCGAGAGGCCCGGGATATTCGTCAACAGCGGCCGCGTCATCCACAGTATTGCCAGGCACGTGAACACGATAGCAACGCGAATTTCGGGCACCGTGATTTTGCCCATCTCCTCTTTCATGCGCCTGAGTTCCAATCGGGCCTCACCGGAAGTAACAAAATCGACCTTGAATACGACCTTAGTCAGTACGAACCAGGATAGCGGCAGCATGACCATGCTCAATGGCACGCCCACGAGCATCCAGCGCGCGAAGTCGATTTCACGGCCGTAGCTGTCCAACATGAAGGCGGCCATCAAAGCGTTTGGCACAGTGCCGACGAGTGTCGACATGCCGCCGATCGTCGCACTGTATGCGATTCCCAGCAGCAATGCGTATTGAAAATCACGTCTCCCCTTGTCGTTCAACGTCGTGACCGAGTTATGAATGACAACGATGATGGAGACCGCGATCGGCAACAGCATCATTGTCGTCGACGTATTCATCACCCACATGCTGATGACAGCGCTCGCGAGCATGAAGCCTCCGACGAGCGAGCGTCCATTGCCACCGACGACCTGCAATACATTCAGCGCGATGCGGCGATGCAGATTCCAGCGCTGCATGGCGAATGCAACGATGAAACCGCCTAGAAACAGATAGATGACCTTGTTCGAGTAGGGTCGCGCGGTGTCGTGAATGGTAGCGATGTCGAGCAATGGAAAGGCGACCAATGGCAACAACGCCGTCACAGCAATCGGTACTGCCTCCGTCGCCCACCACACCGCCATGAGTACGCCCACTGACGCTGTGCGCCACGCCGGATCGGTGAGCCCTTCGGGCGCACCGGTCATCAGCATGATGATTGCGAGTGCCGGTCCGAGGAATAAGCCGACCTTCTGATGTGTTGAGCGGCCGAGCTGTGGTTCTGTGTCCGTCACCCTGATCTCCGTTGTAATTCTGCCGCCGCAAGGCGGGCAAGCGTATCGCGTTCGTCGTTATCGTCGCAATTTTTTACAGTTTCACCACATCTTGTGCGTGGCTCGCCTTCCTATACAAGATGTAGTAGCATTCACGCCGTACCGATCCGGTACGCACGGAGATGAGATGCAGTAAGGCAGTGCGGGTGGGCCACCATGCCGGATGCATGAATCTATGGCGGGTGTCACGTGCTTCCTCTCAACACGTCACCTGATGTGATCTGCTTCTCTAAGCCGGTCATGACCAGAGACGAAGCGGCTTACGCGCACGGGAGCAATACCACGCAGAAATCCATCGCAACAATGATGTTTCGATTTTTACTGCGCTTTGTAACCGGCCTGAAGCATCTTCCGCTTACTGTGCCGCCCAGTTTCTGGGCGGCTTTTTTCTTACACTCCTGTTATCCCGAATCTTGCGGAGCTAACGCATGACGATTAAACGGATGCGCGTATCGTTCGCCGGCGCCATTGTGATCCTGACGGCCGCTTGTGCATCGGGACCGCCCGAAGTTCCTTACCCGGCGTTCGTCAACGTTGACGACTTGCCGGACATTTTCATCGCTGGACTCCCTGGCGTCCGCGCGAAGGGATTGGCCGGCGCCACGTCAGACTCTGCCGGCGGCGGTTATCGGATCGATTTACCGTCGGCGTGGCAGGGTACGAGCGGTGCATCGCCCGGCAAGACGCTGGAAATTTTCGTAATCGATGGCGAGTTGAGCGTTGCCGACATCGACCTGAAACGTGGCGGCTACGCTTATTTGCCACCAGGCACGCTGGGCTTCAACCTGCAGTCACCTACAGGTGCGAAAATTCTCTATTTCCTCGACGACATCGACGCCACGGCAATGATCAGGACACCACTCATCCTGGAGAGCGGCATGCTGGAATGGGAAAACACCGAACACGAAGGATTGGCGACAAAAGTGTTGCGCTACGATCCCGGGTCCGGTGGGCGTTCCTGGTTGCTTCAGATCGAGCCGGGTGCGGATGTTCCCTGGGAGTCGTCCACGGCCAACCGCGAGGGATACTTCGTGGTGGGCAACTATACGCACAGCGAGTGCGTGGCCGGTGAACCGAGTACGGGCGTGTACGGCCCCGGGGGCTACGTCTATCGGCCGTCACACTCAATAAACGGTGGCCCCGAGTCCGAGGCTGTATCCACGTCGATCTGGTTTTTTCGCGAGCACACCGATTCCAAAGTGACCGTTCACGACGAATGTGAGGTGAGCGTCACCGGTTACTGAACACATCAAAAGCGATCGCATCATTTTTTGACGAGCTTCGTTATTCCTTTCCCGAGTTTCATGAGTTTCGTCAATGTCGCCGTGGGAATGTCGCTGATCTGCTCGTACCAGTTGCTGGTCGTCGCGACGAAGTCGAGCATGTTGCGAATGCGCTCCTTGGTCACCGGATCGGTGTCTTTCTCGGAATCGACTTCTGCTGCGCAGATCTTGAGCATCGACAGTGTCGGGTTCAGTTCGCGCTGCTTGCGCTGTTCGAGGATGACCCGGAACAACTCCCATACGTCGTGGATACACTCGAAGTAATCGCGCCGGTCGCCAAGTACGTGGGTCATGCGCACGAGGCCGTAGCTTTGCAGCTCCCGAATGCTAGTGCTCACGTTAGACCGGGCCACTGATAGCAGCTCGCAGATCTCATCTGCGCGTAGCGGTTCCGGCGACAGATAGAGCAGGGCCTGGATCTGTGCCACCGTGCGATTGGTGCCCCAGCGGGTACCCATTTCGCCCCAGTGCAGAACGTACTTTTCTACCGCTGGAGTCAGTTGCATCGGACGATTCCTCAATTTCTGTTTTAACAGAAATTACCGAAGTCCACAGATCTTTTCAAGAGCGGTAAGGGTTCGTTGGAGCGATCCTCGGACCGCTCCAACGTGATTAAGGCGCTACGGCCGTAACAACAACCCGGCGTGGAGCCGGCCAGCCCTCGATTGTCCGGGAAGGATCCTCAGGGTCGAGGGCCTCGGCGAGAGATTCGAAGCTCATCCATTCGGTCGAGCGCTGCTCGTCGGTGGTCGTTAGCGACTCGTCGATGATGTCGATGTCGCGGAAGCCGGTGCGTTGCAGCCAGGTCATGAGCTCGGCGATCGTTGGCAGCAGCCAGACATTTTTCATGCGCGCGTAGCGGTCGGCTGGCGTGCACGCGCAAGGCTCTTCGCCCGGCACGTAGATGGTTTCCAGAACAAGCTGTCCACCCTGCCGCAAGGTGCCCTTGAGCTGGCGCAGGTGATCGATTGGTGAGCGTTGGTGATACAGCACCCCCATGGATAACGTCGTATCGAAAACCCGAGGCGCATCGGGCAGTTCGTGCAAACGCAACGGCAACACGACAGCGGACACTGATTCCGTGTCCTGGGTGACGGCCAGAAACTGCATGACATACAACAACGTGGGATCGATCCCGAGTACGGAGGCGGCGCCTTCCTCGGCCATGCGCAGCACGTAGTAGCCGTTGCCACAACCGACGTCGAGTACGTGCCGTGCTCGTAGAGGCTCTATTGCATCTTTCACACGCGTCCATTTGAGATCGCTGCGCCATTCCGCGTCGATGTGAACGCCGCCCACGTCAAAAGGCCCTTTGCGCCAAGGCGACAGCTCCAGCAGAAGTTGCCGGCGCTGGTTGTCGTCTGTTGTCTCAGACAACTGCTCGACTGCCGTACGCCAGCGCGCAAAATCTCCATGCGCGGAGTCTGACAACCGCTCGCGCAGTATCGGCTGCAGCAAATCGTCCCATTCCTGCAACCCGAGTGCGGAGAAAAACCGGCGGAGGTTATCGTAGTCCAGCATAGCTAGCGGATCGCAATGATCGAAACGAAATTGAAATAGCGCAGCCACACGGCAGCGCTGCTGAAACCGGTACGCAGCAGACGCTCACGATGGTCGCTGACGGTTTCCGGGTTCAGGACGTTTTCGAGAGCGGCCCGCTTGCGGCTTACCTCGAGCGCGCTGTAGTCGTTGCGTCGCTTGTGTTCGTGATGAAGATCGACGAGCAATTTCTCCATCGCCGGGTCGGGATCGACCACTTTCTCGGACAACACCAGCAAACCACCCCGGTCCAGCCCGCTGAAAATTTTCGCGATCATTTCGTCACGTTGATCGATGGGCAGAAATTGCAGGGTGTAATTCATGACGATCATTGAGGCGTTCGCGAGTTGGGCGTCGCGAATGTTCCCCTCCACGACGTCGACAGGCGTCGCAGTCGGATGTCGAATACTTTCCTCGGCAATGATTTCCCGGCAGCGCTTGACCATGGCGGGTGCATTATCGATTGCGACGATGCGACAGCCATCCGCCCTGATGCCCTGGCGCATCGCGAGTGAGGCGGCGCCGAGAGAGCACCCCAGGTCATAGCAGTGGGTGCCCGCCCTCACGTAGCGCGCCGCCAGCGAGCCAATGGCCTCCAGCGACGCCGCATAGCCGGGGATGGAGCGGCGTAGCATGTCCGGAAATACGTTCGCGACGTCCGCGTTGAATCGGAAAGGCTCGTCGCCTTCCCTGTCGGTATAGATAGTGTCTTCGCTCATAGGCTTCTTGTTGGAGCGGTCCTGGGACCGCAACCGATAGGAGCGCCGCTTCGCGGCGCTCGACGATAAATCGCGCTTCAAGAAGCGCTCCAACGATGGGACAATCCAACCGAGTATGCTACGCGAACTTCACGAAGAACTCGGAATACCCACGGACTACGGCCGGGAAGGCGGTCCTCCCGCATACGATGAGGCCGGGGACCTGGTCGAAGTCGGCCTCAATCTGATCGGCCGGATGCAGCGTCTCACCCCCGAGGCGGCGGCGAAATGGCAGTCCATGGTGGTGGCGGCCAAGGCTGACGGCGTAATGTTGATGATTGTCTCCGGATTTCGCAGCTATGAGTACCAGGCGGCGCTGATCCGCAAGAAAATCAATGCAGGTCAGGTAATTACGGACATTCTGGAGGTCAATGCAGCGCCCGGGCACAGTGAGCATCATACGGGGCTCGCCGTCGACATAGCGACGCCGGGCTCGCGGCCGCTTACCGAGGAATTCGAGGAATCGGAGGCATTTCGCTGGTTGCAGGCCAATGCGGCGGGATTCGGCTTCACGATGTCCTATCCGCGGGGGAATCCCGCCGGAATCATCTATGAGCCCTGGCACTGGGCGATGAACGGCTGAAAAAGTAGGGTCGAACCGGACTTTTCCCGGAGATTCGGCAGCCGCGCCTCATTCCGAGAAAAAGTGCGGTTCGACCCTACTTTTTCGGGGTGAAGCTGTTGACAGGCAGGGGGTGCGGTTAGACAATACCCGGCTTGTGTCCGCGGAGGGGTACTCAAGCGGTCAACGAGGGCAGACTGTAAATCTGCTGGCTAAGCCTACGTAGGTTCGAATCCTACCCCCTCCACCAGATACTTGACGGCGGAGGTCAAAGGCGAACGACAGTATAGCAATATTGCTCTGCTTCGTTTTCCGAACGGAAATCGCTTAAGGACGGCAGCCGCGAGACACAATCAGAACCGGGTGCGTGACTGGGTTGGCAGTTTCGCCGAGGCGACGACAAAAGAAGACAATGAGAACCGGACGGTTTGATTAATAGACGACTGTCAGGATTTTTGCACGTTCGAAAAACGCGTGCAGTGAAGGTATACGGCCTGATAGGCGGGTGTAGTTCAACGGTAGAACCTCAGCCTTCCAAGCTGATGATGTGGGTTCGATTCCCATCACCCGCTCCAGACGAGAGGCAGAGCGCTAGCGAATCGAAGCCCACATAGCTCAGGGGTAGAGCACTTCCTTGGTAAGGAAGAGGTCCCCGGTTCAAATCCGGGTGTGGGCTCCAGCCGCTGCTGACAGATTTAGAGAGCCGCGATGAGAGGATTGCGGTAGTTAGAACGAAAAAAACCGACTTACAAACTTAGATAAGCAGGAAAGGCTCATGTCTAAAGAGAAGTTTGAAAGAACAAAACCGCATGTAAACGTAGGCACGATTGGCCACGTCGACCACGGCAAGACGGCGCTGACGGCGGCGTTGACGAAGGTCATGGCGGAGAAGCACGGTGGCGAGGTCAAGGGTTACGACCAGATTGACAATGCCCCGGAGGAGCGTGAGCGTGGTATCACGATTGCGACGGCGCACGTGGAGTACGAGACTGACAACCGCCACTACGCGCACGTGGACTGCCCGGGACACGCGGACTACGTGAAGAACATGATCACGGGAGCGGCGCAGATGGACGGCGCGATCCTGGTGGTGAGTGCGGCTGACGGGCCGATGCCGCAGACGCGCGAGCACATCCTGCTGGCGCGCCAGGTCGGCGTGCCGTACATCGTGGTTTACCTGAACAAGGCGGACCAGGTTGATGACGACGAGTTGCTGGAGCTGGTGGAGATGGAGGTCCGTGATCTGCTGTCGACCTACGAGTTCCCGGGTGATGACACGCCGATCATTACCGGATCTGCGACAAAAGCCTTTGAAGGCGATGACTCGGACATTGGTATACCGTCGATTCTGAAGCTGGTTGATGCGATGGACGATTACATTCCGGTGCCGGAACGTGCCATTGACGGTGACTTTTTGATGCCGGTTGAGGACGTGTTCTCGATTTCGGGTCGTGGCACGGTGGTGACGGGTCGAATCGAGCGCGGCGTGGTGAACGTTGGCGACGAGATCGAGATTGTTGGCATCAAGGACACGGAGAAGACGACCTGTACGGGCGTGGAGATGTTCAGGAAGCTGCTGGACCAGGGCATGGCGGGTGACAACGTGGGCGTATTGCTGCGTGGCACCAAGCGCGAAGAGGTTGAGCGTGGCCAGGTACTGGCGAAGCCGGGCTCGATTACGCCGCACACCAAGTTCGAGGCAGAGGTTTATATTCTGACGAAGGATGAGGGCGGCCGTCATACGCCGTTTTTCAAGGGATATCGTCCGCAGTTTTACTTCCGTACGACGGATGTAACGGGTGCGGTGGAGTTGCCGGAGGGCACCGAGATGGTGATGCCTGGCGACAACGTGCAGATGGTGGTTGAGCTGATTGCGCCGATCGCGATGGAAGACGGCCTGCGGTTCGCTATCCGCGAGGGCGGCCGTACTGTCGGTGCCGGCGTCGTGGCGAAGATCATCGAGTAAGCATCGAGGTATAGAGGAGCGCGATTACCGAATGGAGTGGGCGTTTTTTCGCGTTCACTGGAGTCGGTTTTCTCGACATTTTCAAGCGAAAAAAGGCCAGTAGCTCAATTGGCAGAGCGGCGGTCTCCAAAACCGCAGGTTGGGGGTTCGATTCCCTCCTGGCCTGCCATTTGAGCTTTCAGGTCGGATACAAGACATGATCACACAAACAGAGACGAGCGAGAGTGGTGTTCTGGACATTCTCAAGCTGCTGATTGCGGCCGGCGCTCTCGTGGGCGGCCTTTACGGCTACTACCTTTACGAGAACGATATCGCGCTGCCGCTGCGTGTACTTATGGTCCTTGGCGGCACAGGTGCCGGTATTGCAATTGCGATGACGAGCACCCAGGGACAGCGCCTCTGGCATTTCATCCAGGGCTCGCGTGTCGAAATTCGCAAGGTGGTTTGGCCGACACGGACGGAAACGACGCAGACGGCAATCTCGGTATTCGTCTTTACGCTGATTTTGGCATTGTTCTTCTGGGCGCTGGACTCCGGTCTGCTCTGGTTGACACGGCGCCTGGTCGGCTAAGCGCGTTAGACGACGTTCGGAGGTAATACGCAGTGTCCTTACGATGGTACATCGTTCACGCCTATTCGAATTTCGAACACAAGGTGAAATCGTCCCTCGAAGAGCGCATCGAGCGCATGGGACTGCAGGACAGGTTTGGTGAAATTCTCGTCCCGACCGAAGAAGTGGTCGAGATGAAGGAAGGACAGAAGCGCCGCAGTGAGCGCAAGTTCTTCCCGGGCTACGTGCTCGTACAAATGGAAATGGACGACGAGACCTGGCACCTCGTCAAAGAGGTACCGAAGGTGCTCGGTTTCATTGGTGGATCGAGTGACCGGCCGGCGCCGATCACGGACAAGGAGGCAGATCAGATACTGCAGCGTGTTCGTGAGGGTGTCGACAAGCCGCGGCCGAAGGTTCTGTTCGAGCCGGGAGAGGTCGTTCGGGTCACCGATGGTCCGTTCAATGATTTTAGTGGAGTCGTTGAGCAAGTGAATTACGAAAAGAGTCGCTTGCAGGTTGCGGTTCAGATTTTGGGGCGGTCGACGCCCGTCGAGCTTGATTTCGGACAAGTTGAGAAGTCGTAAATACGAGGAGCTCTTTCTAAGAGCGTTTGAACTCGAAGAGGTAATACAAAGTGGCTAAGAAAGTAGCTAGTTACATCAAGCTGCAGGTTCCTGCAGGCCAGGCTAATCCGTCTCCGCCGGTCGGACCGGCGCTGGGTCAGCATGGCGTGAACATCATGGAGTTCTGCAAAGCGTTCAACTCCACAACCCAGGGTGTTGAGCAGGGTTTGCCGATTCCCGTGATTATTACGGTCTATGCCGACCGCAGTTTCACGTTCATTACCAAAACTCCGCCCGCCGCGGTTCTGCTGCGAAAGGCCGCTGGCGTCAAGAAGGGTTCGGGGACTCCGAACACGGACAAGGTCGGCGAGGTCAATCGTGCGCAGCTCGAAGAGATCGCGACGACGAAGATGCCGGACCTGACCGCGGCCGATATGGATGCAGCGGTTCGTACGGTTGCCGGCACGGCGCGCAGTATGGGCATCGAGACAAAGGGGGTGAAGTGATGGCTTCCTTAAGCAAACGTAAAAAAGTTGCGCGCGAAAAGATCGATGCGGGTAAAGCCTATATCGTCGACGAGGCACTGTCTCTCGTCAAAGAGCTCGCGACGGCAAAATTTCCAGAGAGCATCGACGTTTCGGTCAACCTCGGCGTCGATCCACGCAAGTCGGACCAGGTCGTACGCGGTTCCACTGTGTTGCCGAACGGCACGGGTAAAACGATCCGCGTTGCGGTATTCGCGCAGGGCGAGAATGCTGACAAGGCAACTGCTGCCGGCGCCGACATCGTCGGCTTCGAAGATCTGGCAGAGACTGTCAAGAGTGGCGAGCTCAACTTCGATGTCGCCATCGCGACGCCGGACGCAATGCGCGTCGTCGGTCAGTTGGGACAGATTCTCGGTCCCCGCGGCCTGATGCCGAACCCGAAGGTCGGCACGGTGACGGCTGACGTTGAAGCCGCAGTGAAAAACGCGAAGGCCGGGCAGGTCCGTTACCGCACCGACAAGGCGGGCATTATTCACTGCCCGATCGGTCGTGCCGATTTTGAAGTGACGGCACTGAAGGAAAATCTCGAAGCGTTGCTGGCCGACTTGAAAAAGGCCAAGCCGGCGGCATCGAAAGGGCAGTACGTCATGAAGCTGACGGTCTCCTCAACGATGGGGCCCGGACTAGCTATAGATCGGGCGTCAGTAGACGCTTAGATACAAAGAAATTTGTCGCGGCGTCTTATGACGGCGCGGTGAATCGCCGCAAGGACGCGGCAATCGTCGAAGACCACAGGTGACCGGGTTGATTCCCGGTCTTAATCAGTGCCTGTGTAGATGGTGAGACCTGAGTCAGTTTGAACTGGCAACGGTTGCCATCCGACCGGGGGCAAGATGCCCCCAAATGGGTAGGTGAAAGAAGGAAGGGCTAACCGCCAAGAGACATTGTCTCAAACGGAGTGCCCTGCTCTTAGTTCGCTATTGTGAGTAACCGTAGGCCAGGAGTACAAAATGGCACTAAAACTCGAAGACAAGAAAACTCTTGTCAAAGAGGTGAACGCGGTTGCAGGGGACTCGATAACGGCTGTCGCAGCCGAATATAGAGGCCTTTCTGTTGCAGAAATGACGGACTTGCGCAGAGAAGCGCGCAATGCCGGCGTATACCTGCGTGTCGTCAAAAACACGCTGGCACGTCGCGCCGTCGTGGGCACCGAATTTGAGTGTATGCGAGACACTCTGAAGGGGCCGATTCTGCTCGCGTTTGCGAAGGATGATCCAGGTGCCGCCGCCAGGGTAATCAAGGATTTCGCCAAAGGGCATGAAGCTCTGCAGGCGGTATCGCTGTCAGCTGGTGGGCAATTATTGCCTGCGTCGGATCTCAGCAGGTTGGCGAGTCTGCCAACGCTGGATCAGGCGCGCGCGATGTTGCTCGGCGTCGTGATGGCACCGATGACCAAGCTGGTACGCACTTTGGCCGAACCTCCTGCGATGCTCGCACGCACATTTGCTGCGCGTGGTGAGCAGGAAGCGGCCTGAATCGTCAGATTCAAAGTCTTTTAATGAAACAAGCAAGTATCCCTGACTCAGGGACGTAAATTTAGAGGAAATCAAAATGGCAATGTCAAACGAAGACCTGCTCAAGGAATTGAGCGCCAAGCCGATCATGGAAGTCGTTGAACTCGTCAAGATGCTCGAAGACGAGTGGGGCGTATCGGCAGCTGCTCCGGTAGCTGTTGCTGCGGGTCCGGGTGCCGGCGGAGATGCCGGAGAAGCTGCAGAGGAGAAGACCGAATTCGACGTCGTTCTTGCAAGCTTCGGCGGCAACAAGGTTGCTGTCATCAAGGCCGTCCGCACGTTGACGGGCCTTGGTCTCAAGGAGGCCAAGGACGCAGTTGAAGGCGCACCTACAGCGATCAAGGAAGGCGTAACAAAAGACGAAGCTGAAGAAGTTAAGAAGACACTTGAAGAAGCCGGCGCAACGGTTGAACTCAAGTAGTCGCTGGCGCGACGATCGCGCTGACGTAGTCACTTGATACTTCGCTTTTTGTTACAGGACCCGACGGTCCACTGCCAGACAGCCGGTCGTTTCGCGACCGGCTGTTTGGCGTATTTGTTTTTTATGAGGGTGATCCCGAATGGCTTATTCGTTCACTGAGAAAAAGCGCATCCGCAAGAACTTCGGCAAACGGCCGACGATTCTCGATGTTCCTTACCTGTTGTCGATCCAGGTCAACTCCTATCGCAAGTTCCTGCAAACGGACAAGACGATAGAGGAGCGAGGCGATATCGGTTTGCACGCGGCGTTCCAATCCGTATTCCCGATCGTCAGTTACTCGGGCAATGCGGCCCTGGAGTACGTGAGCTACCGGCTCGGCGAGCCGGTATTCGACGTCAAGGAATGCCAGATGCGTGGTCTGACCTATGCGGCGCCGATCCGTGTCAACGTGCGCCTGGTCATTTACGACAAGGAAGCCAGCGGTACGCCGAAACCCGTCAAAGACATCCGCGAACAGGAAGTCTATCTCGGCGAAATGCCGCTCATGACCGATCACGGCACGTTCGTGATCAACGGTACCGAGCGTGTCATCGTTTCGCAGCTGCATCGATCGCCGGGCGTATTTTTCGATCACGACAAGGGCAAGACGCATAGCTCCGGCAAGTTGCTGTTCTCGGCGCGCATCATTCCCTATCGCGGATCCTGGCTGGATTTCGAATTTGATCCGAAAGACAGCGTATTCGCCCGCATCGATCGCCGCCGCAAGTTGCCGGTTACGATCATTCTGCGTGCGCTGGAAATGACTAACGAAGAAATGCTCGATCTTTTCTTCGAGACCAACGATTTCTATCTTTCGGAGAAAGAAATCAAGATGGGTCTTGTGCCAGACCGG
>Ga0255054_10000527_pt1 | contig 22567 bp, 20 predicted proteins | sample JV7_2_23_MG_FD_188634 | JGI IMG/M metagenome (GOLD analysis project Ga0255054, IMG submission 188634) | Seawater microbial communities from Jervis Inlet, British Columbia, Canada - JV7_2_23 | ecosystem: Environmental > Aquatic > Marine > Inlet | place: Canada: British Columbia | collected...
CTCACCCAAGACCGACCCTGGCTCGGCCAATACCACCTCATCGCCATCTACCAACAAGCCCTCACCCCAACCCAAATCACCCAAAACAACACCGCAGGACCCAACCCCTGACCGATCCACGCAAGGCGCTAGGTCGACACGATCAGTGAACACGTGTCCGTCGCTATCCGCCACGCTGTGCCAAGTGTTTGATGCTCGACAGCGGCGCGCGAATCCGCTTGTAAAATCTGCGGCGAGAGTGCACATCCCAATACTTCAACTCCACAGCCAGCCGTGCTGCGTCGAGGGACATCTCCACGGCGTCGCGGGCCGTCCCCTCGAGTGATCGCGGATGCAATTCCATCGATTCGATGAGCTCCGATCGCCGGTAGCCCATCAACGCGAGGCGGCGATCACCTATTCGATGCAGATAGTTCCGCCCCCAGTACCGTCGCAAGGGGCTCCGATAGCTCTCCGCCCACGCGTCAACCCTCCCCACGGTGATGTCCCCGTCGAAGGCATCGCGCTTCGGATCGCCTTTGCCCCGTATCTCCACATCGGAGTACCGACCAACATCGGCCTCCCTCGCGGAGAGACCGCAGTAATCGAACACACCAGCCACGACCTCGGCGGGCCGGGCGACGAGGTCCTCGTAACGAATCGCTATGGACCGCGCTTCGTTCTCCTCGTAGGACGCTACGAGGTTCTCGAGTCCCACCTCCAGGCCAAGCCGCCATCGATTGAAGCTCCAGCGATCGGAGGACCCCGCCGCACCTCCGAGCCTCATCCCTTCTCCCCACATCTCGGCCATCGATGCCGCAACGGCAAGTGGGTTTCGCCAGAGGTACACGAATTTCGCGTTCGGGAACAGCGAGAACAGCTCGTCCAGGATGAAGTAGTACGGGGGGCTCTTCTCCACGAAGAACCGGGTCCCGGGCGGGGAAGCTTTCGTGTACAGCCGGCTCGCCAAGCCGGTGACTTCCTCCAAATAGTCGATCACGCCATTCGGGAGCTGTTCCACAAACTGCGTTACAGCGCTCACCTGGGCGACGTGGTCGTATTCCGCGATCACACCCCTCTTCCGGAGCGCGTAGACCAGAGGAAGCAGCAGCCATGGCTCACCGGCAGTCGCCACCTCGGCATGAGTTGCCAGCAGCCGTTGCAGCAACGTCGATCCGGTGCGCGGCAGCGAGAGGATGAATACTGGCGTAACCAGATCTGGCCCGGCGCCAGGAACAGCGATCTCAGACGGATCAGGCGGCGCCACACCACGCCCGCGATCTTCACCCATGACTCCCCCCGCTCCCTTTCACCGCAAACGCTTTCTCCGATCGTACCCTCGAGACCGAACCTCTTGGTGACCACCTCACTCAATCGAGCCGGCGCGAGTAGGTTTCAGACAGCGGCCGCCGGGCTGCGGCGAATTCCTCCGGGATAACGGGGTCGCCACAGACGAAGCGTGCGCAGCAGCGACTTTCGGCGTTTTCGGCCACGCAGTCTCCACAGTCACCGTCGAGGAGGTGAGGACGCATGCGGCGTGGTGATGTCTCGCACGCGTTCAGCGGCTCAGCTGCGGTGATCGGGGGACGAGAACCACACTGCTTGATGTCCTGATCAGCGGGGCGACGCAGGCCGGTCCGACGAGTCTTTACGACTGCCGTTACCGCCACCCCTAGCGTTCATGTATGAGACGAAGGAGATCCTGTTCTTTGATCGCTACGCCTACTGGAACGGGGAAGCTCGTCGGACGAGTCCCCCTATGAGAGACCGAAAGGCGCGACGGCCGCCGGCACAGCCACCGCCCACGGCACCCGCCATCCCCACGCCATGAGGCTGCACACCGCCGCCAATCGGCTCAAGCACGTCCTCTCGTCGCTGACCACTCCAGAGAAGTGGCTGTACCGTCGCGGATTCCTGTCGACCGCGGACATGACGCTTCCCGACATGATTGGCATCGGCATGGCAAGGTCGGGCACCACGTGGCTGTACCGGAACCTCATGGAACACCCTCAGGTTCAGCGTCGCCCTCGCCCGAAGGAACTCCACTACTTCAACAACCACTTCGGCCGACCGCTCCGTTGGTATGCAGCACAATTCGACCACGGGGATGGGCTGCGATTCGAGATCACGCCCGGTTATGCCCATCTCGCTGTGAGGCGTATCGACTTCATCAGGTCCATCCTCCCCGACGTCAAGATCCTCGTACTCTTCCGAGAGCCGACCGCTCAGGCGTGGTCCGAGACCGTCCTGCACAGGGTGGGGAAGCAGGCCACCTCCCTCGACAACACCGACCAGGACCGATTCCTGGCGACGCTGCGCGAGGTGGCCGAAGCCGCGGACTATGTCCAGATCCTCGATAGGTGGGAGTCGGTCTTTCCCCGCGAACAGATCTTCGTGGGTTTCTTCGATGATCTCGTAACTCGTCCTCGCGGCCTTCTCAGCGACGTCTTCGAGTTCCTTGGCCTCACGAGGCAAGTCGACTGGTGTTCCTTTCCCTATGCCGAGAAGGCAAACGCCGCTGTCCCGATTGCCATCCCAAGCCACTACCGGGAGGTCCTACGGGAGATCAACCAGCCGAGGATCGAGGCCATGCGGCGTCGCTTTGGCCCGCGGGTCGACGGCTGGTTCGAGGCATCCTGATGGATCACCGTCGATCATCCTCCGACCCTGCTCACCAGCCGCTACCGATCCGCCGGACTCGAGGACATCCTTGGCCGCCCGGCATTGGTCGGGCGCAGGGGCTGATACCCTTTGCTGCATTGGGGGAATATCGACTTGAGACATCCGCTCTTCGACATCGCTTCGAGACGACCACTCGCAATCTTGCTCCGCACGCGGTTGCAGCCCGTCGCTTTGGTTTCCTCGCGTCCGTCCACGAACAGGAGCCGGGCGGATAGATGAGCTATTTCGAACGTCTGCGCCAGCGGGAACTCATCGATGGCCCGATATGTGTCGCCGTCGTGGGCTCGGGATTCGTGGGCCGCGGCATGATCCGACAACTGACGATCACCGACGGCATGACGCCTTCTGTTGTCGTCAACAGAACCACGAGTCGCGCGGTCTCCTCCTACGAAGCCGCTGGTTGGCGCCGCGAAGAAGTCGTTGTGAGCGACGATCCGGACACCCTTTCCGCAGCAATCTCCGACGGTCTCCCAGCGGTCTCACCCTCACCCGGTGTACTCGGTGAGCTCTCGGCGGTCGACGTCGTCGTAGAAGCGAGTGGAGCCGTCGAGTACGGCTCCGTGGTGTGCCTGGACGCCCTTCGGGCGGGCAGACACGTGATCTCGATGAACTTCGAGTCGGATGCGACGGTCGGGGCACTGCTGCGGCGGTCAGCCGACGAGAACGGTGTTGTATATACCGGAAGTGATGGCGATCAACCTGGTGTGATGAGCCGTCTCGTCGACTATGTACAAGGGATCGGGCTCACCGTCGCGGCTGCAGTCAACTGCAAGGGATTTCTCGACGTCCATGCGACGCCCGACACGATTCGGGAGTTCGCCGAACGACAGAAGACCAGTCTTCCGATGACTACCGCGTTCACCGATGGCACGAAGATGAACGTGGAGAACGCCTCATTGGCCAACGCCACGGGCCTCGTGCCCGAGCGAAGAGGCATGCACGGCGTGCAGACGACCCTGGCCGACGCACTCGACGATTTCTCGGCGGTGCTGGTGAACGAAGGCGTTGTCGACTACACCTTGGGTGGCGACTTCCGGGCCGGTGTGTTCGTGATCGGCCGTAGCGACAATGCCGAGGTCCAGCATTACCTCAACTACCTCAAGATGGGCTCGGGACCGTGGCATCTCTTCTTTCGGCCCTGGCATCTCGTCCATATGGAGACCCCGTTGTCAATCGCTAAGGCGGTGCTGGACGGTCAGGCCACGATCGCTCCGAGGCTCGTACCGGTCGTCGATGTCGTGACGATCGCGAAACGTGACCTCGTAGCCGGCGAACCGCTCGATGGCATCGGCGGTTACACGACCTACGGGCAGATCGACACGGTAGAGAACGCTGCAGGGCTTCTCCCTGTGGGATTGACGGCTCACGCCACGATGGTCCGATCGGTTGCCCGGGACCGGCCCGTGACGCTCGATGATGTCGAGCTCGACTCCGAAGCGCCTCTCGTGCGCCTGCGGGCGGAGCAGAACACCCTGGTGCGTGACGGAGACACGGTCGCGTGAACGGGCCGAGCACCTCAGGTCTCCCGCGGACCGCCGGCGGACCGATCTTCCTGCTCGGCATCACCGGGCGCAGCGGTACGAACTACGTCCGCGACCTGATTGCGCTTCATCCCGACTGCGAGAAGGCACGATCCCCAATCTGGGAGGACTTCTTCCTGCACGAGGCCGCTCCGCTCTTCGAGTTCGAGCGCAAGGTGAGGTCGCATTGGAAGAGCTGGAACGCCGCGGAGGTCGGATCCGAGCTGTTACCGAGGGTCGGCGCTGCGCTCCTGGCGTTCTTGTCGGAAGGCGTCGAGAGGAGAGTCATTGCCAAGACTCCCAGCGTGCGCAACCTCGAGCGCTTCTTCGACCTGTTTCCCAACGCCTATCTCGTGATCATCGTGCGCGATCCCCGTTCGGTGGTGTATTCAGCCGTGGCGAGTTTCAAGGCCGATGCCGAGGGATGGGCGCGTGACTGGGTCAAGGGAGCAACCGCCATCGCTTCTCTCCAGGACGACCCGCGTGCCGAGCACAAGCGATTCCATGTCGTGCGGTACGAGGACCTCGTTACAAACGGGCGATCGACGATCACGGAGCTGCTCCGCTTCCTCGACTTGGGGCAGACAGAGTTCAACTTCGGTGCGGCCGCCGACCTTCCGCCTCGTGGGTCTTCCCAGCTCGCTGGTACTGGAGAAATGCACTGGCGCCCCACTCAATCGCCGGGAGCGTTCGAACCACTACGACGTTGGGAGGCATGGCCTGAGAGCGAGCTGGAACGTATCGAGTGGATCAGCTCTCCTCACATGGATCGGTTCGGCTACGTGCCAGTGACGGCGGCCCACCGCCCCTGGCTCCACCGCGTCCGGGACGCAGCCCTGCTGTCCCGGCTTGCGATGCGGCAAATTGGTGGCCGCCTGCGTCGCCGGTGACCCTTGCCATCAAAGGTGTAACGACCAACTGGAACCCACCTTGCGTACCCGTCGCAACTGGAACGAGGTCCACAGGTAGGCACCAAAGACAACGGGACCGAGCCGCGAGGCGAGAGCGAGTCGCTGAACCCGTCGGTCTTTCGGATCCTCGCGGTGGGCTTGCAGGAGCGTCGTACGGGCGGCTGGGAAGTCACCGAGCTGCCATTGCGCCAAAGCCACCTTGCGATTCCAACTCCGCGCCACCTCAGGCTGCGATGCGATGTCTCGCGCGTGTTTGCGTGCAACGGCCAACAGGGCACGGTGCTTCCGGGATCCTGCATAGATACGCTCGCGTGCGTGCTCGTGCTTGACCAGCAATATGTCGGCATTGGCGATGATGGGGATCGCTCTGGCCAATCTGACGAGGAAATCCCAGTCTTGATAGGCCGCGAGGCTCGCATCGAATCCCACGGATCTTGCCAAATCCGTGCCGACCATGAGCTGACCCGTTGTGATCCACGATTGGGGACCGAGGATCAACTGGTCGAAGGTGATTCGCCGGGCCGGCGGCACTTGGGAGGTGAGGGTGTCGCCGCTCTTCTCGGTGAAGCCACACAGAACGGCCTTTTCCAGTCCTCCGAGGGCGTCCAATTGAGAAACCAAGAAGTCTGGCCGGAGCTCGTCATCCGAGTCGAGAAAGGTCACGAACCTCCCACGTGCACGAGCAGCTCCCATATTGCGAGCGGTCGGCGCTCCGCGATTCGTATCGAGGCGGATGGTCCGGATCCGAGGATCCGCTATATCGCTGAGCGATGCTCCCACGTCGACATCCGACCCATCGTCGACGACGATGAGCTCCCACGAATCGGTGGTCTGGGCACAGACGCTCGCAATGGCTCTGCGGAGAAGGTCCAGGCGGTTGTGGACTGGAATCACGATGGTGACGAGAGGTGTCGGCATCTTGCGGAGGTCTTCTCCCGATCGACCCTCGCGTATCGCCGCGCTGTGTCCGTTCTCCATCCGCATGCTCCTATTGTCGTACAGACGCAGATGTCCTCAAGGCATAACACCGACAGCACGCCCTTCGTGGTCCTCACCACCCAGCGCTCCGGCTCTGTTCTCCTCGTGCAGGCCCTGCGGAGCCACAGCGACGTGGAGTGTTACCACGAGATGTTCAAACGCTCACACCGTCACGAACGTTCTCTGAACTCCTATCTCGAGCAGTCGAGAGCGCGCCGATCGGCCCGCTATCTGCTGCCGTACCAGACGAGCGCTGCCTACCTAGAGGAGCTGTTCTCTTCCCAGCCACAGGCACGAGCGGTCGGCTTCAAGCTCATGTACAACCAGTTGCGCCGCCATCCAGAGCTGTGGCTTCTCTTCAAGCGACGAGAGATACTGGTCGTTCATCTCATACGGGCGAACGTACTACACACTGAGGTGTCAGCGATTCGCTCCCGCGAGACCGGGCTGTTTCATACGAGGGAGCAGGGTGAGACGAAGGTGCTGATCGACGTTCCGACGCAAGATCTGGTGAAACGTCTCGAACGCCGGGAACGGTCGATCCGCCGCCATCAAAGGCTTCTCCATGGATTCTCGAGTCTGGAACTATCTTTCGAAAGCCTGGTCGACGACCGTGAACAAGCCTCCGATCGCCTTTGCGACTTCCTCGGCGTGGAGCGCCGGATGCTGGTTACCACGTGGAAGAAGGTAGCGCCGGCAGACCTCGCCGACGTGGTCGGGAACTACGGTGAGGTCGAACAGTGCCTCCGTGACACGCGGTTCGGCCGACTGCTCGACGCCCGACCCTCAACCTGACGAGATCATGGTTTCGGCGGCCGCCACCGGTCGCCGATGACCCTGGACAGTGCCGACCACACCCTGGGACCGGCCAGAGCAGCTGCGAAATACACCCACCCTCGCCATCGGAATGGGTTCACCATCACCCCATTCCAAGTGCCCCGCACAGCAGGGAGCCACCTCCCCGCGCGAAGATAGCTGATGCCCATGACGGTCAGGTAGCGGGAGTGGCGACCCCGGTGCCGCGAGAACGCGGCGGCGTGCTTCCCGACGGTACGCTCCATTGCACGGGCGCGGGCGAGCACATCCTTCGAGCGACGTTCTCCGTGGTGAGCGGTCATCAAATACGTAACCCGGTCCAATCCCTGGATCGAGCACATCTGGTTGAGACGAAGGAAGAGATCATCGTGCTCCGTCCCAGCCATCTCTTCGTCCCAGCCTCCTGCGTCGACGAGCACCGTGGTCGGCACCAGCAGTGTGTTGTGGGTTTGGAACGAGCGCCCCTCGAGGGGCTCCTCCAAGAAGTAGTCGGCACCGAGAGCGAACGTACGCGGCATCCGCTCCTCGACGATCCTGTCTGAGTCATCGACGAGTTGGATCCCCGTCAGCACGGCAACCGGGGCCGGAAGGGATGAACTGCGGACGCAGGCGAGTGAAACGGAGACCATGTCCGGCAGGAGTCGGTCGTCGTCGTCGAGGAACATGATCCACGCACCTCGAGCAGCGTGGAGAGCAGCGTTTCGGGCGGCACACGGCCCTCCGGGCACGTCGCGGTGGATGACACGGACACGATGGTCTTCGAAATCAAGCCGGAAGGGAGGGTCCGAACCGTCGTCGACAACGACGACCTCGAAGTCGGTCAAGTCCTGAGACAGCGCGCTGCGGACGGCGCGGTGCGCCAGGAGCGGACGATCCTTGGTAGTGATCGCGATCGTGACCAGCGGCTCAATCATGGATGGCCCCCAGCCGACTCAATAGCCGCTGAGCAACCCCGCGCGGCGACCGTACTCGAAAGCTCGACCGTAGATCCACAATCCGAGCGGGTAGAGGACGAGACAGAATCCAACCAACGCCAGCGACGCCTGCCAAGCCGAGGGACCAGGGAGATCAGCGCCCGCCGGCATCATCACCCGGCGCAGTGCTTGAAGCACGTAGGTGTGGGGGAGCAACCACGCCAGCGGCCGGATCCAGTCGGGCAGCACCTCGACGGAATAGAACGTCCCCGACAAGATCGACGCCGCTACACCATAGATTGCGAGGACCGGATCAGCCCTCTTCGAGAGCACCTTCAACGACGCATTCAGGATCCCGATCCCGAGGGTCGCCGCGAGGCCGAGGAGGAGAATCAGCACTGCTGCGGGGAGTCCTTGCCACCGGTAGGAGGCTCCGAAGAAGAGCGACCCTCCGAACACGATGGCGGCAGTGGTGAAGGAGACGACGATCTGCCATTGGACGAGGACGAATGGGAGCACGCGCCAGCGGATCGGCTCGACGAGCAACATCTCCAGCCGGCCCAGGTTGATTGTCCGAGCGAGGCTACTCGACAGGCTCTGCAGACCGGCGCCGAGCACACCCATTCCGATCAGCCCGATAACGACGAACGTGTAGTAGTCGTATCCGACCGCTGCGCCCTGTGTACCAACGAACTGGGCGATGAAGAAGAAGGTGACCACCGGAACGAGGCTGCTCAGGCTACGCATGCCGAAGCCGAGGGGGTAGTTGAACTCCTCGCGGGCGTCCATCCGGATGAATGCATTGCTGATGCGATACCCGCGTTCGGCGCGTTTGCGGGTTGCGGAGAGCACGGTCACGATCCACCTTCCGAATCCGCGCGAAGGATCTTTGCAAGCAGCTCCTGGAGGCGCATCCGGGAGCGGCTGAGCGACTCGATACCGTCAAGGCTCCCGTTGAGCTGGTGCAGTAACGACCCTATGGGCAACTCGGTGTCGAGAACGAGCTGCCCATCAGCACAGGACACCGTATCAACCCCGTCGAGAGCCGAGAGGATCCGCTCGGCGGATCGCGCAGCATTCCGAGTGTCGAAGTCGATTGTGATGTGCGGCTGTTCCCACTCGCTTCGCAGCACATCGAGGTCGCCCCAAAACACCATCCGACCCTCGTTGAGGAGCAACACCCGGTCGTGCAGAGCCTCGATTTCATCGATGCGGTGCGAACTCAGCAACACGGCCAAATCCGCTTCCCGCGTAATCCGCTTGATGAGCTCGATGAGCTCATAGGAGCCAACGGGATCTACTGCGCCGGTCGGTTCGTCGAGGATGAGGAAATCCGGCTCGTGGAAGAGGGCGCGCGCCAGCATGAGACGCGCCCGCATGCCGGAAGACAGCGCGAATCCTGCTCGGTCGGCGGCATGCCCAAGTCCGACCATGTCCAGCGTCTCAGTGACGCGCCTTTGTATCTTGGCCTCCCGCAGTCCCTGCAGCCGACCGTGAAACTCCAAGTTCTCTCGGCAGGTGTGCCGAAGCCAGATCGTTCGGTCCTCGGCGGGCATGAAACCCACGCGGCTCCGAATCTTCGCCGACTCCGTTTCGCAATCCCAGCCGGCAATGGAGGCAGAGCCGGAGGTAGGTGTCGTTAGACCTGTCAGGATCCTGAAGAGCGTTGATTTGCCGGCGCCGTTCGGCCCAACGACCGCGCAGATCGTTCCTTGCTCTACGTCCAGAGAAACGCCGTCCAGAGCGAGCACCGGTTCGTCCACAGAGCTGCGAAGCAGGATCCGCATCCACCACTCGGACGGCTCGTAGACCTTGACCACGTTTTCCACGCGAATTACCGGTTCAGGCATGGTCCGTCCTGCGAGAGGGAGGTGAGTGAGTTCCGAAGATATGGGCCCGATCGGCGCACTAGGCGATCAACAACTCCTTGCCGGATTCTCGCCGTGTTGACATGCACGTTCATCGGATCCGCCAGTTGCTGTCTTGATGAGGTTCTGACCAACCGGCAACGAGTGTGACCACCTCGCCGGGCCCCGATGCGATGGATAGATGGATGCTAACACCGGCACCGGTTTCCACTCCGAAGAAACCGGACGCCGGCTGTCGCTTCTGTCGGTTTGCGGCGTGGGGTCGACTCGATTGCTGAACCTGCCTCGGGTTCGGATCCGTCCTTGTCGTGGATCTCTGAGACCGGAGCATGAGATGGCGCGCCGGACTCTTCCAGAGCTCGCACAACATGCCCATGCCTCAGCCAACCCACCAGGGATTGGCTTCCGCCCATCGCAGGGTCTGTGCGACGCCCTCTCGAAGGGAAGTGGATGTCTCCCATCCGAGGACCCGCTGCGCTTTTGACGTGTCGGGCACTCGACGATCGATGTCCTCGTATACGTTGCCGAACTCCGAGCTCGTGACGAAATCAACTGCATCGATAGTCGTTCCAGACACCTCGATCACAAGTTCGACTGCTTCGCGGATCGCGGTCTCCGTGCTGGAGCCAATGTTGAACACCTCCCCGATGGCCGCGTCGCTCGCGCCGGCGAGCAGCGTCCCAGCGACGGCATCGCCGACATAGGTGAAGCATCGAGTCTGTTTGCCACCGTCATATACGAGCGGTGGCTCTCCCCGCAGGACCCGCCGAACGGTTTCGGAAACGACGTAACCGGGCGCCTGCCGGGGTCCGTACGCGTTGAAGAACCGTACGACCGTGACGGGGAGGTCGTGGTGTCCATGGGCGGCCAGCACCATGTGTTCGCCGAGAGCCTTCGACGTGCTGTAAGACCACCGGTCTACGGACGTCGACCCCAACACTCTGTCGTCGTCCTCACTCCACGGAACACGCGGATTTCGTCCGAACACCTCGCTGGTCGATGTGAACACAAGTCTGGTGTCGCATTCGACGGCAGCACGGATCACGTTACGAGTGCCGATCACGTTGACGTCTATGACGTTGAGAGGATCGGCGAGATAGTTGCCTACGCCGACGACCGCCGACAGGTGGAAAACCAGATCGGCTTCGGCTACGAGCCTCGAACAGGCATCAGCGTCTCGGATATCACCCTCCACAAAGCGAAACGCGGGTTGTTCGCCGGCACGATCCAGGTTCCGCCCTCGAGTTCGGTCGAATGCGACGACATCTCGACCCTGTTCGAGGAGGAGGTCGATCAGGTGGCTTCCGATGAAACCGGCTCCTCCGGTGACGAGGACCGTCACCGTCCGATGCCGCGAAAGCGCATGCCGAGTTCTCGGATCCGCTCGATCTGGCTCCTGCGGAAGTACATCCTCCCGTCGACGATCAAGCATCCTGGATTGGTCTGCCCGGCCAATTCCTCCATCTCGATCCGACGGAAGTCATCATGGCCCGCCAGGAAGGCAACGACATCGGCTCCCTTGACCGCTTCTTCGACCGTTGCCGACAGTGGCACTTCGGTGATCGTCAGCGCCTCGTGGGCACTCACCCAGGGATCACAAACGGCCAGCTCACATCCGCTCTGTTCCAGCAGGGCAATTGTGTCCTTGGTGGGAGTGAACCGCAGGTCGCCGGTGTTGTTCTTGAATGCGAGCCCCAACACGGCCACTTTCGACGTTTCGAGCGACTTGCCCGCCGCGCGGAGGCCGCTCTCGATCAACCCGAACGTGTATGCAGGCATCGACTCGTTCACGGTTCGCGAGACCTGCGGGGTTCTGAGGTCCAGACCGTGAAGCTCTCCAAGATGATGGACGAACCACGGATCCTTGGTGAGACACGACCCGCCGACACCCATGGAGGGCAGCAGGATGTTGACATTGTGTGCGCCTTTGGGAAGGCTGTTGGCCGACGCGATCACCTCGAGTACATCCACCTCGAGGCGGTCACAGAGCATCGCCAACTCGTTTGCCATCGCGATCGAAAGGTCGATCCACAGGTTGTCGGCCAGCTTCGTCAACTCTGCAGCCTTGGCATCGGTTACTTCGATGACATCGACGTCAAGGGCCTCGCGCCAGAATGCAGCGGTTGCTTCGGTGCTCGAACGGGTTACACCTCCGACCACCACAGGTATCGACTGGAACTCCAGAAGGGCACGGCCTTCGGCGAGGCGTTCCGGGGAGAAGGCCAGCGAGAAATCTCGACCGGCGACCAAGCCTCCGGTCTCGAGAGCAGGCCGCACGACGCGATCGGTGGTACCGGGCGGGACCGTGCTCTTCAGAACAACAATTTGGCCGGGGCGCACATGGGGTGCGATGCCGTCGATGGCCGAACGCAACTGGGTCAGATCGGGCTCATAGTCGGCACCGAGGGGAGTGCCGACGGTGACGATCACCACGTCGGCATCAGCAACCGCGCTCGGGTCGGTGGTAGCACGAAGACGACCCCCGGCCGTCGCCTCGCGAACGAGATCCCCCAGTCCCGGCTCGGAGACCGAGGTCTTGCCGGCGTTGATCTCGTCGACGACATCTTGCCGGGTGTCGATCCCGGTGATGTCGTAGCGTTTCTCAGCCAGAACGGCACCGATGCACAGACCGATATACCCGAAACCAACGATCGTGACCTTGCGGCTCATGGGTACCCCCTACCCCCTTCTGCGACAAGACCCCCCGTCACCCAGCCACGGCGAGTCGGCTCACAGGCTACCACGGGGGCTGATCGCGAAACCATGGGGTATCGGCGCGGCGTACGACCCAAAGCCGAACTCCACACCCCAAAACGGCACCGCGAAGTGTCTTGGACGAGGGCGCCGGGTCCGGTGCATCCCGGCAGACTCGAGGTCAGCTCGGATCTGGATCTGGATCGAGGAAGCCGAGGAGAACAGCAACAACCAACGTACCGACACCGAGCACACCGACCACGGCGACTGCCGGCCAGCCGCCGAGCTTGGCGATTCCGAGAACGGCCAGCACCAGAATCGATTGGACCACAGCGAAGACTGTGGTGACTCTGGGGGTGCTCGATCCGCGCAGCCGCAGTTGATCGTACGTGTGGCTGCGATCACCGGCGAAGAGCGGGCGTCCGGCTCTCAGACGTCGCAACACCGTCACGGCCAAGTCGATCAACAGCATTCCGAGCATGGCGACTCCCAACAGGACGTCCGGGACCGCGCCACCGGGAGCCGCCCGAGCAATACCGTAGACGAGGAGCAGGCCCGTCAGATAGGCGCCGTTGTCGCCGAGGAAGAGCCGGGCAGGGTGGCGGTTCCACAGGAGGAATCCGAACAAGGCTGCTGCGGTGACCGCTGCGATCTCGGGAACCCCCGCCTGCTGCACAGCCAAGAGCGCGAGCCCCACTGCCGTTATGGCACTCACCGAACCGGCGAGTCCGTCGATTCCGTCGATCAGGTTGACGGCGTTCATCGCGACGACCGCGATCAGCACGATCAAAGCGACGGAACCGAACCCGTAGCCATCGATTGCCGGGCTCAAAGCGACGAAGAGCAACGCTGCGATCAGCTCCGCAACCAACCTGAGCCGGGGTGACAACGTACCGACATCGTCGACGAGCCCGACGCCCACGACGAGGATCGCTGCGGCGCCGAGCCCGATGTCCAGCTGGCCCAACGCCACCGATCCAGCCAGCACACCGGCGAACACGGCAAGGCCGCCAAGGGGTGGGACCGCCCCCTCGTGGAGCTTGAGGTCGTCATCCGGACGGTCGACGAGACCGGTGCGGGAACCAAGCGCAATCATCGCCCATCCGACCGCCCAGGCGATCACGACGACGCCCACCAATGTCACGACCAGTTGGATGCCTCCGACTCCCATGGAGACGAGGCTATCGCGACCGGATCGGCGATGTCGCTACTCTCTGTGCTGGAAACGGCAACGGTAACTGCAGTGAGTGGCAGGAACGCGGGCATCGCGAGGCATGATCGCCGGGGTGAGTGCCGGGTATCGCGCAGCAGTGCCCTAGCTTGTCCGACGGCCGATGTGAAAGTGGGAGGCATGACCGGGAAGCCTGCATTGCTGGGGGGTCCGCCGGCTTTTGCCGAGCCGCTCGCCTTCGCTCAGCCGACCCGGGAGTCCACATACAACGAACGGGCGATCGCACGCATCGGGGCGAGTCTGGAGAGCGGAGCGCTCACCGATGGCTCGACCGTCCGTGAGTTGGAAAACCGTTTCGCCGAGCGCGTGGGCGTCGAACACGTCATTGCCGTTTCGTCCGCAACGATCGGTCTCCTGCTCGTGTTGCAGGCAATCGACTCGTCCGGTCCGGTACTGATCCCTTCATTCACGTTTTCGGCAACCGCTCATGCAGCCCGTTGGAACGGCATGGCAATCCGCTTCGCCGATTGCGATCCGCATACGTGGTGTCTGGCCGGTGACGGAATCACGGATGACATGGAGGTCATCGTGGGGGTCCACGTCTCGGGTGTTCCATGCGATGTGGAACTGCTTGCTCGCGGGGCCGCATCCGCCGACGCGACCCTGATATTCGACGCCGCGCATGGCGCCGGCTCGTCGGTCACGATCGACGGCCGTCGTGCCCCGCTGGGCTCATTCGGTCTTGCTGAGGTCTTCAGCCTCACCCCGACCAAGGTCATGAGCGGAGCCGAGGGAGGGTTGATCACGACGAAGGATGACAACCTGGCATCGCACCTTCGCATGGCGAGGAACTACGGCAATCCGGGGGACTACGACACACAGTTCGCGGGCCTCAACGCCCGTCTCTCAGAGTTGCACGCTGCACTTGCCCTCGAATCGCTGAGCCATCTCGACGAACGCGTCGAACTCCGAAATGCCCTTGCCGAACGTTATCGATCGTATATCGACGAGCTCCCGGGCGTCGGCTACCAGCATGTGCCTGAGGGTATGACGAGCAGCGTCAAGGACTTCACCATCACCATCGACGAATCGTCCTTTGGTGTCGGACGGAACGTCGTAGACGCGGGACTGCGGGCAGAAGGTATCGACACGCGGCGGTATTACTCGCCACCCGTACATCTGCAAACGGCATACCGCGACGTCGAGACACCCCCGCTGCCGGTGACCGAACGGCTCGCTGCATCCGTGATCACATTGCCGATGTGGAGCCACCTCCCTCTCGAGGACGTTGATCGCGTTGGGAATGCGCTCGTGCGCATCCAAGCTCACGCCGCGGAGATCGAGGCAAGTCTCCAACCCGAGTGACGCTCCGGAAGGTGGTGGCCGGCTGTTACGGACTCAGGCGGCGAGCTTCTGTTCAACCACAGCACAGAGGGCACCCACGGTCTCGAACGTCTCGAACTCTCCCTCTGCGAACTCGATGCCGAACGACTCTTCGATCATGAACATCAGGTTGATGTGCGCAACCGAGTCCCATCCATCGATGTCCTTGGCGGTCGTCCGGACAGAGACATCAACCGCCGGGCCGAACAGGTCCTTGAACACGAGGGTCAATTGCTCATTGACTGACACTGGCGTCCTCCACCGAGACATAGGGAGTTGTGATCGGGCCGTCTTTGCCGAGGTTGTATTCCCATCCGACGATCCCATCCTCTTCTTCCGCAACGCGACGGAACCCAAGATCGTCATAGAGATTGGCAACGAGATGATTGCGACTCGTGGGCACGTACCGACCGCGTAGGAGCGTGAACCCGACCCGCTCGGCCTCCTGGCAGAGGTGGGCGGCCATGGCCCGTTCGACAGTGCGTCCTATGACGCGGCAGCTCATCAGCCAGGTGTCGATGTTCATGGCGTCACCATCTCGGACTGCGACCAGCACGCCCACGAGACCATGATCGGCCAGTCGGTCCTTCAGTCTCATGACAAACGCGATGGTGGCCTCATCCTCCATGAACCCACGCAACACAGCCATCGAGTGTCGCCGGGTTGTCACGTTGAACTGGTTGGTCTTGCCGACAAGCTGGGCCGATCGCTCGATGTTCATCTCGTTGAAGGGCGCGAACTCGGCCACCATCTCGAGCGATTCGTAGAATGCTTCCAGCGTGGCTGCCGACTCCAGCTGAGTCGCTGTTTCGGCCCTTGTCCGGTAGAGCTCGGTGCGACGGGCGTCTTCGGGGGTGTACGCGGCAACCTCGAACCAGGGATAACTCGCAAGCGCTTTCCGATAACCGCTCGGATGATCCGGCAGGGTGATGACGTCCACCTCCGGGAGGGTCTGTCTCACGAGTTCGCGCTCCGCGGGATTGTCATCCATGAAAACCAGCGAATCCAGTCCGATATCGAGCCGCTCGGCGATGGTCTTGATATTCTCGTGTTTCGGCTTCCAATTGGCCACGAAACACGAGACGTCGGTCATCTGGAGGTGCATGCCGGGATGGTTCTCGAAAGCGCGTCTGGCGAGATCTTCATCGTTCTTCGAGCAGACGGCGAGTAGGACTCCGCGACCCACCATTGCGGCGATGTATTCCTGGAAGAGCAGGTATGACTCGCCGGCGGGCCCGTCGCCAATAACGAGACCCTCGATACCAACCTCGCCCACGACACCGCCCCAGACGGTGTTGTCGAGATCCACGACGAGACACTTCTTGGTCATCCCGATGCTCGCCGCAACGACCGCCATCGTGTGCAACGCAAGGGTAGGTTGGACTCCGAGCGAGACGGCATGCTTCGATACGGTCCAGTACTTGTCCGAGAACCAGGACTGCTTGCCGAGTTCACCGGCGAGCCGATCGCAGTCGACCACCAGCACCTCGGATCCGAGAGTTTCCTTCGTCAGGCGCGCATTGACGGACCTCGCCATGCTGAGTCGCGAGCCCGGGAGCTGAGATGCCAAGTTTCCGAATGGTGTCTCGCTCTTCAGAGCAAAGTTGTGCATGACGACGCGAGCGCCCGTCACGTCGGCAACGCGGCGAGCTAAGCCGGCCCACTGTTCTGCCTCGTTCACGACGAGGCGTTCCGGCTCACCGCTGTACTCAGGGAGCGTGAGATCGCCGTCGCGGGTGGCGATGACGACCACGTCCGGCTGGAAGCGAATAAGACCCGTGTCCTCGGCAAGCACCTCCTGATGGAGCTGGCCGAACGCCGGCGTGTAGACCTGAACATCCAGGCCGAGACGAATTCCGACCAGCCTCAAGAAATCCGTCAATGGTGAGAGCGTGTACGTCCCGAGAACCGCAACGCGAAGCGTTTGACCAACGCGATGGCCGTCACCGCGGATCGAGTCGAGCAGGGAAACCGCGGACAACCAAGACGAGGCGTTCTGCACATCATCGACAACTCGGGCGAGAGCGCGCAACGCCTCGGCGGGATGGTCGAGCTCGACGCGGCACCGCGCCACCTTCACCCATACAGCCGCGGTGAAAGATGTGTCCGGAATTGCAGCGAAGGCATCGAGAGCTTCGCTCCAGCGACCCTCGCGGAAGCAGTCGTCGCCAACCGTGCTCGCTTCGATCGGCGCGCTCATGCCAACAACCGCGCTGGCCGCGGCCATTGATAACGGCACTCGTGATGCTTCATTTTCCCCCTTCTCACCCGTGCGGAGACTACCAACTCCCCAGCGCCGGTGTTCCGGTGATTTGCGTTTCTGGTCTCACGGGCATGCGGCGCCACGATCGCTCAATGGCCGACCCGGAGTCGCATGGACGCCATCGCCACTGCTTGGTCAGGCGAAACTAGTCAGATCGGGGTCGGCGAAGATCCCCCGTTTGGGCTCGTTCGCGCTGCCCTACCCTTCGAGCTTCGCAAGCCAACGGAGAGAACCGATGGATCACCTCGTCCGGCCGCACGGCGGTACCTTGACTCAGCTTCTCGTCCCTGATCAGAGGGCCGAGGAGCTCCGACAGGAGTCTCGAGACTGGAAGTCCTGGGACCTGACCGAACGTCAGCTCTGTGATCTCGAGCTGCTCCTCAACGGTGCGTTCTCTCCGCTGACTGGGTTTCACGGTCGCGCCGACTACGAGGCGGTCCGCGATGACATGCGGCTGAGCGATGGAACCCTCTGGCCGATCCCGATCACGCTCGACGTTTCGGAGCAGTTCGCCGACTCGATAGCCCTCGGCGATCCGATCTCTCTCCGTGATCCTGAGGGAGTGATGCTGGCGGTGCTGCACGTCACCGACATCTGGACCCCAGACCTCGCTCTGGAAGCAGAGCGTGTCTATGGCTCAGCAGATCCCGACCATCCTGCGATCGACCATCTCCGCCACCGATCCAATCCCGTCTACGTCGGCGGGCGCGTCCAAGGCCTACAACTGCCGGTGCACTACGACTTCCGTCGACTTCGCCGCACGCCGACCGAAGTGCGCGAAGAGTTCGCCAGGTTGGGGTGGACGAAGGTCGTCGCCTTCCAGACTCGGAACCCGATGCACCGCGCCCACGTCGAGCTGACACTCCGCGCAGCCAAGGATGTCGAGGCCAACCTCTTGGTCCACCCAGTCGTCGGCCTGACGAAGCCCGGTGACGTCGATCACTACACACGAGTGCGCGCATATCAACACGTGTTGGGCCGCTACCCGAGGAACACCGCGATGCTGTCCCTTCTCAACCTCGCCATGCGCATGGGAGGACCACGCGAGGCGGTTTGGCATGCCATCATTCGCAAGAACCACGGCGTCAGTCATCTCATCGTGGGGCGAGACCATGCCGGACCCGGCTCGGATGCACGAGGCGAACCGTTCTACGGCCCTTATGACGCCCAGGAGATGCTGCGCAAACACGAGGACGAACTCGGTGTGACGATGGTTCCGTTCCGGTTGATGGTGTACGTGCCGGGCGAGGACCGCTACCAACCGGTCGACGAAGTCCCTGAAGGGACGAACACCCTCTCGATCTCAGGTACCGAGTTGCGGGAGCGTCTCAGCGAAGGTCGCGACGTTCCCGACTGGTTCACCTTTCCGGAGGTGGCGACCGAGCTGCGGAACACGCATCCGCCGCGCTACCGACAAGGCTTCACCGTCTTCTTCACGGGGTTGTCGGGAAGCGGGAAGTCCACAATCGCAAACGCTCTTCTCGTCAAGCTGCTCGAGATGGGTGGTCGTCCGGTGACGTTGCTCGACGGCGATATCGTGCGAAAGAACCTCTCATCCGAACTCGGCTTCTCGAAAGAGCACCGCAATCTCAACATTCTTCGCATCGGTTTCGTTGCCTCCGAGATCACCAAGAACGGTGGCATCGCCATCTGCGCCCCCATCGCTCCGTACGACCAGGTGCGCAAGCAGAACAAACAGGTCATCTCCCCTGTCGGGGGATATATCCTCGTCCACGTCTCGACGCCGCTCGACGTATGTGAGACGCGCGACCGCAAGGGCCTCTACGCAAAGGCGCGAGCGGGCGTGATCCCCGAGTTCACTGGGATCTCGGATCCATATGAGGAGCCGAGCGATGCCGATGTCACTATCGACACCACCGACGTGACTCCGGAGGAAGCGGCAAACCAGATCATCCTCCATCTGGAAAGACAGGGTTACATCGGAGGGAACAACCGGCCCGTCTGAGTCGGCGTCGGTAGAGGAGGCATCGCGGTGAGTTGGGAGGCGTGGTACACGCTCGCCGTCATTGTCGCGACGATCGTGGTATTCGTGCGGGGTTGGCTGCCGCCGGCGGGGGCCATGATGGGAGCAATGATTGCCGTGTTGGTGCCAGGCGTGGTCACCCCAGAGCAAGCACTGAGCGGTTTTGCCAACCCGGCACCGATCACGATTGCGGCCCTCTTCGTGCTCGCGGCCGCGGTGGACAAGACTGGAGTCTTGGCGCCGGTCGTCGATGGTCTCATGCGCGGTGGAACAGGTCGCTCCGGGCTCGCCCGGATGACCGCATCGACGGCCGCTGTGTCTGGTTTCCTCAACAACACTCCCATCGTGGCCATGCTGGTCCCACAGATCGAGGCCTGGTGTCGCACAAGAGGCCTCTCCCCTTCCAAATACCTCATGCCGCTTTCGTTTGCAGCCATCCTCGGTGGAGCGCTCACTCTCATGGGAACGGCAACAAACATCGTCGCCAGCGGCCTGCTTCGCGCCGCCGGCGAACCGGAGCTCGGATTCTTCGAGATCACGTGGGTTGGTCTTCCCATCGCCATCGTGGGGGTCACCGTCATTGTGCTCCTAGCCCCGAGGGTCCTCCCAGACCGGCGATCACCGTCCGCGGCCGTCGAGGAGGGATTTCGAGAGTTCGTCTTCGACATGAAGGTCCTGCCGGGTGGTTCTGCTGAGGGGCGAACCGTTGAGGATGCTGGTCTGCGCCACCTCGAGGGTGTGTTTCTCATCGAGATCGAACGAGACGGCGAAACGATCGCTCCCGTTGGGCCAAAGACGCGCCTGCGCGGGGGTGATGGTGTGCGCTTTGCCGGCCGTGCCACCGACGTGGTCGACCTCATGGCGATGGATGGGCTCGCTTCCACCGAGCACGATCAAGTGTTCGAGCTACCGATCGGCGAGGTTCGATACTACGAGGCGGTGATCGGAGCAGATTCACCGCTGATCGGCGTGAGCGTGCGGCAGAGCGGCTTTCGCGGCCGCTATCAGGCAGCAATCGTCGCCGTTCACCGGGCGGGCCGCCGCGTGGACGCCAAGATCGGTGACGTCGAGCTGCGAGTGGGTGACACATTGCTGCTCATCGCGGACAACGGGTTCAAGGCCCGCTGGGAGAATCGACGAGACTTCCTCTTGATCTCGCCACTGCGCCCGGCACCTCCGGTGGCCACCAGCAAGGCACCCGTGGTTGCGCTGGTCGCGGCCGGTGTCGTCATTGTCACGGCCGTTGGCTGGCTTCCCATGGTCGCTTCATCGCTGCTCGGCGCGGCGATTCTCGTGCTGACTCGCACGATCGCACCCGACGAGGCGCGGCGAGCCGTCGACCTCGATGTCGTCGTCACCATCGCCGCCGCGTTCGGCCTCGCGGCTGCCATCGAGCAGTCGGGCCTCGGGGCAGCACTTGCCACGTGGATGGTCGGCGTCGCTGAGCCCGGGGGCCAGTTAGCGCTCCTCGCCGCGGTGGTGCTCGCCACGATCTTCCTCAAGGAGATCATCACGAACAAGGCTGCTGTGCTCCTCCTCACACCGATCGCCTTCTCCATCGCCGTGGAAACAGGAGGAAATCCGCGAAGCTACGCCATCGCCATTGCCGTGGCCGCCGCTCTCTCGTTTCTCACACCGATCGGGTTCCCCACCAACACGATGGTCTACGGACCCGGCGGCTACCGATACGCCGACTACCTCCGACTCGGTATCCCGCTCACGTTGGTCGCTTTCTTCGGGATCATGCTCGTCGTCCCGTTGCGATGGCCACTGTGACGGCCCTCGACGACGTCGCAAGGATCGAGGAGGCCCTCGACGCGGCAAGGATCGCCCTGGAGCCATTCACGTCCGGTGACATTGCCGTCGAGCGAAAGGCCGGCGGTGACCCGCTGACCGAAGCCGATCTCGCGGTTGACCGAGTCCTTCGCGAGATCCTCCCTCGAGACGGGGAGGGCTGGCTCTCAGAGGAGACCGCTGATGATGCCGGACGGCTGGAATGCGAGCGCGTGTGGATCGTCGATCCGATCGACGGAACGCGAGAGTTCGTTGAGGGAATCCCAGAATGGTGTGTGTCGATTGGGCTCGTCGAAGCGGGGCTCCCGGTAGCAGGCGGCATCATGAACCCCGCCACGGCTGAGCGCATCGTCGGTTCGACTGAAAACGGCGTCGTGTACGCCGGTGAGCGGCCCGAGCAGCGCGCGACGCGCCTCCGCGATGCAACGGTGCTGGCGAGCCGCTCGGAGGTCACGCGGGGCGAGTGGGAGAAGTTCCGCAACAGAGGATTGAAGATCGTGCCAATGGGCTCGGTCGCCTTCAAACTCGGTCTGGTGGCAGCCGGTAGAGCCGATGCGACGTGGACGCTGGTCCCGAAACATGAATGGGATGTCGCCGCCGGGGCGGCGCTCGTCATAGCGTCCGGCGGCTTTGTCATGGAACCGGGCAGAAGCCATGTTCTGTTCAACCGTCCCAACCCGAAGCTCACTGGTTTGGTCGCGTCCCGCCGACACCTGCGTGATGAAGCACTGGCATTCCTCTCTGCCTGACGTCGCCCCTCAGGTTTCGAGAGAACCCAGGGCAACGACCCATCCGGCAGGTTGTCCGGATGTCGTGTCGCGGAGAGACACGACCGACGCGATCCGCTTCCTCCAGGCTGTTCTCGCACCCCGGCATCGGCCTCGTCCACTCCCGGCTTTCGCTGGTCGACCTCAATCCGCGCAGTGCGCGGCCGTTCTGGGACCGTTCCGGCAGATACTGCCTTGTCTACGAAGCAGCCCGAGCAGCCATTATGACGTCCGCTCTGGACGGCGTTTCAAGGATCCTGGTCGTTCAGGCTTGCGGCATCGGTCGGCGCCGATACGTGTAACTCCGCGTTGTGACAAGAGCCCTCAAATGCCGCCGAGTCGCGCGAACGTCGCGTCGCCGCAAGGCTGTACGGGTAAGCCAGACCCGGCGTGCCATTTCGTACGTAGCCACGAGCCTGAGGTCCTGCGCTGTTCTCAGACTCACGAGGGCGGTTGTTTCGTACCCGTTGAGGAAATCGTCCACAAGGAGCGAAAGAAGTTGCCGTGATCGCCGGTATGGTCTCCACTCTCGCAGAAATACCAGGTTCATCAGGCCCCCGATGAAGCGGCCTACATCGCGGTGTCTGAAGCCGTAGCGATACTTCGTAGGCGGATCGAGCAGGTAGAGAAGTCCGTCGTCGCCCATTCTCATGTTGGTCGGCGAGAAATCCATGTACCACTTCACGATTTCCCTTGCCTCTAGGAATTCCGGTCGAAATCCGTTTCTTGGACCTACCAATTTGGTACGGGTAGCGACATCCGAATTCGCCAAAGAGCGGGCAGCCAACGAATCTTCAGGGACAAGACTTGCAGCGTGGTAGAGGCCGAGCGCTCTGCCGGCCT